>Ga0116229_10005155_pt1 | contig 21376 bp, 23 predicted proteins | sample S1TSphgellanicum_3_FD_87313 | JGI IMG/M metagenome (GOLD analysis project Ga0116229, IMG submission 87313) | Host-associated microbial communities from peat moss isolated from Minnesota, USA - S1T2_Fc - Sphagnum magellanicum MG | ecosystem: Host-associated > Plants > Peat moss > Unclassified...
CATCGCGCGCGGCAATCCCCTGCTGAACGATCACGCCTTGGCGACGCGGCTATGGGAAACTTCCGAAGCCCTCATCGTGGCGCATCGGGATTCGCGACCGCAGAGTTTCCCGAAGGCGGCTTGAGCTTCCTCCGCGCGGTGGGACAGTTCCGCGCGGAGGGTTCGAGGAGAGCTTACCTGCCGAGATTTTCGGCCGCGAATTCCCAATTCAGCAGTTTATCGAGCAGCGCGTTCACGTAGTCGACACGGCGATTCTGATAATCGAGATAGTACGCGTGCTCCCATACATCGACGGTCAGCAGAGGCTTTGGACCCTTCGCAAGCAAGTTTTGCGCATTGCCGGTCTTGAGGATCTTGAGTTTTTCGCCGTCTTGAACCAGCCACGCCCAGCCGCTGCCGAACTGTCCCACAGCCGCTGCGGATAGCTCCTTCTTCAGCTTGTCGATTCCACCAAATGAGGCGTCGATCAAGCCCTTCAGCACCGCCGAGGGTTCCCCGCCGCCTTTGGGCTTCAAGCTGTGCCAATAAAATGTGTGATTCCAAACCTGCGCGGCGTTGTTGAAGATCGCGGCATGGTCCGCGGCTCCGTCGGTCGTCTTGATGATTTGCTCGAGCGGCATATCGGCGAATTCGGTGCCCACCACGAGTTTGTTCAGGGTGTCCACGTAGGTCTTGTGATGTTTGCCGTAATGAAAACTCAGCGTATTGGCCGAGATCACGGGCTCGAGGGCATTTTGCTCGTAGGGAAGCGGCGGGAGCACAATGGGATGGGATTGAACCGCTGCAGTGTTCATGAACACTCCTGAAAGATTGGAAAGGAAAGGATTATGCACCACGGCAGGCATGCGCCGCGCGACCGCATCAAGTTAAAGCGAGGTCCGCTCGCACGATGCAGGATGCGGCCGTATTGGCACGTAGGTCTATGCCGACGGCTAGGGCTGGTGCCCTTGGTCGGTGCACAACTTCACATCGCCGCTCTTGGTGGAGACCTGCACCCGAGCACCACCGTCACCATTCTTGAACTCCAAACGCGAGCCCGGTCCGTGCCTTGATTCCGCCGGCTTAGGTCCGAAACAGTTCTCAATGCCGCCGCTCACGGTCTGCACGTCGAAATCCGCCGCCGGCACCCCGGCAAATTTCAGCGATATGTCGCCGCTCACCGACTGTCCGTCGATCTGGGCATCCGCAGACATGGCAAGGCGCGCTGTCACATCGCCGGAGACGCTCTTGAAATGAGCCCGTGTCTGAGTTCCCTCGTCAATCTTCACCGTGCCGCTCACCGTGGTCACATCGGTTTCGCCGCTGCCGCCGTCCAGCGTAACGTCGCCGCTCACGGTCTTGACGGCGATGGACTTGGCCGATCTCGCATTCAAGATGATGTCGCCGCTGACGCTGCCCGCATGCAGATCGCCGCCCACCTCACCGTGCACGTCGCCGCTGACCGATTGCAGCCGAAGATCGCCGAGCAGTCCGCCGACCTCGAAATTCGCACTCACCAAGGTGGCGCTCACGTTGCTCTTGGCGGGGACGCGCACCACGAGATGCGCAGAGCCGTCCGCTCCCCAGAGGCGATTCTGGCGGGTCACCACCTGGACAACGATGTGTGCGGGGTCTCCGGTCACCGAAACCTGTTCAACGTCGCTGCCGGCTGTGCCGGTCACCTCGACCTGCGGTTTATCCCATCCCCGCACCTCGATCGAACCCGCGACGTTGTTGATCTCGACGCTGCCGCGCGGATCGGCGGCAACGATTTCCGATATGTTTTTTGCCGCAAGGGCGAGCACCGGTGCGGCGCACCCTGCCGCGAGGGCGAGCAGGCTCAGGCCGCAGAGCCTGGCGTTGATGATATGCATGATCAAGTCCTCACTGATGGTTGGGTGGCATCCACCACACGGTCGTATAGATCTATTTCGTCATCCCAGGTGCTCTGCCACAGCTCCTCGAGCACCGGACTCGACGGATCGGCAAGCAGTGCCTGACGGATGCTTTCATGAGCCTGGCGTATGACGGCCAGGCTCGTTTCGATCTTGGCGCGCGTGGCCGGATCCAGCAGTGCCAACCGCTCGCGAAACGAGCGTTGCAGCGAATCTCGGGCCTTGACGTATCTCGGGTCTCCGGGTTCGGCGAATGCCCTGACACCGGCCACCATCTGCAGTCCGCCGGGGTCCGCCGCCCTGCGCATCACGGCCCACGTGAACACCGCGGCCAAACACGCAGCGGCAGTGGCCAGACACGCCGCCATCAGCACCGGCCGCGCGCGCCGCGGCGCAGGCTGGATGCGCGACGCAATGGCCGGCCACAGGCTGCGCGGCGGCACCAGCTCCCGCGGCAGGTCAACCAGCAGCTGATCCAAAGAACTCTCTGGGTCATTTTTCATGATGTCTCCAAGTCGAGCGCCTGCGACAACAGCTGTCGCGCACGATGCAATTGAGCTTTGCTGGTGCCCTCCGCGATCTTCAAATTGGCGGCGGCCTCCGCATGGCTGAAACCGTACAACCCCACCAAAACCAGTACATGACGCGCCGCCTCCGGTAGCGCCGCGATCGCCCGCTCCACATCGAGCGGCGGGTTGCCGACCGATGCATCCGCTTGTTCCGGCAAGCCGCCGGCCGGTTCGGCGACCTCGAATTTGAGGCGCAAGCCGCGGCGGCGCGACAGCACGCTGCGCACCGCCACGGTATGCAGCCAGGTGCTGAAGCTGCTGCGCCCTTCGAATTTGAACAGCGCGCGCCACGCCTCGACGAACGTTTCCTGCGTACAGTCTTCCGCAGTTTCGCGTTGACCGGTCATGCGCAGGCAAAGGCCATACACACGCGGCGAGTAGCGTCGATAAAGCTGTTCGAACGCCGCCATGTCACCATCGGCGGCGGCCGAAATCAGATCTACGGGCTCATCTTCCGCGCCGGCCCGGCTCTCCGACCCGCGAGCCTCATGCATCATTCGAAGTGCTGCCATGCACACTGAGAGGTGAGCAACGACGATAAGGTTTAAATGCGCGCGCCTCCCTGCGCGCGTCTTTCCTCCGACGGACACCCTGACAAACGCCTCCATGCTGCCGGGTGTCGGCCTGCATTATCTGGATATGGGCGCCGGGACGGAGTGCCTGAATGCGCAGCTCGATGCGCAATATGTCGCGCCGATCATATTGCAGTGGACTATGCGAACAGCGCCCCAATCGTGTTCACGGCATGCTCCGCTTCGGCGCGGTCCGGGACCGTCGATGCGTCTTCGAAGCCGTAATAATCGTTGTCGCCGACGGCCTGGAACACCAAACCGTCGCGCCGCGGCACGAAGGACACGCCCTTGTAGAACAATCCATAGTTGACTTCCGGCTGCGGTATCACGCGCGTCAGCTGGCCGCGCACCGGCGTGAGGGAGTCATCGCCGAACAATGCGCGCGCACCATAGCCGGTGGCGTTGATCAAGGTTTTCTCGCGCAAGCGCGCCAGATCGGCGGGCGAGTGAAATTCGGCAATTTCGATCCTGCCGCCGTTCCCCGTGAAGTCGCTCAGCAAGGTGCGGGTATACGACGTCAAGTTGAACATCATGAGTGAATTGCGCCGCAGGTAGCGCTGACCCAGGGAGTGGCTGCCCGGTTCGAGATCGACGCTGCGCGGTATCAGATCGCCGATGAGCTCGTGCTGTAGTTCGGCAAACGCCGGTCGGCCGTCGGGTTGCGATTCCCGCCGGCGACTCGCCGCATCGTCCGAGACGTAGTAGCTGTCGATGAATTCGACGGGAGTGCCCGGAATGCCGAGAAAACCTTGATAGGTGTCGAACGACTGGCGCGCCATCTGCTGCCACAGTTGCTTGAACGCCGGCGTGGCATTTTCCTGCAAGCAGATGCGGGAGTCGGGAGTCCACAAACCGGTGGCCAACGACGAGCGAACGTTGGGCGGCAATTCCTTGGCGTAGATCGTCACGCCGGCGCCCGCGCGCTGCAAGAGCAAGGCGGACGTCAGCCCCAGCGCGCCGCAGCCGATGACGCCGATGTTTCGCTCCCCTGTGCTCAAGGCCTTCGCCGTCGCGATGGCGCTGGACCCCCACGATAACGACCAACCGCTCCCACCATGACCGTAGTTATGCACAACCGTCTGGTTGCCGACCGTTTCGACATCCAATCGCGGCCCCTGTGCTCTGAACGGCCGGGTGCATACGGTTATGCGGGTGATGCGATCGACCTGCGCCCGTACCGGCGCCAATCTCAGCGGCGCGACACTGCCATCGGGCTTCGCGTTCCAGCTTCTTGTCGAACAACCGTCGATCGCGCCGAGCAGCAGCGCGGCACCGGCGCCGCCCAGCAACCGGCGTCTTCCCAAAAGCGTATTCATGACATCCCTCGTCGATATCCGTGGCGCTGGATTGTACCTGTGCGTGATGTAGTTATGCGACGTAAGGCGAACTCCGACATTCTGCGACGCACGCCGCCGACAGCCGTCTTCAAACCACCGCGTTAATTTCGCGTGGCGTCATGAAGAACTGATCAGAGGTGCACGCTCATGAGTGAATACCTGGTTCCCCAGACGGCGGAACGCTTCCATGAATTGATATTCGTTGTGGAGGATCTCCTGAAACGCCTCGCGAACACCGAGGATGCAGGAATTCGCCGCAAGCGGGCGCAGGTGCGCGCTGAAATCATCGCCCTGCAAGCGACGCTGGGCGTCAGCAGCATCGACGCGAACTACCACCCCTAGGCGAATGACGACCGCCATCCTCGAAAGACCTCCGACCCGGACAGAGCCGCCCACGACCGGCGGCCGGATCCTCAAGAGGGTGCTGATCGCCGCCTGCGCGTGCATTGTCGCGCTGCTGCTCGCCATCGTGCTCCTGCCCGACAGCGTGTGGAAGCGCTTCATCGTGTACGAAGTGTCCTCGCAAACGGGGCGCCGGGCGGCAATCCGCGGCGATCTGCATCTGCATCTTTTCACGTGGAATCCCCGGTTGACGGCCGATGGCTTCGAGCTGGCCAACGCTGCTTGGGCACCCGAGAAACCCATGTTGAAAATAGGACACATCGACATCACGGTGAGTCTGGCGGCGCTGTTGAAAATGCAGCTGCTGTTCCCGCGAATCGAGATCGACACGCCGGATGTCGATCTGCGGCGCGACAGCTCCGGCCGCGCCAACTGGGACTTCTCCTCACCCGGCGGGCGAAAGCCGCAAAGGCCGGGAGCCTCGCCGCCGGCGCATATTCCCGTCATCAAACAGCTGATCGTGCAGAGCGGGACGCTGGCGGCCAGCGATGCGATTCGCAAACTCAAGTTCAGCGGACAGGTATCCGTCGACGAGAAGCAAGACGACGCTGCAGGCGCGAGCGCACTGCGGGTTCGCGGCAATGGCATGTTGAACGGCAAACCTTTTGATCTGCATCTGGACGGCGGCCCGTTGATCACCACCGAGAAATCGAAACCTTATGATTTCGATACCAGCGTGACGGCTGCCGACATCAAGCTGACGGCGCACACCGTCATTGCGCATCCTTTCGACCTGGCGGCGGTCACATCAAAGCTGCATATCACCGGGCAGGATCTCGCGGATTTTTACTACTTGACCGGACTGGCATTGCCCAATACGCCCCCCTATGACGTAGCGGGAACCGCGGTACGCGACGGCATGAGGTTCCGTGTCGATGATTTCCATGGTCGACTCGGCGGTAGCGATATCGCCGGCAAACTCGCGATCGACACCGCTCCGACGCGGCCGAAGTTGACGGCTGACCTGACTTCCCAGGTCTTGAACCTGGCCGACCTGGCCGCGCCGTTGGGCACCCAGGCAACGCCCGAGAAGAAGGCGGTTACGCTCGATACCACCGCCAAAACAGCGGCGACCGCGAAAACAGCGGCGAACACCTCTACCGCGAAGGCGGCACCGCCGGAATCACCCTCCAGCGGCGACGCTCTGCTGTTGCCGGACGCTGACCTGCAGGTTGCCCGGGTTCGCGGCATGGATGCGGATTTGACCTTCGATGCGGACTCCGTCAGCACGACAAAACTACCGCTGAAAAAAGTGCACTTTCACCTGGTTTTGGATGACGCCAAGATCACCATCGCGCCGCTCGCCTTCACGCTGCCCGAAGGCCAATTCTCCGGCAGCGTTACGTTGAATGCGCGGCCGGCTGTCCCGGTGACCGATATCGACATGCAGTTGCAGAACGTGGATTTGACGCAGTTCAAACCTCAATCGAGCAATACTTCGCCGCTTGCCGGCGATCTCGTCGGACGCATCAAGCTGCATGGCGAGGGAAGTTCGGTCCACAAGGCCGCAGCCGCTGCGAACGGCGACCTGACGTTCGTCGTGCCCCAGGGGCAGATGCGCGCCGCCTTCGCGGAACTCACCGGCATCAACGTCGCCAGCGGCTTGGGGCTGCTGTTGGCAAAGAAGGACGCGAACACCGAGATCCGGTGTGCGGTGGCCAATTTTCATGCCGACGACGGCGACTTGAAGGCTACCACCTTCCTCGTCGATACGACCCAGGTTCTGATCACGGGCGGGGGTGCGCTCGACTTGAAGACCGAAGGCCTCGACATGTCGATTCGCGGTCAGCCGAAGGGCATACGCCTGGTGCGCCTGCGCTCCCCCATCAAAATACACGGCACACTGTCGCACCCCGCGATTGGACTGCAGACCTCTGATCTGGTCGAGCAGGCGGGCGGTGCCATCGCCTTGGGGACGCTGCTGACCCCGGTGGCCTCGCTGCTGGCCTTCGTCGATCCCGGATTGGCAAAGGATGCCAATTGCGCGGGACTGATCGGACAAGTCGAGCAGGGCAAGGACCTTCCAGCCCATTGATCTTGTGCGGGGTGTCCGTCGGCGCCTACGATTGCTCTAGCGGCCCTCCGCTGTCCCAAGCACCCCGTGCGGGCTTTAATTTGGGCTGTAGAGGCAATTTGGAGGATCGTGGCATGGGTAAGTATTTTCTTGCGTGGCTGCTCGGGGTGCCGGCGACGGTGCTGGTCATTGTCTATTTGGTCATGCACATCTAGTAGAAACGGGCCGCGCGGCAGCAAGCGCGGCCCGTCATCGATTGCGCTGTTTGGGGTGTCTATGCGAATCGCATCGTTTTCACTGCTGTCACTGTCACTTGCGCTGGCAGCCACGGGCTGTAACCGAGCCGCGTCGCCCGATGTGGCCGCCAACGACATTGCGGAAGCCAAACAGTCTGCCGCGCAGGAAGTGGCGGACGCGCAGCGCGAGGCTGAACAAAAAATCGACAACGCCGAAAAGGCGGTACAGGCGAAAACCGGCGCTCTGGCCGACACGAACTCGAAGGCCAGATACGACATGGCGCTCGCCAAGGCAGACGGTGAACGAAAGATTGGGGTGCAACAATGCATGACCAAGGACGGAGAGGCGCAGAGGCACTGCAAGGAGAAGGTGGACGCGGACTACGAGGCCGCGCGGGCTGACGCAAAGGCCGCGCTCGCCGCACAATCACAATAGCTATTGTTGCGCACCGCGCCCTGCGAACAGCGGGTATCATGTCGCCGATACCGGGGTGCCGGGATGTCGGTTCGAGAACGTCAACAATGCCGATGGTTTTAGTCTGCCCGGCGTGTGACGTGGTGCACCGGGCCGATGATGAGATTGCCCACACCGCCTCGACGGGCCGGCTGCGCTGCGCACGCTGTGAGGCGGTGCTGCATCGCCCGCGGCGCACGCGGGTGGATACCGCCGTCGCCTTGGCCCTGTCCGCCTTGGTGTTGTTCTTTCTGGGCAACACCTATCCCTTGGTCGAGTTTCAAATAAACGGGGCGAGGCGCGAGACCAATCTGCCGGGTGCAGCCCTGGGTCTCTATCACGCGGGGCATCCGGCACTGGCTCTGCTGGTTTTGTTGACGACGGTAGCTGCTCCGCTGGCGCAAATTTTGGCCCTGCTCTATTTATTGATTCCGCTGCTCGTAAAGCGTCGCGCACGGCGTCAAAGCACGGTATTCCGGCTCCTCATGCAAATCAGGCCGTGGACATTCATCGAGGTATTCATGCTGGGCGCGCTGGTTGCCATGGTGCGGTTGTCCGCCTACGCCAAGGTCGTGCCGGGAGTGGCGCTCGTTTGCTGCGGCCTTTTGATGATGTGCATGGCGGCGCTCACCAGCCTCACCCCGGCGGCGCAATTCTGGTACTGGGTCGCACGGAGCCGCCAGTGAGCAGCGTCATCACGGGGCGTGGACTCGGCCTGCTGGTGTGCCTGCGCTGCCAGTGCGCGGTGCGCGCGCTGCAGGTCAAGCACCCGCGATGTCCCCGCTGCTATGCGCATCTTCACATGCGCAAGCCGCACAGCCTGGCGGTCACCGCCGTGTTGCTGATCTTCGCTGCGATCCTCTATATCCCTGCCAACCTGCTGCCGGTGATGTATACGCGCACCCTGATCGATCAGGAAAGCGACACGATCATGAGCGGCGTGCTGGTGTTGTTCGAGGGCGGCTCGTGGCCGATCGCGGTGCTGGTGTTCGTCGCCAGTATCGTCGTGCCGTTGCTGAAAATCCTGGCGCTCGCGATTGTGCTGTATTCGGCCTGGCGGCCATCCGCCCGGTATCGACGGCAGCGCAGCGAACTGTTCCGTCTGGTCGAATTCATCGGCCGCTGGTCGATGCTGGACATCTACGCGATATCCCTGTTGGTGACGCTGGTACAAGTCCAATCCTTCGCGACCATCGCAGTGGGTTGGGGAGCCGGCGCATTCGGAGCGGTGGTCGTTTTGACCATAGCCGCCGCGCATACCTTCGATGAACGACTTCTGTGGGATGAATAAAGCATGAATGAACGCGACCCGCCCGACTTGAACAACCTGCCGAGGGCGGTTCCATCACGCTCCAAATGGGCGGGATTGCCGTTGGTTTGGATACTTCCGGTGGTGGTGGTGCTGGCGGGCGGCTTCGTCGTAATCCATGAAAAGCTCGCCCAGGGAATCACCGTGCAAATCCGCTTTCACAACGCCGACGGCCTGGAGGCGAACAAGACCAAGATCCGCTACAAGGACGTGGATATCGGCGAGGTCAGCGATATCAGGGTCGCGGACAATCGCAAGGAAGTCATCGTCACCGCCGAGATTCAGCGCAATGCCAAGGATTACATGGTGATCGACACCCGCTTCTGGGTCGTGAGGCCGCGCATATCGGCAACCGGCATCACCGGACTCGGCACCCTGGTCTCCGGGGAATACATCAGCGCCGACGTCGGCCAATCGAAGATCAAGAGCAGCACATTCGTGGGGCTGGAAAATCCGCCGATCATCACATCGGATCTGCCCGGCCGCGAGTTCATCCTGCACGCCGAGGACCTGGGATCCCTGTCAGTGGGCTCTTCGGTTTTCTATCGCCACCTCTCCGCAGGTCAGGTGATTGGTTATACACTCGATCCCGGCGGCAGCGGTGTGACCATTCGTGTCTTCGTCAATGCGCCGTTCGATTCCTATGTAAATGGCGCAACGCGTTTTTGGCAGGCGAGCGGAGTCGACATGTCCTTGAGTTCGGATGGTGTCAGATTGCGCACCGAGAGCTTGACGTCGATTTTGGAGGGCGGCGTTGCCTTTCAATCGCTTCCCGGAGCGCCAACCTCGCCGGTACCCGCCGACACCTCGTTCAGCCTGTACGCAGATGAAGACCACGCCATGCGGCCGACAGAGACTGAGATCCGCCGCTTCGTGATGTATTTCAAGGGATCGCTGCGCGGCCTCTCGGCGGGAGCGCCGGTCGAACTGCACGGAATCTATATCGGCGAGGTCAAGACCTTGGACGTCGAGTACGACCAGAACAGGCATTCGTTGCGCTTTCCGGTGGTGGTCGAACTCTATCCACAGCGCATCCGCGGCAAAGCCCAGAAGCGCACCGGGAGCGTCGTGCCGGCGGACGACGCCGAAGCGGCGAGCCGGCGGCTCCTCGACTCGCTGGTGCGGCAGGGGCTGCGGGCAGAATTGAAAACCGGCAATCTATTGACCGGCCAGAAGTTCGTCGCGTTGGATCTATACCCGGACCCGCCGCTCGACCGGGTGGATTGGAACGAACAGCCGTCGATTTTTCCGACGATATCCAACGGCCTCGACGAGATTCAAGACTCCGTGGGCAGCATCGCACGCAAGCTGGACAAGATACCGTTCGATCAGCTCTCCTTGAAAATACTGACCACCATGACAACCCTGGAGCAGACCCTGAAGAATGCCGACAATCTGCTGCAAAATGTCAACGGCACTTTGGCGCCGCAGGTGCAAGCCACCTTGGCGGAGGCACAGGCAGCCATGAAGAACGCCAAGGAACTTCTGGGTCAGGATGCACCGTTGTCGAGCGATCTTGATGCCACCCTGCTGCAGGTGTCGCGGGCGGCGAAGTCCATCAGCGCCCTGGTTGACTATCTCGAACGCCATCCAGAATCGCTGCTGCGAGGCAAGCCGGGAGACCGCCCGTGAAGACAGCTTTCCTCATCGCCCTTGCGGTATCGATCTGCGGCTGCGCGTTCAACCGCCCCGATCACTTCTACGTGCTCGATTCCGCAAGCGCGCGGACCTTGGAGCCACGGACGACCTTTGCCACCCAGGTTGCGCTGCGCGTCGCTCTGCCCTCGCTCGTGGATCGCAACGAAATGGTCTTGGTCGATGCCGACGGCGTAGAAATACTCGAGCATGAACGCTGGGCCGCTCCGTTGGTCGATCAGGTTGCCGGCGTTTTGGGCCGGGACATCGAGTCGCGGCGTGAAAATGTCATCGTGGGATCGCGGCACATTGCGCAGCCGGATGCGCGCAATGCAAGCATCGCCGTGGACGTGGTGCAGTTGAAGCTGCAAAAAGGTGCAGGCGTTCTGCTCGAAGCGCGGTGGCGGCTGCAGGTGGGCGGGGATGGCAAATTCTATCAAGGACGGGAAACCTTCACCGCGCCCGTCGCCGACGCCAATTACGGGAGCTTCGTGCGGGCAATCGATGTCTGCCTGGGTTTGCTTGCGGACAGATTGGCTGCTGATTTGCCGGACTAGTCGTAGTGCTGCGTGGACTGAAAACTCAGCGAAAAATCCACCTCAGCTTCAGCCGCCAACCAGTCGCTGACTTCGTTCCCCCCCACGAAGCCTCGCTGGTGCGCGCGGTGATAGGCGGCCTCGGCGATCATTCGGCGCCGTTCTTGCTGCGTCGGGCCGTTGGGCCGGCTGAAGCGAAGGGGATCGAAGCGTGGTTTCAGCATGGTGCCAACCTCGGTGATGCACGTGCATATAATTTTGATTTTCACGTCGAACACTCCCATTTTCCAGCGGCCGGTGTGAGTTTCGAGGCCGGAGCGGCGCGCAATGCCGCGTGAGAAATTGCCTACACGTGCCCGTGGTAACGAGCCTTAGGAGCGATGCCGGAAAATGGGCTACTATTTTTCGCCTATATGCTCGCTTTCCAAGATTCAATTCAAGAGATGGGACGCAACGGACGTTGGGATCTTCCCTTGCCGGGCGCGGGCCAGACGCCACGGCGCCTCTTGATGCTCTCGCAGATTGCGCGCCGGGATCTGGCTGCCGGCCGCATGGCGGAGGCTCATACCGACGCGCTCGCCATACTCGCCGAGGCGGGAGTGGCACCTCGCAGGGACGCGTTGTATGGCGTATGGACCACCGACAGTCCGCAGGACCCGGTGCGTGCAGAGCGCATCGCAGACTTGGGCTGGCGCTTGTTCGGGATCAAACAATCATGCTGCGGCGCGCGCCTCGTCAACGCGGCCTTGGTCAGCGCTCAAACCGAGGATTCGGTGCTGCTGTTCGATGTTGCCGTGGACGAGCAGGTGCGACCCCAGCCCAACGAGTGGCACACTCCCGCCCTGGCCGAAACCGGGACCGCTGCCGTTGTCTTCGATACGGTGGTGACGGACACCAAGAACGCCATTGCCACTCCAGATTGGTACCTGCGGCGGGCAGGTTTTTGGCATGGAACCGTGGGTCCCGCAGCATGCTGGGCCGGCGGCGCGATGTCTCTCATCGACGCGGCGCGGGACTTCAAGCCCAAGCAGCAGCACGCGCGGGCGCATTTGGGCGCCATGGAGGCCGTCGCATGGCAACTGGGCGCGATTCTGGATCAATGTGGCCGCGAAATCGACCAGGATCCCGAAGACGTTGCGCGCCGGGCGCGCGTCAGGGCGCTCATGGTCCGCCACCTCGTGGAGAGGGCCTGTACGGAAATTCTGGAGCGTTTCGGTCAAGCGACCGGTGAACGCCTGCTGGCATATGACGAGACCGTGGCCAAACAATACGCCGCCCTGACGTTATGCATCCGCCAGTGCCAAACCGAACGAGACCTGGAAACGATCCCGGACTTCGATTGAGGCAAAAAAAAACGGGCGCAACCCTTTGAAGGCGCGCCCGTGTTTTCGCCGGCACACCCGGCTGCATGCCATGTCGCTTGTTACGGCTCGACAGCAATGTTGTTGTGGACGGAATTCACGCCCTCGGTGTTCTTGGCGATCATGGCCGCCAAATCACTGGCATCCTGAGTCGGTGCGCGGCCGCTCAACCACACCACACCGTTCTCATCGGTATCGACCTTGATGCGGGTCAACGTAGAGAGGTGCTTTGCGGCCAGTTTCGCCTTGACCTTGGTCGTGATGGTGGAATCCTTGACGAAGTGATGCGATGAACCGGTATCGGTGGCTTCATCCGCCATCGCGATCGGCCCGCAAACGACGCCGAGCGCCAACATGCTGCTTAAAATAACGTGCTTCATTCGATATCTCCTGATGTTCTCAAATCCCAGGCTGCAGGATCGCCGAACGCGCGATTTTTGGGTGTAGGCACCCGAGCGTCAGCGCCTGTAGGTGTGGGCGGCGACCCGCTGACGGCGGTGTCCGACCGCTCGGCGGGATGTCAGGCGCCGGCCGCGGCCCGCTCGCCACGGGCGGCGTCATTGCGCGCTTGACTTGCCGGCACGCTCAGCAACCGCGCGGTATTGACCAGGGCCATGTGAGTGAGCGCCTGCGGGAAATTACCGAGCATGCGCCGCGCCCGCGGATCATATTCCTCCGCGAACAAGCCAACGTCGTTTCCCAATGCCAGCAGCCGCTCGAACATGCTTTCGGCCTCGTCTCGGCGCCCCGTCAAGGCATAGGCATCTGCCAGCCAAAAAGAGCATGGCAGGAATGCTCCCTCGCCGGGCGGCAGCGCATCGATTTGGACTTCCGTCGAGTAACGCTGCACCAAGCCTGCGACGAGCAGCCGGCTCTCAATGGCAGCGATCGTGCCGAGCACGCGCGGATCGTCCGGCGGCAAAAAACCCACCTGCGGTATCAACAACAGGCTCGCATCCAGATGCTTGCTTTCATAGGACTGTACGAATGAATTGCTTTGCGCGTCGAATCCCCTGTTGCACACTTCGGCGTGAATGGTGTCGCGTATTTCACGCCAGGTCGCCACCGGCCCCTCCAGTGCGTCACTCTCGGCGTCCTTGATTGCGCGATCGAAGGCCACCCATGCCATCACTTTGGAATGGGTGAAGTGGCGCGGCGGCCCCCGCATCTCCCAGAGCCCCTCATCCGGCCGGGACCAATGAGATGCCAGGAACTCCAGAATTGCGACCTGGACCCTCCATGCATGTTCGCTTTGTTCCAGGCGAACCACTCGCGCAAGATGCAGAGTGTCCATCACCTCGCCATAGACATCGAGTTGAAACTGCCTGTCGGCCGCATTGCCCGTACGCACGGGCGCCGATTTCTCGTATCCCGGAAGCCACGGCAATTCGACTTCGTCCAGACGGCGGGCACCGGTCACGCTGTACAGTATTTGCAAGTCCTCCGGTGACCCGGCAATCGCGAGCAGCAGCCAATCCCGCCACGCGGTGGCCTCCTCCGTATATCCGGCCAACAACAATGCATTCAACGTGAACGTCGCGTCGCGCAGCCAGCAGAAGCGGTAATCCCAATTGCGCACGCCGCCGAGTTGCTCCGGAAGCGACGTGGTCGGTGCAGCAACGATGCCGCCCGTCGGCCGATAGGTGAGCGCCTTGAGGGTCAACAGCGAACGCTGCACGGCGGCGCGCCATCGTCCCTGGTGGAGGCAGCGCTCCGACCAGCGCCGCCAATAGGCGTCGGTTTCTGTCAGTGACTGTTCAGCGTCGATCGGCGGCAGCATTTCCAAATGCGACGGACGATAGTGCAGAACGAACGTTTCGCGCTTGCCGGCTGCCACGCTGAATTCGGCGACGGTTTTCATGTTCTCGCCCCTGGTCGCGACGCCGGTCCGCAACTCGAGCGTGTCAGGGCCGGCGGCCATCAGCAACACATCGTCGATGCGCCGAACCCAAGGTATGATGGATCCATAATCGAACCGGACGACGAGTTCCAAACTCATATCGACCGTGCCGCTCAATCCCTCGACGATGCGCACGAGATCCCAACGGCGGTCGGAGACGGGCATCCAATCGATTATCCGCACCCGGCCTGATGCGGTCTGGAATTCCGTTTCCAGTATCATGGAGCCATTGCGATAGCGCCGCGATACGCTTTGCACTTCGCCGCTCGGTGCCACCTTCCAATGTCCGTGCTCGGGGCCGCCCAGCAGCGCCGCAAAACATGCCCCCGAATCGAAGCGCGGAAAACACAACCAGTCGATCGAGCCGTTGCTGCCCACCAACGCCGCGGTGTGGCAATCGCCGATCAGTGCATATTGCTCGATAGGCAGCGCCATGTGTCCTCGTTGGTCCGATTGACGCACCATGCGATGCGCGGTGTAGAAATTACAGAGCGTGCGAGCAGCGCCGCCGCCGCCGTGACCACGCAATCATGAGCTTGGTCAGGATCGATTGGGTATTATCAAGACAAAGTGAATTCAGCGCAATTCGTCTTCCGCTGAATTAAGGCTGCTCGTAGTGTGACCTCTGAATACAGCGATGTCCTCGTCATCGGCGCCGGCGCCGCGGGTCTGGCGGCGGCTCTGCTGCTGACGCAGTCCGGCAAGAGTGTCCGCATCATCGAGGCGCGAGATCGCATCGGCGGTCGAATTTTCACCCAGCACACGCAGCAACTCGACGCCCACAGGAGCTTTCCGGTCGAGTTGGGGGCGGAGTTCATTCATGGTCTGCCTCCCGCTTCGTGGTCGCTGATTCGAGAGGCGGGTCTTGCGACCTATGAATTGGATGGTGGATCTTATTGCACCGAGCAGGGCCGATTGCAACCGTGCGGACCGGAACAGCGCGATTCTTTCGAGGTTTTGCGGAATATGGCGGACTGGTTGCAACGACACCCGCAGCAGCCGGATCCAAGTTTCGATGACTATCTGCGTGCCGCCAACGTGCCGCCGCAAACGGCAAACCGTGCGGCCGGTTATGTCGAGGGTTTCAACGCCGCCGATCGCGCCATCATCAGCGCCACGGCGCTGGCTCGCCAACAATATGCCGAGCATCGTTTGCAAGGCGATCGAGTTTTTCACCTCCAAGCGGGCTATAGCGCACTGCCCGACTATCTGGCCGATTGTTTGCACCGTGCCGGTGGAACCGTTTCGCTCGATAGTCGCGTCCAGCGGATCAGCTGGCGGCGGGGATCGGTGCTCGTGACGGGAACCACGATGGACCGGGAGTTTGCTTTTCAGGCGGCCGAGGCCGTCATCACGCTGCCGTTGGGCGTATTGCAGGCGGACAGCGTGGCGTTCGATCCGCCGCCGGGTGAAATACGAGCCGGATGGAAATCTCTGGCGATGGGACAGGTCAACCGCATCAGCTTGCTCTTCGACCATGCTTTTTGGAGCACGCGCGCCGACGATCTGAGCTTCCTGTTCGCGCCGGGTGAAACTTTTCCGACCTGGTGGACTGCGGCTCCTGAATCCACCCCTATCATCACAGGGTGGGCCGGCGGCGCCGGCAACTTTCGACTATCGCAACAATTCGCCGGCGATCTCGGAACGTTGACGACGGCCGCATTGGAGAGTCTGTCGAACATTTTCTCGATACCGGCCGCCGCCCTCGAGGGTTGCCTGCGAAAGGCCTACCATCATGATTGGCACGCGGACCCATTTTCGCGCGGTGCTTACAGCTACGTGCCCGCGGGCGCGCTGGATGCCGCGCGCCGGATGAGCACACCGGTGGAAGGCACGCTGTATTTTGCCGGTGAGCATACCGACATGGAGGATCAATGGGGCACCGTGCATGGTGCAGTGGCGAGCGGCACGCGTGCCGCCCGCCAGGTGCTCAAGATTGTTTCATCGTCATGACCTTCTTCAAGTGGCGCTCGCGCGCCTCGTTGGGATTGGTGGGATCCTCGGGATCGTTGTGGAAACTTTCCGGCTTTTTTCCCAAATCCCCCCTGTCTCCCGCATCGGTCTGCCGTTCCTCTGAGATTCGTTCCGATGGCGTCGCAGGGCTTGCCAGCAACGTCTTGAGCAGCTCAAAGTCACACTCGGCTGCCCCATTCATAAATGCTTCAGGTGCGTTCATCGCAAGACCTCGCATCGGTTTTTTCAGAATCTGCAGGCCCCACCGCCCCCTGCTGGCGGAGCGGCGCGACCACGTTGCAGATCACACGAACACGTTAATGGGAATTCTTTTGATCCTGCCGGTCTGCGTCTTGCAGATCGCTCTTGACGTCGCCATATGTCGCCTGCGCTGCGCCGGCAACCTTGTTCACCTTGCCCTTGATCTCTTGCTTGGTGTTGCCCACCGTCTTTCCCAAGGTCTCCTGGACTTTGCCGCCAGCTTCCTTCATACGACCCTCGACTTGATCTTTGTTGATGCTCATTGCTGTTTTCCTCTCCACAGCGCCGGCAGACGGCCGACTCGTATGGAGGCATGTTACCCATCACACGCGGGGGTCGTGTCAGCCGGGAAACCTCAAGCGCTGTCGGAATTCAGGCAATCCAAGCATCGTTTTCGGGATAATCCGCCTCGGTCTTTCCCTGGGCGAACGCACGCCACGCAGCCCGCTGGAAGCCTAGATAGGTGAGGGTCGGCGGCGCGGCGCCGCGTTCGGTGAACAGCGCCGAGTGCAGCTCCCGCAGTCGATGAAACGGCACACCGGGAAAGGCGTGATGCGCGGTGTGGTATTGCATCTGCCACGCCATCCAGCGCATGACGGCATTGGTGCGAGTGCTGCGGGTGTTGCGCATGACGTCACCTTCGTGCGGCAAGCCGAGATGCTCGATGGTGTTTTGCATCTGATGCACGAACTTCATGACCAGCATCGGTGCCAGCCACAATATCACCGCCGCCCAGCTGCGAAACACTACCGAAAAGAGCGCGATCGATAGATACCCCGCCACATGCCAGCGTGCTTCGCGCGTCAGTTCGGCGCGCCGCGACGCCGCGATATAGGGTTCCGTGACCACGCCGCACGAGAAGCGCAGGATGCGCCGCCACCGCGTGTACCAGTAAGTCAAACCGGACATCCATAATGCATACGAGGCGCGCGTGTAGGGCGGCCGTACCAGCTCGCCGTCGCGCGCCCAATCTTGCGTATGGCGGTGATGCGCAATGTGCTGCAGCTGATCGAAGGTGCGCGGGTAGAACAACACGAAGCCGAAAATTCTCCCCAGCCACTCGTTCAGCCAAGCCGTACGGAAGACTGTCCAGTGGCTCAGCTCATGCTGGCCCGCATACAGAAAGTTGAGCAGCATGCCGTGCACGATGAATACGGGCACGGCCCAGGGCCCGCCCCAGAGCCGCCACAGCAGCGCCCCGCTCGCGCCGGCCGCGCCCACATGCGACAGCGTCTGGCACCAGCCGCGAAAATCGGAGGGCCGGCACAAAGCCCGCAGCCTCGCCGGGCTGAGAACATCGCGTCTGGCAAAAACTTCCTGCATGCTGCACCACCGGCGACAACCCTTGCCGATTCGATTGCAGTATTCTAAGGGATTGCGTTCCCCACGGGATGATCGATGAATTCCAGACGCGCCTTTTTGCAAACCACTGCCGCGTTCGCCGTGGCCGGCTGCCTGCCTCGGGTTGTCGCTGCGGCGGCCCCCGGGGCGTCGGCCCCCGGGGCGTCCCCTGCGCTCGAGCCGATGACGGGTGCCGCCGTGCCGATCTCGGTCGAGGAGCGCCGTGCGCGGCTCGCCAAGGTGCAAGAACTCATGGCCGGGCAAAAAATCCGCGCGCTGTTGATCGAACCGGGCTCCAGCCTCGAGTACTTCACCGGCATCAAGTGGCGCCGTTCCGAGCGCACCACGGTAGCCATCATTCCCGCCACGGGCGCCGTCATGGTGGTGACTCCTGCATTCGAGGAGCCTTCAGTGCGCGAAACGTTCGCCGTCGGCGGCGACGTCAGGCCCTGGGACGAACACGAGAATCCCTTCGAGAAAATCGTGCAGTGCCTGCGCGATCGCGGCATCGACTCGGGTACCGTGGCGGCCGAATCGACGATACGTTTCTTCATCGTTGCAGGCGTGCGCCAGGTATCGGCATCTTATGAGATCGTGCCGGCCGATGCGCTGGTGCGCGCCTGCCGGCTGCTCAAATCACCTGCGGAACTCGCGCTCATGCAGTTGGCGAACGACATTACTCTCGCAGCGCTGCGCATCGTGCGGGCGCAGACCGCCAAAGGCATGACGGGTGAGGATCTCGGCCGATTGATGGAGAAGACGACCACGGCGTTGGGCGGAACCGCGGAGTTCTCGCTATCCCTCTTGAACGAGGCGTCCGCGTTCCCGCACGGTTCCGTCAAGCCTCAGACGGTTCGCGAGGGCTCGACGATTCTGATGGACTGCGGCTGTATCGTATACGGCTACCAATCCGACATCTCCCGTACCTGGGTCTATGGCGAGGCCAGCCCGCGGCAACGCAAGGTCTGGGACACGGTCAAACGGGGACAAGAGATCGCGCTGCAGACCGCCAAACTCGGCGTTCCGGTCGGCAGCATCGATGATGCCGTGCGTTCTTTTTATGTCAGTCAAGGATGGGGACCCGGCTATCATCTGCCGGGGCTGCCGCACCGAACGGGTCATGGCATCGGGCTCGACGGCCACGAACCACCCTATCTGGTGCACGGCGACATGACGCCGCTCGCGGCGGGCATGTGCTTCTCCGACGAGCCCGGGATTTACATCCCGGGCGAATTCGGGATCCGGCTCGAGGACTGTTGGTACATGACGGCGGCGGGCCCGAAGACTTTCACACCGCTTGCACGGTCGATCGACGACCCTATTTGACCGCGATGGGAATCGCCCTGCTGTCGTTGTGCATCTGGGTATATCTGTTCTCTGCGCACGGCAGATTCTGGATGTCGTCGCCGGAATTGATTGCGGCAATCCCGCCGGAAACTCCCGACGTCGACATCATCGTACCCGCGCGCGATGAGGCCGCGACCATCGGCGCCGTCATCACTTCGCTGCTCGGCCAGGATTACCGCGGTAGATTCCGCATTACGTTGGTCGATGACAATTCGAGCGACGATACGGCGGCGCTGGCGGGCACCGCCGCGGACCTTTCGGTTCTGCGGTTGAGTTCCAAGCCTGATCGATGGTCCGGCAAGTTGTGGGCGCTGAGTCAAGGAGTGCGCGCCACCCGCGCGCCTCTCGTGCTGTTCACCGACGCCGATATCGTGCACGACCCGCGGCATCTGTCGACGTTGGTATCGAAACTGCTCGCGGCCCGCCTCGGCATGGTGAGCGAGATGGTGCGCCTGAACTGCGACAGCTTCGCCGAATGCGCGCTGGTGCCGGCCTTCATCTATTTTTTCCAGATGCTGTATCCCTTTGCGAGAGTGAATGACCCCCGGTCGGCGCTCGCCGCTGCCGCCGGCGGCACGGTGCTGATCCGCCGCGAAGTCCTCGCGGGCATCGGCGGCCTCGAGGCAATCCACGAGACTCTCATCGACGATGTCGCGCTCGCCAAGGCGACGAAGAAGATCGCCGCCATCTATCTCGGTCATTCAGGGTTGGCGAAGTCGATCCGCGGCTACCCGCACTTCGCGGATATATGGCACATGATCGCGCGGACCGCCTATACCCAGCTGCGCTTCTCACCCGTCCTGCTGTGTTCGACGCTGATCGGGCTGACATTGGTGTGGTGGGTACCGGTGTGGGCGTTGCTGTTCGGCAGCGACCTCTGCCGTGCATTCGGTGCCGGCGCATGCATTCTTGCGGCATTGAGTTTCCAGCCCACGCTGATGCGCTACCACCGTAGTCCGCTCTGGGCGCTGGCGCTGCCGCTGATTGCGGCCTTCTACATGGCGGCGACGGCCGGATCAGCGTTCAATCATTGGCGCGGTTCGGGCGCCCACTGGAAAAGCCGGTCATACGAGAAGGGGGGACTGGAATGAGCGCCTGACCCTTGATGGTGAAGGCGTCGAGGGTGATCTCATGAGGCACGCAATCGGTGCGATACAGCATGTTGCGCATCGCGAAGCTCTTGGAGATCAAATCCTTCATCTGCTCGACGAGTTCGCAGTCTCCTCCCCCCATGAAATAAGGTCGCTCCGGGGTGAGCTCTCGCGGCGCCCAATAGGCGCGCACCGTATCCGGAGACGAGGCCGAGCCGGCCGGCTCCAGTGTATAAAAATCGGTGTGGATCCAGGCGCTACGGCTCGGCACCTCTTGTCCGCGCGGGCATCCGTTGGCGCTCACCTTCGCATCCTTACGCGCGCCCAAGTGCAACAGCATGCTGCGCACGTGTTCCTCGAGGCCATCACAAGAATACAGCGACGTGATACCGAAGTAACTGATGGTGGCCTCGTGATGTTGCCAGGTGCCCGGAACGATGTCCGCGGCCGGGACCGGCGCGTCTGCCGCCCCCGCAATCGCTGCCAGGCCGAGGGCAGCGCCCCACCCCACGATCCCTCTTCGCATGACCTCACGCATGAGAACTCCTCATCCAACGTTGCGATTCATGTCGATGACGCGACGGCCGCCTTGTTGGCTTCCACCACCGTCACGGCCGTCATGTTGACGATGCGCCGCACCGTGGAGGCCGGCGTCAAAATGTGCGCCGGCGCCGCGCAGCCCAACAGGATCGGTCCGATGGCTACATTGTTACCCGCTGCCGATTTCAACAGGTTGTAAGCGATGCTGCTGCTGTCGAGGTTGGGACACACCAACAAATTTGCGCTGCCGTGCAAGGTGCTGTCGGGCAGGATCGCCATGCGCGCCGCTTCATCCAGCGCACAATCACCATGCATTTCGCCATCGACTTCCAGGCCCGGCCGCGCCACGCGCAGCAGCGCGAGCGTCGCCCGCATTTTAAGTGCCGTAGGCGCCGTGCTCGATCCGAAATTCGAATGTGACAGCAGCGCGACCTTGGGCTCAAGTCCGAAGGCGCGTAATTGGTCGGCCGCCAACCCGACGATCTCGGTCAATTGTTCAGGGGTCGGATCCAGGTTGACATGCGTGTCGACGATGAAAAGTTGGCGTCCCGGCAATACCAGCCCGGTCATGGTTCCATAGACGTTGACGCCCGGCCTCCGTCCGAGCACCTGGTCGATGTAATGCAGGTGTCTGGCGGTGGTGC
>Ga0116229_10005157_pt1 | contig 21374 bp, 21 predicted proteins | sample S1TSphgellanicum_3_FD_87313 | JGI IMG/M metagenome (GOLD analysis project Ga0116229, IMG submission 87313) | Host-associated microbial communities from peat moss isolated from Minnesota, USA - S1T2_Fc - Sphagnum magellanicum MG | ecosystem: Host-associated > Plants > Peat moss > Unclassified...
GCCTTGCGACGCCCGGAGACGACGACCTTGGCGCCTTCCTTGGCGAATGCCACGGCGGTGACGCGGCCAATGCCGCTGGTGCCGCCGGTGATGAGGACAACTTTATTCTCGAACTGCTTGGACATAACAACTCCTTCTTTGTGAGGATTGGGTTGACTCGGGCGGAAAAGCGAACTTACGCCGGAGATTTACTCAATCCAGCGCAGGATCGGCACGAGATACGGCATGCCAGTCAGCGGGCTGGAAACGAGGCCGGTCTCGGGCCTGGCTTCGGCGTGGGCGCGATCGCGCAGGCGAGCCTGAAGATTGTGGGCCTGGAGCAGGTCCTTGGTGCCGAGGCCGAGGCGGGTGGTTTTGGTGGGTACCGGAGCGGTGGGATGGATCATACGAACCTTAGTTATTTAGATGCCTTTAGTTGACTAGTTGGTATACAATATGAAGAAAAAAAGGGAGGCTTTATTCCAGCAAAATGGAGATATGGCCGGATTTCTTTTCGACTTTCTTGTTCACGAAGAGACAATAGTTGACTAGTCGGTATAGTGCAAGAAATTTCTTTGCTCCATTTTTCTATTTCTAGGCAAGCCGTTGTAAATGAATCAACTTTTTCAGTCAGATGTGCGAATCACGGTCAAATTTCCACCGACTTCGTGCCGAGCGGAATGCTTCCGGCGCCGATTGCGGCGCACGGGATTCCCGTTTTCATTCGAAATGAACGCCGAAAGGAGTAGGATCGAAGATCGATGATGCCCCGGGCTCGACTCACCATCCTCCTGACGGCCTTTTGCCTGATCACCGGCCTGCTCGGGTGGGAAGGCGCGCGCTCCGCCGCGACGGATGGCAACCAAGCCGACGACAGCTACCAGTACACGCTCCTCTTCGCCCGCGTGCTGCAGCTCGTGCGGCAGGACTACGTCGATCCCGAGAAGACCAGCTACAAGGACCTGACCTACGCCGCACTGCGCGGCATGCTTTCTTCGCTCGACCCGCACAGCCAGTTCCTCGATGAGGAAGGCTTTCAGGACATCCAGCGCGAGACGAAGGGTGAGTTCAGCGGACTCGGCATCGTCATCGGCGTGAAGAACGGCGCGCTCGTCATCCTCTCGCCGATCGAGGGCTCGCCGGGCGCACGCGCGGGCCTCATGCCGGGGGACAAGATCCTGAAGATCGACGGCAAGAACACCGAGAAGATGACGCTCTCGCAGGCGGAGAAGATGCTCAAGGGCGCCGATGGCCAGAAGACGCACCTGACGCTGTTGCGGCCGGTGGCGGGCGCGGCCGGCGGCGGCAATGTGTTCGAGGTCACGCTCACGCGCGAGACGATCAAGGTCGCCTCGGTGAAGGACCCGCACCTCCTCGCCGCGACGATGTCCGGGCCGGACAAGATCGGCTACGTGCGCATCGAGGAGTTCTCCGACAACACCGCCGACGAACTCGATGCGGCGCTCGACCCGCTCGAGGCGCAGGGCATGCAGGCGCTCGTCATCGACCTGCGCAACAACCCCGGCGGCCTGCTCGATTCCGCCGTCGACGTCGCGGGGCAGTTCGTGACCCCGGGCACGGTCATCGTCTCGACCAAGGGCCGCACCCCCGACGTCGCGCAGGACTTCCGCGCCCGCGCGCAGAAGGAGCGGCCCGGCTACCCCATCGCGATCCTGATCAACGGCTACAGCGCGAGCGGCGCGGAGATCGTCGCCGGCGCGCTCAAGGACCTGCACCGCGCGATCCTCGTCGGCGAGACCACCTTCGGCAAAGGCTCCGTGCAGACCGTGCAGCCGCTCGGCAACGGCGTCGGCCTGCGCCTCACCATGGCCAAGTACTACACGCCCAGCCACCGCACGATCCACGAAGTCGGCGTCAGCCCGGACATCGCCGTGCCCATCACCGACGCCGAGGAGCGCCGCATCGTCCTGGTCGAAAGCCACCGCACGCTCACGCCGGAGGAGCAGGTCGAGGCCGCGAAGATGGAGGACCGCCAGCTCGAGCGCGCCGCCACCGCGCTGCGCAGCATCCGCATCTACAAGGACCGCCAGGCCATGCTCAGCGCCCCGAAGCCGGCCGTGACCAAGTGACCGGGCGGGCGCCTATTTCACCTCGGGAGCCTGCAAATTTAGGCGATATAGTAATGATAGGCGCTTTAAGGCGCGATTAGCCGGATTTCGGGCGGGGCAAGCCGGCTTCTAAATGCGCGCGGATGCGCCGCCGTCTTGCCGCGCGGGGCTTCTTATGCGATATCATCCCCATGCGACGCCTCACGCACTGGATCATTCTGGTCGCGTTCGTCTTTTCCTGCGGCGGGCAGTGGGGCGCGTTCCAGGTCATCGCGTGGGGCAACATGATCCGCGAATACTCGGAGATGGTGCCGCTCGCGCAGGCGGTGGAGATGACCTTCAGCGGCAAATACCCGTGCCCGATTTGCAAAGCCATCGCGGAGCGCAAGAGCGCGGAGCAGCAAAAGCAGGTCGCGCTGCTCAAGGCCGAGAAGAAGTTCCCGCTTCCGGTCATCGTGAAGCTCGCGCCGCCGAAAATCGCCGACGTCACCTACTTCGAGCCCGTTTTCGCTTTTTCTTCACGCGTGGAATCTCCTCCTACGCCGCCGCCTCGTGATGTGGTGAGCTAGCGACCTGATTCAACCCTTTCAGGGTTGGTCCGCTTTTTTGCGAGCACCCAGGGTAGGCGCTGGTGCGCCAACCCTGGGCTGAGTGATGCAACCCCGTTGGGGTTGTCTGCAATCGAGCGGCGAGCCACCACGCGCTCACGCGCGCGGCTACGAGTCGAAAGCAATATCTAACAATCCGGGTTCGTTGCCGCGGCCGTGAGGCCGTGGTCGGCTCGGGAAAGGTCCACGCCCTTACGGGCGCGGCTACAGAAATCCGAAGGCCGCGCGCCGTTGTGCCGCGATGCCTTCTCACGAGGAAAATCATGAAATATCTACCAGCGATGGCCGCGCTTGCGTGCGCCATCCTCTTCACGGCATCCACCCGCGCGCAGGCGCACGGTTTCGAGGGCGACCGCTTCTTCCCTCCCACCGTTTCCACCGACGATCCGTTCGCCACCGACGAATACTCCATCACCTTCCAGGAGTTCAACGACCCGGCCGGCAGCGACGGCACGCCGATGACCCACGAGATCGACGTCAACAGCGAGTTCGACAAGGAAATCTTCCCCAAGTTCGCGCTCGGCGTCGCCGGCACCTACATCAACCTCGACCCGTCGAACCACCAGGGGCCCGCGCAGGACGGCTTCGACAACGTCGAGCTCAGCGCCAAATACCAGCTCTGGGAAAACGCCGTGCACGAATGGATCCTCTCCATCGGCGGCACGGTCGACCTCGGCGACACCGGCAGCAAGGCGCTCGGCGTCGACTCGTTCACCACCTACACGCCCACGGTCTACTTCGGCAAAGGCTTCGGCGATTTGCCCGAGTCGCTCGCGCCGCTCAAGCCCTTCGCGCTCACCGGCACGGTCGGCGTGTCGATCCCGGCACAGTCGCAGAACCAGGATGGCTCGTACAACTCCGACACGCTGCAGCTCGGCTTCGCGCTCGAGTACAGCATCCCGTACCTGCAGCAGCACGTGAAGGACCTCGGCCTGCCCAAGCCACTCAGCGACATGATCCCGCTCGTCGAGTTCACCAGCTCCTCGCCGTTTGACCGCTCGGGCTCGCCGACCACCGGCACGGTCTGCCCCGGCATCCTCTGGGAACAGCCCGACTACCAGCTCGGCGCGGAAGCGCTCATCCCGATCAACGCCCACACCGGGCCCAACGTCGGGTTTGTCTTCCAGGTACAAATCTACATCGACGACATCTTCCCGAAGGTTTTCGGTCATCCCGTCTTCGGGCATGATGAAGATTCGAACGAGCATCCCCAGGGCAACAACTAAAGCGAACGCTATATGAAAAAAACAAATCCAATCCACATCAGCGCGTTGCTGCTGGCCGCCATGACGCTGGCGCACGCTCACGCCTTCCTCGACCATGCCGATCCGCGCGTGGGCAGCACCGTCACCGCACCCACGCAGGTGAAAATCTGGTTCACGGAGGAGCTTGAGGGCGCCTTCAGCAAGATCCAGGTCTTCGATGCCGGCGGCAAGGAAATCGACGGCAAGGACTCGAAGGTCGATTCGTCCGACAAGGCGATCATGACCGTCTCGCTGCCGAAGCTGCCGCCGGGCACCTACAAGGTAAGCTGGAACGCCGTCGCGGTGGATACCCACCACACGCACGGCACCTTCCCGTTTACCGTGAAGGGAACCTAACGCCTAACTCGTATGGCGTCCGCGTCCACGGGTAGCCCCGACAACTTGTTGTCGGGGTGCGCGCAGCGCACAAGAGGCAGCCGAGAGGTTGCGCACCATTCTGGCGGCTTCTTGTGCCTCGACCGAAGTTTCGGGCGAGGCACCCGGACAACGAGTTGTCCGGGCTACCCAAGGCGCGGGTGCGTAGCGTAAATGCGCCAAGCGCCGCCACCATGACCACCAGCCTTCTCCTGCTCTCGCGTGCGCTGCACTATGGGGCGGGAATGGTGCTGGCCGGCATGGTGGCGTTTCGCTGGCTCTTTCTTCTGCCGGGTTTCGCCGCGGCCAGCGACGAGACATGGCGGAAGCTGGCGCCGCTTTTCACGTGGATGAACCGGCTTTTCATGGGCGCGGGCCTTGTGCTCGTGCTCTCGGGCCTCGGCCTGTTCTGGGCCGTTGCGGCCGGCATGAGCGACACGTCCCTTGCCGGGAGTCTCACGCCCGACACGCTGGGCGCGGTCTTTTTCCAGACGCAGTTCGGCACGGTCTTGCAGTGGCGTCTCGGGTTCGCGGTGATCATGGCGATCCTGCTTATCTGGTTGGCCTGTATGCGCTGGCCGTTTCGCCGCCGGTGCTTAGCGCCGGAGATGGCCGCTGGTCTCGTCGCCGCCGCGTTGCTAGCCTCCTTTGCCTGGACCGGTCACGCGGCGGCAACGGGCGGCGCGGCCTTCCTGCCGCGCGTGGCGGCGGACGCGGTCCATCTTTTCGTCACGGCGATCTGGCCGACGGGGCTGTTGCCGTTCGCCTTGTTCCTAAGTTGCGTGCGCGGGCTCGGTGACGCCACGGTTCTCGCGCCGGCGCGTCGCGTGGTGGACCGCTTTTCGCAGGTGAGCCTGGTCATTGTTGGTGTTTTGGTGGCGACCGGTTTTATCAATGCCTGCTTCATGGTGGGAAGTTTTCACGCCCTGTTTGCGACGCCCTATGGATGGGTGCTTGGTGTGAAGCTCCTTCTGTTCACGGCGATTCTCGGAATTGCGGCCTGCAATCGCTATCGCGTGGTGCCGCCGTTGGACGCGAGCCTCTCGGCGGCCACGATGGGCGGCGCTGCGTGGCCGCTCCTGCGGCGGCTGCAACATCTCGTCACGATCGAGCTCATCCTCGCCATCGGCGTGATCGTGGTGGTGAGTGTCTTGGGGACGACTCCGCCGCCGCAGTGAGCCCTCGTGGCCGCCGCCGTGAGGGCGGTTGAGCGGTTGAGAGAACGTCCACGCGCTTACGCGCGCGGCTACTTCGCTTCCGCCGCATCACGAATGACGCCGGCGAGCTCGTCGGGCGTCCAGAGGTTGTCGTTGAACTGGCGGAAGATTTTGCCCTGGGGATCGACGACGACGGTGCGGAGGTTGTGGCTGATGCTGTTGTTCTGGCGCGAGACCAGGAGGCCGAGGGGCGCGGCGAAATGGGCGAGGGTTTCGGGCGGGGCGGCGACGAAGAGCCAGCGGTCGGCGTTGTGGTCGCGGTAGAATTCGGCGTTGGCGGCGAGTTGCTGCGGGGTGTCGAAGCCGGGATCGAAGGAGATGGAGAGGAATTGCCAGTTGTCCGGGCCGTGCGGCTGGGCGAGGAGGATCGCGCGGGCGGCTGCGAAGTTGCGGTTCATCAGCGGGCAATAGTTGGGCAGCGGGCAGCGCGTGAAGAAGAAGGTGAAGGCGACGGCCTTGCCGCGGAAGTCGGAGAGATGCACGTGGCGGCCGTCCTCGGCGAGGAACTCGGCGTCGGGAAGTGGGTCGCCGGGGTTGAGCGTGGGCGCGGCGTTCGTGGCATCGGTGGTTTCGGCGGGCAGGTCGATGTGGCCGGTGCGCTGGATGCTGGTGATCCACGAGTCGTCCGCGCTGACGGCGAGCGTGAAGGTGATTTGGTCGCCGCGGGTGAGGCCGTCGAGCAGGTGTTCGTCGCGGACGGAAAAATCCATGGTCATGGCGTCCATGTAGCCGGGGATGGCGTCGTTCTGGATGGTGGCGATGTGGTGATCGTCCGATAGGTGCTGGATGACGCCGCGCGCTTGATAGGATTTCGTGTCCGATGTGGGTGCGTGGCAGGCGGCGAGCGTGAAGATCGCGAGCAGGGCGGCGATGATGCGGAGGGCAGTCGAGGGATTCGTTCCGCCCGCTGTTTCCAAAGGCGACCGAACTGATCCTTCGACAGGCTCAGGATGACGGACTTTGAAAACAGAACTATTCGCGGGGGTACTCTTCACGGCGTTGCTTCCAGTTTTTTGATCTGCGCGAGCACGGCGTCGGCGGCGTTCTGATTGAGGCCGTCGTAGTAGCTGACGATTCTGCCGGAGGGGGCGACGAGGACGATGCGCTGCACGTGGGCGAAGTTGCCGGGCATGTAGGAGAATTCGCCGGTGGTGTCGGGCGGAAGAAAACTGGTGCCGACGAGATGGTGGATGACGTCCTTGTCGCCGGTGAGGAAGGACCAGCGCGCGGGATCGGCGTTGAACTGCGGCGCGTAGCGGGCGAGCACGGGCGCGCTGTCGCCGGCGGGATCGAGCGTGATGGAGACGAGCCGCACGGGCTGGCCGGGGGTGGCCTGCTGGATTTTTTCCATCTGCGCGTTGACGTAGGGGCAGGTGGTGGAGCAACTGGTGAGGATGAAATCGACGACGACGATTTGGCCGGCGAGGTCTTTTTGCGTGACGGCGTGGCCGGCCTGGTCGGTGAGGGAGAACTCGGTGAGCTGGCGCGGGTAGTCGGGCGCGATGACGGGCGTATTGGTGTCGGGATCGGTGTAGGGCACGTCGTAACGCTGGAGGGCGATCATGGTGGCGCCGAGGGCGAGCGCGAAGAGGAGCGTGCCGCCGAGGCCCCAGGCGACGAGGCGCTGGTCGGCCGCGCTGAGCCAGCCGCCGGGAAAGGTGCCGGGGATCTTGAGCGGGTCGGTTTCCCGGGTTTCGGTGGGCGGAGGCATGGGCTTCAAGGTCGTCAACTCGATGGCGATGCGCAACTGAATTGTCGGGCGAAGGAGGTTGCGAAACTAATAGGTAGCCGGCGCAAGCCCTGCGCCGGGCTCGGTGATTTCGCGAACCTCTACCAGTTTGCGATCGCCAGTTCGCCCCGCGCAGGGCCTGCGCGGGCTACCTTGCGCGCAAACCGCCGCACTTCCCCTCTGGAAAAAATGGTATAAGATGGGGGAATGCGTGTGCTGGGCATCGAGACGTCGTGTGATGAAACGGCTGTGGCGTTGGTGGAGACCAACCCGTGGTCGACGGATATTCTCGCGCAGGTGATCAGCTCGCAGATCGAGATTCACCGGCCTTATGGCGGCGTGGTGCCGGAGGCGGCGACGCGGGAGCATTTGCGCAATTTGCCGCTGCTGGTGCCGAAGGTGCTGAGCGAGGTGAACCTGACGCTGGAGGGCATCGATGCGGTCGCGGCGACGGAGGGGCCGGGGCTGGCGTCGTCGTTGCTGATCGGGCACTCGTATGCGCGGGCGCTGGCCATTGCGTTGTCGAAGCCGATGTTTGGCGTGAATCATCTGGAGGGGCATTTGTTCTCGCCGTTTATCGCGAACCGGCGCGCGGTGGAATTTCCCTTTGTCGGGCTGATCGTGAGCGGCGGGCACACGATCCTGGCGCACGCGCTCGGCTGGGACCGCTATATCAAGCTGGGTTCAACGGTGGATGATGCGGCGGGCGAGGCGTTCGACAAGGTGGCGAAGCTGCTCGGGCTGCCGTATCCGGGCGGGCCGGAGATCGAGAAGAACGCGATCCGCGGCAACCCGGAGGCGTTCGGCCTGCCGCGGAGTTTTCCCGAGCGCGATAATTTGAATTTTTCCTTCAGCGGCCTGAAGACGGCGGTGCGGTTTTTTTACGAGAAGAGCGCGCAGATGCAGCAGGCGGACGCGGAGTGGACGTACGATTTGTGCGCGTCGTTTCAGAAAGCGGTGGTCGATGTGCTGGTGCGCAAGGCGGTGCAGGCCGTGGCGCAGGCGCGGGTGGACCGGCTGGCGGTTTCCGGCGGCGTGGCCTGCAACAAGATGCTGCGCGACGAGCTGGAGTTCGCCTGTTACGAGGCGGGGATCGATTTGATTTTGGCCGAGCCGGCGTTCTGCACGGACAACGCGGGGATGATCGCGGGCGTGGCGGCGGAGAAATTGGCGGCGGGCGTCGAGGCGCGCTGCGGTGACGACATCAACCCGAACCTCAATCTATTTGCCCCCGAGCCAGGCGGGGAGGCGGCCCGCGGCCTCCACGCGGCGGTCCAGCTCAAGAACCGGCAGGGCGGGCAGCAGGTCGCGGAGCAGGGCGACGTTCCGGCGACGCACGAGGTCGAGGTCTGGTGACGTTTCCGGCCCGGCGTTGACGACGAGGCCGGCGCAGGTGAGGCCGGCGGCGGAGATGCTTTCGACCGTGAGCAGCGTGTGGTTGAGCGTGCCGAGGGTGCCGCGCGCCACGACGACGACGGGCAGGGCGAGCTCGCGCGCCCATTCGCGCACCTCGTAGTTTTTCGCCAGCGGCACGCGCCAGCCGCCGACGCCCTCGACCGCGACGTGGGTGAAGCGCGCGGCGGTTTCGCGGATGGAGGCGTTGAGTTTGGGGAAATCGATGGCGCGGTTCTCGAGCTCGGCGGCGACGAGCGGCGGGGCGGGCTCGCGGAAATGGAGGGGATTGATTTCGTCGAGGGTGAGGCGCGCATCCATCGCGCGCTGGAGTGCGAGCGCGTCCTCGCGGTCACCGGTGGCGAGCGGCTTGAGCGCGGCGGCGTCGAGTCCCGCACGGCGCCACGCGCGCACGAGCCACGCGGTGAAGTGCGTCTTGCCCACGCCGGTGTCGGTGCCGGTGATGAAGAGATGCATGGTGGAAGGGTAAAGGGATAAGGGCAAAGGGCAAAAGGCTGAATGAAGCCGCGGCGCAGTTTCCCTTTTCCCTTTGCCCTTATCCCTTCTACCTTTCCCTGCATGTGGAAGTGGTTCCTGGGGCCGAATCTGGTTACGAAGGTCGATCGCCTGAGCACGTATGCGGCGGCGCTGGCCTATTGCATCGTGCTGTCGCTGGTGCCGTTTTTCATTGTCACGTTCGTGGTGGGTACGCGGCTGGCGCTGGAGCTCGACCTCAAGCAGGTCTATTATACGCAGCACTACGCCGAGGTCCTCGGCAACATCATTCCCGACGAGCAGCAGGCCAAGAGCATCATCCAGACGGTGCAGGCGGTGGAGGATCCCAAGAACGGCAAGCGGGGCTGGCTGTTCGGAATCGGTTTTCTGATCGCGCTGTACACCTCGTACAACCTGATGGACCAGATCGTGCGCACGCTGCTTTTCATCTTTGACGATCCGCGCCGGCCGCATGAGTGGGGATGGATGACGATGGTGAAAACGATCGGGCTGCTGCTGCTCTGGATGACGCTGCTGCTGGTCCTCTCGATCTCCGCGGTGGAGACGGCGTTCCTGCGCCATTTGCTGGACAGCTTCAATCTGACCTCGTTCGCCCGCGAAGTGACGACGGCCTCGCAGGTGCTGATCACGATCGGCGCGCTTTTCGGCACGTTTTACATCACCTACTTTGTCGTGCCGGCGCGGTCGCACCGGCGCGGCATCGTGGTGGAGGGCAGCCTGCTGGCGTCGATGGGCTGGATTATCTGCAGTTTGGTCTTCGCCAATATCATGCCCGGGTTGCTGAAGACGAGCGCGGCTTACCTGGCGCTGGGATCAGTGGTGGCGATCCTGATCTGGGCGCAGGCGTGCGCGTGGTCGATCATTCTCGGCGCGTGCTGGATCGTGCGCTTCTCGGTGCCGAAGCGGTAGCGCGCGCCTTACGCGAATTGCGCGAGATACTGCAGCACTTCGTGCCCGGCCTTCTGGCCGTCGAGCCACACGTCCTCGACCGTCGGGTCGGTGCGCGAATCGCCGCAGAGAAACGCGCCCGTGGGCAGCGGCACGCTGTTCCGCTGGCCGTGTTTGGGCCGCGCGAATCGCCAGCAGTGGCCGAACGCGGCGGTCAGCCGGCCGGAGGGGATTTCCCACACTTCCTCGTGCCGCTGCGCCAGGGCGGGCAGGTACTCGTCCGAGGGCGCGTCGGCGTGCTCGGCGCTGTAGCCTGGCGTGGCCTCGACGATGAAGACGGTCTTGTTGCCGACGACGCGGCCGACCTTGTTGTTCTCGCAGTAGCTCGCCTTGAGCGGCTCCTTCGAATCGCCGAGCATCCGCGCATAGGACTCGCGCGAGCGCCCGAGGTCCGTGCCCGCGTACTCCAGTAGGCCGACGAGGCTCGTCTCGTACTCCGCCGGCGATTTGGCCAGGCCGAAGAGGTGCTGCGCTTGCGGCCCCGGCAGCGAGCTGACCACCGCGCGGAAAAGCTCGCCCTGCACGAGCGCGCCGTCGGCCTTGAACTTCACCGGCGCGACTTCGCAATTCAGCTTCACGTCAAGGCCGCCGGAAAGCACGTGCGCGAAATAGTTGTTCCCCTGCAGCACGTAAAAGCGCGGCCCGAAGGAGTTCGGCAGTGTCTCCCCGTATTGGTCGAGAATGGGCGAGATGATCGGGCGAAATTGGCGCAGGCGCGTCAGCAGCTCCTTCTTGAAATCACCCGATTGCGCGGTGAAAAACTGCACGCCGGTGTCGACCAGGTGCCCCTGCCACAACTGCGTCGAGCAGCGGCCGCCCACCCCGGAGTTCCGCTCAAAAACCTGCACGCTCACCCCGGCGTTGCGCAGAACCTGCGCGCAACTGAGGCCGGACAGACCGGCCCCGATGATGGCCACAGACTCCGCTTTTTTCACGCTGGCAATGTAATGGTCTTAGCCGAAGGAGCAATCACCATCCGGATTTCCCCTTTGATTTTTGAGGCGTCCGGCCTAAAATGAAACGATTATGGCCAAACTTGTCCTGCCCAGGAATTCATCGCGCCTTGGGGCCGCGGCCCTGCTGGCTGTTCTCGCCTGCGCGCCCGTTTTGCGCGCCGCCGATCCGATCAACGGCTTTGACGTCGATGGCCGTTCCGTCTCGCTCAACGCCAAGGGCCACTACACCGTGGTCATGTACACCAATCCCGATCTCGAGGACGAATCGCGCGCCATGACGCTCGCGCTCGATCCGTACCGCTCCCGCTCCGACGTCGATTTCGTCCGCGTCGTCGACCTGCGCGGCAACGTGCCGCCCAGCATGCGCAGCATGGTCCGCAGCCAGATCCGCAAGGAGCAGGCCAAGGAATGCGCGCGCCTCAAGAAAGCCGGCGTCGACGCCCCCGCCGGTTCCGCGCCGATCATCCCCGACTTCAGCGGCTCAACCCTCAACGCGCTCGGCTGGGACAGCACCTACGACGCCGTGCACCTCGTCATCTACGATCCGCACGGCCACGAGGTCAAGCGCCTCGCCAGCGTCACCGACGTCCGGCAAGTCACCAAGGCCGTCGACAGCATTCTCTGAGCGCGCACATGATTCGCTGTGCCGCACTCAGCGCGGTCTCGGCGCTCCTGCTCGCCGCCGCCAACGCCGCCGATCCCGCGCCCACCGCGGGCACGTGGCAGCGCGCCATCGGACCGTGGACGTGGAGTTTCCCGCGCGATCACGGTGCGCATCCCAACTTCAAGTCCGAGTGGTGGTACTTCACCGGCAACCTGAAGGAAACCAGCACCGGCCGCCCCTTCGGCTACCAACTCACGATTTTTCGCCAGGGCGTGCAGCTCAATCCCGCGCAGAAAAACAGCAAATGGGCCGTGCGCGATTTCTACTTCGGCCATTTCACCATCAGCGACATCGCGAAGAACGAATTCCACGTCGCGGAAAAAGTCAGCCGCGGCGCTCTGGGCGAGGCGCATGCGGAAACCGGATTGATGGATGTCGCCATCGGGCCGTGGAGCATCGAGAATTGGAGTTTTGCCTCCAAGGTGTCCACGACAGAGCGTTATGGTTTGCAAGCGAAGGATGGCGACATGGCCCTCGCGCTTGAAGTTTCTACGTCGAAGCCGCCCGCGCTCGAGGGCGTCAACGGCCTCAGCCAAAAAGCGACTGGCGCCGGCAACGCTTCCTATTATTATTCGTTCTCGCGATTGACGACTTCGGGCAAGATCACGCTCGCCGGCAAAACGTACGACGTCAGCGGCCTCAGTTGGTTCGACCACGAATTCAGCACCAGCTCGCTCGGCTCCGATGAAGTCGGCTGGGATTGGTTCTGCGTTCAGCTCGGCAACAACGAGGAAATCATGCTCTACGCCCTGCGCGACAAATCCGGCGCGATCGATCCCTCCTCCGAAGGCACCTTGATCAAGTCCGATGGCACCACCGAACGCCTCCAGCCCGGCAGCTTCACCATCGCGAAGACCGGCTCATGGAAAAGCCCGCACAGCGGCGCGACTTATCCCGCCGGCTGGCACATCACCATCCCCGGTCATCGCGCCGACCTCACCATCTCGCCCGCCATGGCCGACCAGGAACTCAACCTCGACAAAATGGGCAAGCTCGCCTACTGGGAAGGCGCCTGCACCGTCACCGGCCGCGTCGGCGATGCGGACGTCAAAGGCGTCGGCTACACCGAGCTCACCGGCTACTCCGGCGCGCTGCAAACGGATTTCAAGGAATGAAAGCGAAGATGCGCAGTAGTGGCAGCCCGCGACCTCCGGGCGCGGGGCTCACGGCGTTATCGCAACTGCGACCCCCGTTGCGATTAAGAGAATCCGCCGATCCTCGTGCCCGGAGGTCACGGGCTACCGTGCCGACCCCAATGCCCATGAAATGCTATGGCCTCTAGTCCCATCTTCGAAGTCAGCAACCTGCGCGTTGAGCGCGAGGCCGTCATCCTGCACGAGGTCAACTGGCGGGTGGAGCGCGGGCAGCATTGGGTCATTCTCGGCGCGAACGGGTCGGGCAAAACCTCGCTGCTCAGTGCGCTCACCGGCTACCTCATGCCCTCGCGCGGCGAAATTCGCATCGGCGCGAACAACTTCGGCGCGAGCGATTGGCGCGAGGTGCGCAAATCGGTCGGCCTCGTCAGCTCCAGCCTCGGCCACAAGATCGAGCCCGACCAAACCGCTCGCGACGTCGTCCTCTCCGGCCGCGACGCGCAGATCAATTTCTGGGGCCGCGTCCCCGCCGCCGAAGCGCGCCACGCCGCGCGCGTGCTGCGCCAGGTCAAGGCCGCGCATCTCAACGACCGTGCCTGGCGCTACCTCTCGCAGGGCGAACGCCAGCGCGTGCTTATCGGCCGCGCGCTCATGGCCCGGCTGCGCCTCCTCTTCCTCGACGAACCCGCCGCCGGCCTCGACCCCGTCGCGCGCGAAGACTTCCTGCAATTCCTCAACGTCCTCGCCGCCCTGCGCCATGCGCCCACCCTCATCCTCGTCACGCACCACATCGAGGAAATCGCCCCGCTCTTCACCCACGTCCTCCTCCTGCGCGACGGACGCACCCTCGCGGCCGGTCCCAAGGAAAAAGTCCTCACCACCGCCAATCTCACCGCCACGTTCAAGGCCCCCGTCGCCGTGCGCCGCCGCGGCCCGCGCTACCACCTCGACGTCGGCCGTCACGCCCGTTCCTTCCGCGCGTAGGGTAGTCCGTGACCTCCGGGCACGGAGCTCACGGCGTTTTCGCAATTCAACTCCGTCGCGATTGAGGGAATCCGCCGCGCCCCGTGCCCGGAGGTCACGGGCTACCGCTGGGCGCAATGCGCTCCGTCAAGCGAGCCCGTTTCCGAATTGCATTTACCCCCGCCCCGCCGCAACATCGTCGACTCAGTCTTCGCGGGCGTAGTTCAATGGTAGAACGGTAGCCTTCCAAGCTACACACGAGGGTTCGATTCCCTCCGCCCGCTCTCTGTCCGCGACGTTGAGCCCGGCGCAGGAGCGAGTTTGAAAGCGCTCTGGCGGGGCGGGCGAGGTCAGGTTGGATCTACGGCAAGGGGCAGGCGGCCTTGGACGAACCAATAGTCGCGCCATACCGTGACGAGCTCGCGCATTCTGGCCAGCGAGCCGGTCTTCAGAAAGTATCCGCTGGCGCCGCGGTCGTAGGCGCCGTTGATGTCGCCGCGGTCCAGCGATGAGGTGAAGACGATGACGGGAATTCTTTTGATGATGTTTTTGCTGCGCATCCAGGCCAGGACTTCGAAGCCTGACTTAAACGGCAATTTGAGATCCAGGACGATGAGGGTGGGCAACGGTTTGCTGTTGAGAAGGCACTCGGCCTCGGCCCGGACGAGATAGTTGATGGCTTCCACGCCGTCCTTGGCGACCCGGAGCTCCTGGGTGATGCCCACGTTGGCAAACGTGCGCTCCATGAGGAAAACGTCGGTCGGGTCGTCTTCCACCAGCAGAATGGTTTCGTTCGCCTTCATTCCGCGGACTCCAACTCGAGCCAAAACGTGCTGCCTTCATCCTGGCCGGACATGATGCCCACATCGCCCTTCATGCGCTGGGCGGCTTTGCGCGCGATGGCCAGGCCGACGCCGGTTCCTTCAAAGGTCCCCGTGGGGTGAAGCCTTTCGAAAAGTAGAAAGATTTTCTCCCGATATTCAGGCGGTATGCCGATGCCATTGTCTTTGACTTCAATGCGGACGCGTCCCTCGTTGGGGGCGGCGGTAATTTCAATGACCGGTTTCCGGCCGGGCCCGACGAATTTGAGGGCGTTGGACAAAAAGTTGGTCAAAATCTGGACGACGTAGGCGTGCTGTCCCGTAACATTCGGCAGCGGGCGGCGGACGCTGATCTCTGCTCCCTTTTGCCGGATGCTTTCGGACAAATTCTTGATCACGTCGTCGACGACTTTTTCCAGGCTGATCGTGGTGAGCCGGATTTCCTCCCGGGAAAATCGCGTGTAATCGAGAAGGTCGATCGTGAGCTGGTCGAGTTGCCGTCCGGCCTGGGAAATTCGGGTCAGGTATTCATGGCCGGCGGCATCCAGCAGGGTGCCGTAGTCTTCCAGGACAACTTCCGACATCGCCTGGATGCTGCGCAAAGGCGCACGTAAATCGTGGGCGATGGAGTAGCAAAAATCCTGCAGCTCGGCATTGCGCCCATTCAGCGCTTCGGTCCTTTCCCGAACCTTGCTCTCCAGGGTGGAGGCGTATTCCTCCAGCCGGCTTTGGGCGGTGAGGAGTTGCGTGTTGAGCTCCTCGATTTTTTCGACGTGCCGTTTTCGTTCGGTTTGATCCCGGATGATTTTGACAAAGCCAAGAGGCTCACCATCCTCATCTTTGACCAGACACAGGCCGCCGTTGACGTAAATCTGGCTTTGATCCTTGCGGACATGCCAGCGGTCGTCGAAGGCGTGGCCGGTCTGAAGAGCCTTCGTCATTTCGCGAAGCGGGATCCCCGCGCTCCTGTCTTCGTTGGTAAAGATAAAGTCGAAGGTTCGGCCCGTCACTTCGGCATCGGTGTAACCGAGGAGCGCCGTGGCGCCCGAATTCCAACTCACGATCTGGCCGTCCAAATTCAGCATGATCAGGCCATAAACTTGAACTCCCCGGATCGCCGCATGAAATGAGATTGTTTTGAAGCGATTTTCTTTCATGGATGAGCGAGGCAGGAGTCGGGACGATGCAGCTCGGAGCAAGAATATCCGAGATTCGGACTAACGCAAATGAAACGCCCTTGAATGAATAGGAATCACACTGGCGCATGTGTCTTGCACCGGGAGTTCAGGGTTCGTCCTTTTTTCAAGGCTAGTGCGACATGCGCGATTGGACGCCGGACATGTACTTGGCAGTTGAACTTTTGAGAACCTCGCCGACTTTTAAGCCAACCCTCCAACGGAGAGGAAGTAATACGGGAAGTATTAGACCGATGTGAGCGTATTAAAACGTGTAGGAACTAATTTCATGAAAATAGCTGCATATATATTCGTTATTCATTTGCCTGTTTCGTACCGTGTGATGCCGATTCGGGGTTTTCTACATGCTCAAGCGTAGTGGCATTTGGCATTCTCTTTTTCTTCATGCCGGAAACACTTGAAAGCCCGTCCTCGAAAAAACCGGCTTCATTTCCACCCCAGTCATGCACGCCGACGCCGTAATCTGGATCGTTTCCTTGGTGAGCATCGCGTGCGTCTTGTGGCGTCCGCGCGATATCGCGGAAGCCTGGTGGGCGTGCGGGGGAGCGCTGATCCTCGTCCTGGGAACGCTCCTCCCCCTCGCGCAAGCGGGCGCCGCGGTGCTCAAGGGCGTCGACGTCTACCTGTTTTTGACCGGCATGATGATTCTCTCGGAGTTGGCCCGGGAAAACGGCGTCTTCGACTGGATTGCCGGAATCGCGGCGGGCCATGCGGCGGGATCGCCGCGGCGCTTGTTCTTTCTGGTCTATCTCGCCGGTACCGGCGTCACCGCTTTTCTTTCCAATGACGCCACGGCCGTGGTGATGACGCCCGCGGTGCTGACCATTGTGCGACGGTTGAAGGTCGATCCCGTCCCGCATTTGCTCGCCTGCGCGCTCATCGCCAATGCCGCCAGTTTTCTTCTCCCGATCTCAAATCCCGCGAATCTTGTCATCTTCGACGGGCACATGCCTCCGTTGCTGAAGTGGCTTGGGATGTTTTTGGCGCCTTCCCTGGTGTCCATTGTCGTCACTTTTGCCGCCTTGCGATTTGCTGCGCGAAAGGGTTTGGAAGGGAGCATCACGGAGCGTCTTTCCCAAACGCGGCTGGGGACGGAAGGCCGGCTGGCCCTGGGCGGATTGATCATTGCCGCCATCGCTCTGGTCAGCGCGTCGGCGCTCGATTGGCCCCTGGGGGCTCCCACGTGCGTGGCCGCTTTTCTGGCGACGGCTCTCGTGTCCTGCCGCGACCGGATGATCGCGATCAGGGTGGCGAAGGGCGTTTCGTGGTCCGTCATTCCCTTGGTGGCAGGTCTCTTCGTAATCGTGGAAGCACTGCAACGCGCGGGGATGCTTCGACTTGCCGTTCAAGGTTTGCACGCTGCTTCCGCCCTCGGCGGAACGCTGAGCAACATCGCCACGGCATTTGGAGTGGGCCTGCTTTCCAACTGCATGAACAACCTGCCGGTCGGGTTGATCAGCGGCACCGCCATTCAGGCGGCCCACGAACAGGCGAACCTTGCGCAGGCGGTACTCGTCGGGGTCGATCTCGGGCCCAATCTTTCCGTTACCGGTTCGCTCGCCACCATTTTGTGGCTCATCGCCCTGCGGAGGGAACATGTCAAAATCACCGGCTGGCAATTTTTTCGGGTCGGACTTCTGGTCATGCCCGTCGCTTTATTGGCGAGCATCCTGGTCTTGAGGAGCTGAGGCGCGGCACGAGCCTCCGTACGTCACGGCCGGGACACCGCCTGCTCCGCGATCTTCCGAATAAGGCCGCTGAAGATCAGGCTGTGGACCGGGTAGAGAACGTACCAATACAGCAAACCCATCAATCCCTTGGGCTCGAATAGGGCGGTCTGGAGCAGCAGGGTTTCTCCATGGGCTACGGGCCGCGACTCGAATTCCAGCCACGCCCGTCCGGGAACTTTCATCTCCGCGCGCAGCCGGATCAATCGCCCCGGCTCGACCGTCTCGACGCGCCAAAAATCGAGGCTGTCGCCGACCCGCAGGTCCTCCGCATCGCGCCGTCCGCGCCGCATTCCCACGCCGCCGCAAAGCCGGTCGAGAATGCCCCGTATCTGCCATGCCCAATCCATGTAGAGCCATCCGCGCGTGCCGCCCAGCCTCGCGAAACTGTGATAGACAGACTCGGCGGAAGCCGGCACCCCTTGCTGACGCCGCTCCATGATGAGTCCCTCGCGCGAGGTGAGCGTCTTCGGCGTGCGGCTGCCCTGACTGGAGGTGAGGGCGTCACTCCACATTGTTTCCAGACCCCGGGTCTCCACCAGCGCCAGCGCGAGGCGCACGGCGGTTGCATAGTCGAAAAGTTCGATCTTGGGAAAGAGCTGCAGCGCCTTGGCGTCGCGAACGATCACTTCATTGCCCAAGCCCTTGATCAAAGGCTGTGCGATGTTGGCCGGTATGGGCGTCACGAGATGCACCCAGTACGAGGACAGGCGGGGTGTCAGGACCGGCACGGCGATCATCCGTCGTTTCAGGCCGCGGGCTCGTGCATAGCCCATCATCATGCCGGCATAGGTCAGCACATCGCGGCCTCCGATTTCCAAAGTCAGGCCGACGCTCTCCGGGCAGTCCAGCGCCGCCACCAAATAATCGAGGACATTGCGGATGGCGATGGGTTGAATCCGGGTGAAGACCCACTTCGGACAAATCATCACGGGCAAACGTTCCGTGAGATACCGGATCATCTCGAAGGAAAGACTGCCGGAGCCGACGATGACGGCGGCGCGAAATTCGGTGACGGGGACTTTTCCCTCGCGCAAGACATCGCCCGTTTCGTGACGGGAGCGCAAATGAGGCGAGAGATCGGTCTGGGGATTTCCCAGTCCGCCGAGATAAATGATGCGTCCCACCCCCGCTGCGCCCGCGGCATCGGCGCAATTCCGGGCCGCCTCGATGTCCTGCTGCGAAAAATTGCTGCCGCCGCTCAGGCTGTGAACGAGGTAGTAAATCACGCCCACGTCCCGCATGGCCGCTCCCAACGAACCGGGTTGCAGCATGTCGCCCTCCACCACTTCCACCTGGCTTAGCCAAGGCCTTCCCTGCAGTCGCGCCGGATCGCGCACCAGGCACCTGACCCGATGGCCGCAGGCCAGCAAGCGCGGCACCAACCGGCCGCCAACGTAGCCCGTCGCGCCGGTGACGAGGATCATTTTGGAATCGGACACGATAAGCTCCTTGCGGCGCGCGTTGCCGCGAATCAGCGCAACTCAACCATGATCTCGTTCCGTCGCAGGAACGGCAGCGTCCAGGGTGGATTGTAAAAGGCCGTGGTGGGCTGGCCGACGGAAGAAAGCCCACGGTCCGCGATGAACTGCAAAAGCTGCCCGCGGTGAGAGCTGATGTTTCCGTCGGTATTGAAACCGGAAAAGCGAATAACCGCGAACCGCTTGGCCGGAGCCGCCATCAAATGGACCTCTTCATTCCTGGGCTTGGGCAGGGTATCGAGGGTGTACGCTTCCGGCATCACGAACCGGACCTTCCAGGTATCGCCACTGCCGTCCTGGGTGACGGGCGCCGTCATCGCGATCTTCTCGCCGGCTTCCTGCGTGACCGGCGCGGTCATCGGCACCTTTCGCGATGAGAGGTTATTGCCGAAAATATAATCGGCGATCAGGCGAAAGCCCTGGTTGAGCGCCTTCATGCGTTCGCCCCTGACGGTGACCTCGGCCACGATCATCGGAGCATATTCGCGAATCTCGATGTCGCCATTAGACTCCAGCACCTTGTATTTGGGTTGTTCGACTTGGCTCATGAGCGTTCCCGAGAGGCTGGCCGCGAGCAGCAGCGCCAGCGGCACACCCCAAGCTAGCCGGTAAAGCCAGCGATGCAAAAAACGGCGTGCCGGGGCGGGGTGCATTCGTTTGATATCCAAGATGGAAAAATCAGGTTCCCGGTGTACGTTCTCCCACCCTGGTTCGTTTTCTCATGGCGCAACTTGATTCCATAGCCGAAACCGATGTGATCGTCGTCGGCGCGGGTATTTGTGGCCTGCTTGCCGCGAGGACCTTAACCGCGTGCGGGTATCGCGTCATGGTATTTGATAAAGGCCGAGGGGTGGGCGGCCGTCTCGCCACCCGCCGCATCGACGAAGCGGTTTTTGATCACGGCGCGCAATATTTCACGGCCCGCGACCCGGACTTTCACACGCTCGTTCAGGATTGGCTCGAGCACAAGATCGTTCGTCCGTGGGCCACCGGATTTGCGTTGAGCGACGGCAAATTGAAAGAGGATGGAGAAAAGCGCTATTGCGGCGTTTCCGGAATGACCGGCATCGCCAAATATATGGCCCAGGGGTTGGACGTTCGTCTGCAGGCCAAAATGGACCGCCTGGCCGTCAGCGATGGCCGGTGGACCGCAGGCACGGAAAACGGCATCGCGGTGACAGGGAGAGCCCTGCTTTTGACTCCACCGGTGCCGCAAAGCCTTCAACTTCTTTCCGCGGGAAGTATCGCCTTGCCGGGCCCGATCCACGCCGAATTGGAGCAGGTCGCCTATGCGCCCTGCCTGGCGTTGATGGTCCAACTTTCCGGGCCGAGTCGCATTCCCGATCCGGGCGGGCTCTGGTTTCCGGGCGAGCCCATCTCCTGGATCGCGGACAACCAGCGCAAGGGAATCTCGCCCCGCGCCGCGTCCTCGCTCACCATCCACGCCGGACCCGATTACTCGCGGCAAAATTGGGCCACGCCGGAAGTTGAAGTCACGAAGCGATTGCTCGAAGCCGCCGCGCCGTGGCTGGGAAGCGACCCGCTGCACACGCAATTGCACCGCTGGCGCTACAGCATTCCGACCCATCTGCATCCCGAGCGTTGCGTGAGCCTGCGAGAACCCGCGCCGCTCGTGTTTGCGGGCGATGCGTTTGGCGGGCCGCGCATCGAAGGCGCCGCGCTTTCGGGTTTGGCGGCGGCTGCGCGCCTGGCGGAAATGTTGCCCCGAAGCGGCGCTCGTTGAGGGACAGTCCGCCTGCAGGGGAAGGTTCAAGCTCCGTACTCGGTCTCGAAATGGAATTCCCGGCAGGCCTCCCATTCGCGCTGCCGGGCTTTCAAAACGCGCTCCACTTTATCCATAGCATATTTGCCCAAGGCAACGCGCAGGGGAGGGTTTTCCATTTCGGATAATTTTACGATTGCCGCCGCCGCCTGCGCGGGATCGCCCGGCTGGTGTCCTTCCATCTTTTCGAGGAAGGCGGCGAATTTCCCCACCGTTCCCGCGTAGTCGCCGATGGTGGAAGCGGTCTTTTCCATCGAGCGCGAAATGAAGTCCGTCCGAAAAGGGCCTGGCTGAACCAAGGACACCTTGATGCCCAGCGGCTTGACCTCCGCCGCCAGGGCCTCGGAAATGCCCTCCAGGGCATACTTCGCCCCGCCGTAAATCGAGAAGCCGGCATAGTTGGCAATGGCCGCCGCCGCGGAAATGTTGATGATGCGCCCGCTACGTTGCGACCGGAAGGTCGGCAAAGCGGCCTGCATCAGGTGGACGGCCCCGAAAACAAGCGTGGAGAAATTGCGCTCGATTTGCGCATCGGTGCATTCCTCGAGCGGGCCGAGCAGTCCGTACCCCGCGTTGTTCACGAGGACATCAAGGCGGCTGGTCTGCGCGACC
>Ga0116229_10005158_pt1 | contig 21373 bp, 19 predicted proteins | sample S1TSphgellanicum_3_FD_87313 | JGI IMG/M metagenome (GOLD analysis project Ga0116229, IMG submission 87313) | Host-associated microbial communities from peat moss isolated from Minnesota, USA - S1T2_Fc - Sphagnum magellanicum MG | ecosystem: Host-associated > Plants > Peat moss > Unclassified...
CGATCGCGACACTCCGTATTCGCCTCGCGCGTACTCTGGCTCTCGTAATGCCAAGATGTCCTTGTTGCGGCCAGATACGCCAGCGGCCCGTTGAGCAGAATGAGTGACGCAGTAGGACTAAGCCGTAGGCCAGATTGGCGGAGGCGGATGGGAATCGAACCCACCGCCCGCTATTGGCGAGCCACTGATTTTGAAGATCAGGAGGGCCACCAGACCCTGATCGCCTCCATCGCTCAACGTCGCAGCTATCCAGGCCGCGTCAAGCCGGCCGCGCGAGAATGCGGCGGTCGCCGACCCGCTTGGTGAACTGGATGGCATCCAGGTGTTCCAGCAGCGGCACGCTGTGTTTGCGGGAAATGCCCAGCGCCGCCCCTGCTTCGCCAACCAGCAGGCCAGGCGGCTCGGCGAGCAGCGGGGCAAGGCGGCGTTTGGCGAGATCGATCGCCTCCTGATGGAACAGGAATGCGCGCTTCTGCACCGTATCAGTCGCCCGGACCGCGACACCCTCGCGCACCAGCGTGTCGAGCAGCCGGCTGGTCGGCAGATCGGGGGCGAGCTTGCCCGTATCGGGCGGCGAAAGCCCAGCTTGCCGCAGGGTTTCCGCCAGGCGGGCGGCGCCGATGGCGGTGTCGTGCAGGCGTGCCTGGGTGCGTGCCGCTTCGCGCGCGTGATTATATAGCCGCCACGCAGGACCGTCGCGAAGCACACGGTTTTCGGCCAACAGGCTGCCCAGGATGTCATTGAGCGGCCCGGCCCCGGCTTCGGGCAGCAGCGCGGCCAGGCGCTCGCGCGTCAGGGTATCGTGCTGGGCGAACAGGCCGAGTGTTTCGCTGCGGAGCCGGGCCTGGTGCGCGTGGAGGATCGCCACCCGGCTGCGGCCCAGGGTCGCCCCGGCCTGCTGAAGCAGCTCCGCGGCGCGCGGCAGTGAAAGCCCGGCCCGCTCTGCAAGGCGGTTGAGCGAGACGCCGTGCGTGCCGGCTTCCAGCAGGGTGGTGGCGACGATCTGGTCCGGGGCCGCACCGGGCAGGTGCGCCAGCCGGGCGATAATCTGCGCATCGTGGCGGCGCAGCCGCGGTGCCACGGGATCGATAATGGTGCCACCCGCCAGCGTCTGCGGTGGCGAAGCGCGCCGAACCACAATATGTTCCCGCGCCGGCACACATACCGGCCGGGCGCAGCGCAGCTGAGCCAGAGCAACGCCGCCGGCCGCCAGCTCATCGCAATCCAGCAGGCGCAGCTGCGCCTCCACCTCCTCGGTGCCGAACAAAACATTTATCCGCGCGGTATTGGCCAGTGGTGGCGCCCCAGGCACCGCGCGCAGTGTCACCGTCAGCCAGGATGAGCGCGGCACCAGCCCCGGCGAGGTCAGCGCCGCGCCGCGCTGAATATCGGTCACCTCGACATCACGCAGATTGGCGGCCACGCGCTGCCCTGGTTCGGCGCTGGTGATGAATCGGCCATGAACCTGCAAGGCGCGCAGCCGGATCGGCCGGCCAGCCGGCACCAAAATGAGTTCGTCGCTCACCGCCAGCGCGTTCTTGCGCAACGTACCGGTGACGATGGTGCCGTGGCCAGGCAGGGTGAAGGCCCGGTCGATCGGCAAATACGGGAAACCATCCGCCTGGGCGCGGATAGACGGCGGATCGAGGCAGAGCAGTGCCTGACGCAAAGCGGCCACGCCCTCGCCCGTATGGGCCGAGGTAAACAAGGTGGTTGCCACCTCGATGCCCCGGCTCTGCGCCAAAGCACGGGCGGCAGTGGCGGCCGCTTCGGCTTCGTCCGGCGCCACCAGATCGGTTTTGCTGATGGCGAGGATGGCATGCCGCACGCCCAGCAGCCCGGCGATATCCAGATGCTCAATGGTTTGGGGCTTTACCCCCTCATTGGCTGCAACGACCAGCAACACGCCATCGATCCCGGTTGCGCCCGACACCATGGTGCGAACGAAACGCTCATGGCCGGGCATGTCGATCAGGTCGATCACGGTGCCTGGCGCGGAGAGATGGGCGAAGCCCAAAACAATGGAGATGCCGCGCCGCGTCTCTTCCGGCAGCCGGTCGGTATTGGTGCCGGTGAGGGCATGCACCAAAGCGGTTTTGCCGTGATCCACATGGCCGATCACGCCCATCACCAGGCGGCGCTCAGGCATCGGCGAAAACGGCCACCAGCGCCTGGGCAAGCGCGGGCACGTCCGTGTCGGTCACCGCGAGCATGTCGATCAGCACGGCGTTGTTGGCGATGCGGCCGATCACCGGTATCGGTTGGGCGCGCAACGCCGCCAGCTTGGTTTCGGCCGATCGGTGATACGGCGGGCCGAAGGTGAGACACACGCTGTGGATCGCGGATTCGGGCAGCGTGCCGCCGCCGGCAAAGCCGGTGCTGGGTTCGAGTCGTGCGCCAATGGGTTTCGGTAGCAAGGCGGCAAGGGCGTCGGCGCGTGCCTGCAAGGTAGCCCGGCTTTGGCCGAGCATGCGCAAGGTGGGGATGGCGTCGATCGGGCCTTCTTCATGCAGGCGCAACGTGGCCTCCAGCGCCGCCAATGTCAGCTTGTCGAGCCGCAAGGCGCGCATCAGCGGGTGCTGGCGAAGCGTGGCAATCGCCGCGGCCTGGCCGACCAGAATGCCGGCTTGCGGGCCGCCCATCAGCTTGTCGCCGCTGAACGCCACCACATCGGCGCCGGCGGCCACGGAGGTCTGCACCGTAGCCTCCGCTGGGCCATCCAATGCGGTAAGGTCCTGCAAGCTGCCGCTCCCCAGATCATGCACCAGCAGCAGGTTTCGTGTCCGCGCCAGCCCAGCGAGATCAGCCAGGCGCGCGCGCTCGGTAAAACCCGAGATGCGGAAATTGCTCTGATGCACGCTGAGCAGAACCCGCGTCTCGGCGGTGATGGCGCGCTGGTAATCGGCCAGCCGGGTGCGGTTTGTGGTGCCCACCTCCACCAGTCGCGCCCCACCCTGCTGGATGATATCCGGGATGCGGAACCCGCCGCCGATTTCCACCAACTCGCCGCGGGAGACGATCACGTCGCCGCCTTGCGCCAGCGCGGTGAGCGCCAGCAGCATCGCAGCGGCGCAGTTATTCACCGCCAGGCCCGCCGCGGCGCCGGTGATGCGCTGCAGCCAGGGTTCGATATTGGCGGTGCGGCTGCCCCGCGCGCCGGTGGCAATGTCGTATTCCAGCGTGCAATAGCCCGCCGCCTCCTGGCGCATCGCCTCGATCGCGGCCTCCGCCAGCGGCGCGCGGCCAAGATTTGTGTGCAGGATAATGCCGGTGGCGTTGATCACGCGGCGCAAATGCGGGGCCGCGCTTGTGCGCAGCAGCGTGTTGGCGGCCTCCAGCAGCGCAGCCCCACCCGGCGCCGGCGCGCCCGAGAGCAGCCCTTCCCGCGCCTGCTCCAGCACCAGGCGCAGGGCGCTTACGGTAGCGGTATGGGAGAAGCGTGCCACCAAAAGCTGGCCCTGGGTGGTTTCCAGCAAACGCTGTATCTGCGGCAGGGCGCGCAACTTTGCTTGGGCAGGTCCATCCATGCCATGCTCTCTGCTATTCGGGCCAACGCATCTGTAAGGCAACGAAGTGGATCACACCGAAACGCGCCTCACCTCCCTAGCTCATGGCGGCGGCTGCGGATGCAAGCTGTCGCCGGGCGTTTTGCGCACGCTTTTGGCCGATCTGCCGCAGGCCGGCCCGTTTGCCAACCTGCTGGTCGGCACAGAGACCTCTGATGACGCGGCGGTCTACCGGCTCAGTGGCGATCTGGCGCTGGTGGCAACCACGGATTTCTTTACCCCTATCGTCGATGACCCGTTCGAATTCGGCCGCATCGCCGCCACCAACGCGCTCTCTGATGTCTATGCCATGGGTGGCACGCCGGTGATGGCGCTGGCAGTGCTGGGCATGCCGCTGGGCCGGATCTCCACATCGGTGGTGCGGCAGATACTGGCGGGTGGCGCTTCCGTCTGCGCCGCCTCCGGCATCCCGGTGGCCGGCGGCCATTCGATCGACAGCCCGGAGCCCATCTATGGTCTGGTCGCGCTTGGCACGGTTCATCCGGATCGGGTGCTGCGCAATAGCGGCGGCCAGGCGAAGGATCGCCTGGTGCTCACCAAGGGGCTTGGCATCGGCGTGTTTTCCGCCGCGTTCAAGCAGGGCCATCTGTCGCCAGCGGATTACGCAACAATGCTGGCCAGCACCACGCGGCTGAACGACGCCGGCGCCATGCTCGGCCGCATCGATGGCGTGCATGCCGCCACCGACGTAACGGGATTCGGCCTGCTCGGCCACGCGCTGGAAATGAGCCGGGGGGCGAGGCTCGGGATACGCATCCGGATGGCGGATGTGCCGCTGCTGCCCGGCGCCGCGGCGCTCGCCGCGCGGGGCATCACCACCGGCGCTGCCGGCCGGAACTGGGAGAGCTACGGGGCCGAAATCCGCGGTGTCGATGGCGTGTCGGCCGCGGAGCGCGTGTTGTTAACCGACCCGCAGACCAGCGGCGGCCTGCTCATTGCGGCCTCCGAGCCGGCTTGCGCGGAATTGCTAAGCTCATTGCGGGCGGCGGGCCTCGGCCAGGCCGCGGTCATCGGCGAGATGGTGGAAGGCCAGGGGATAGATGTTGAATAACCAGCCCGTTCTGTCTGCATACGCATGACCGCCTCTTCGTGCCCCACGCGCGGCCCGCTGACGATCAACTTCGTCAGTTTTGTCCTGCCCCCTGCCAACCTCCACGACTTCCTCGCCATGTGTCTGGTCAATGCCGAGACATCCCTGCGCGAAGAGGAAGGCGTGATCAGTTTCGACGTTCTGCTGAACGAGAACCAGCCCAACACCGTCATTCTCCACGAAATCTATAAAGACAGGGCGGCCTACGAATCGCACCGATCAACGCCGCATTTCCTAACCTTCGTTCAAGGCGTCAAAGACCTGGGCGCCCAACGAACAGCCATCGTCGCCACAGAATATATTCCAACGAGTGGCCAGCCATTGATCGCACCCAATAGCCTCGGCGCTTGATGCGAGCGGCGTCTGCCCAAAACGTCGGGTTGGAGGTGTCCCCATGACCAGTCCGCTGACCTTTGCTGCCGGCGATTTGACCGTTCACCGCATTGTGGAAATGTCTGGCGCGACGCTGGGCCTGCGGCAGCTGTTGCCCGGGCTGAGCGACGAGGCGCTGGCACCGCACCGGGGCTGGCTGGCGCCGGATTCACTGGACGCGGAAGACCAGGCGATTATGATTTTTCAGAGCTACGTGGTGCGGACGCCGCACCACACGATTCTGATCGATTCTTGTGTTGGCAACGACAAGACACTGCCGCAGGCGGCAAACTGGCATAAGCGGCAAGGCCGGGAGTACGAGCTGGCGCTGACCGCGGCGGGGCTACGCTACGAGGATATCGATTACGTGTTCTGCACCCATTTGCACATGGATCATGTGGGCTGGAACACGCGGCTGGTGGATGGAAAATGGGCGCCGACCTTTCCGAAAGCGCGCTATGTGTTCTCGGCCAGTGAGGTGCAGTTTTGGGAGGGGCAGGCGCGGGGGCCGGTGTTCGAGGAATCTGTGCTGCCGGTGCTGGAGGCGGGGCGGGCTGATCTGGTGGCGGATGACGCGATGATTGGCGACCATGTACGGTTGCTGCCCACACCTGGGCATACGCCGCATCATGTGGCGGTTCTGCTGGGCAAAGGGCGGGATGAGGCGGCGTTCGCAGGGGATGTGCTGCACTCGCCGCTGCAGTGGCGGCAGCCGGATTTGGCGGCGGCGATCGACAAAGACCAGGCTGCGGCCGTGGTGAGCCGCAGGGGCTTTTTGGAGCGGTATGCGGACACGGGAACGGTGTGTTGTTTCGCCCATACGCCGTCGCCGAGTGCAGGATTTGTGCGGCGGCTGGGGGATGGCTTTACCTGCGTGGGCATTTGAGCCTCCCCCCCGCTCGGCTTACACGTGAACCGCAGTGGACGTGATACCGTATCGAAACGCAACCGGACCGAGGCTGTCGGGCTGCCCGCCGCGGTGAACGCCGCCGGGCTGCATGCAAACCAGAAACCGGCGCAAGGCGCGCCGGGGGCAGGGCAGAAGCCGGTTGCGGTGGGCGGCAACGCCTCCGGTCAAACGCCCGATAAAGCCGGCCAGATGCGCAGCGGCGAAAACCCTGGAACACCGGTCGCCAACCCGCTCCCCGGCCCCTCCGGCCTCGCGCCACATAAGAAGTGATTATGAAAAGAACCGGCGAGCAGTCGGTATCTGCGGCAGGCGATAAGATCGTGGCGCGGAGCTCGGTGACACGAACCCTCGCCGTCTTTCTGGGCATTGCCTAATGCGACACGGCAAACAGTAAACGTTTATTCGTCAGCAACGAGCGGCATTTTCACAACTCTTGACTTTCGCGCTTATTCGCAACACGCTCGTCGCCTGCGCTGCAAGGTGTCGGATGAACGTTGAGGTTACCCGTCGTGGGGTGCTGAAGGGGATGGGCGCAGGCCTCGCCCTCACCTCGCTTGGTGCGCTCGGCTTCGGCGCCCTGGAACAGGCGGCAGCCGCCACTGTCCGGCCCTACAAGCTGGAGGCCGCGAAAGAAACCCGCAATACCTGCCCCTACTGCTCCGTCGCCTGCGGCGTAATCATGTATAGCCAGGGTGACGGCGCCAAGAACGACATCGCTTCGGTCATCCATGTAGAAGGCGACCCCGACCATCCGGTCAATCGCGGCACACTCTGCCCCAAGGGCTCGGCGCTGCTGGATTTCGTGCACTCCGACAGCCGCACCAAATACCCCATGTATCGCGCCCCCGGTTCAGCCAAATGGGAGCGTAAATCCTGGGACTGGACGCTGGACCGGATCGCTCGCCTGCTGAAAGACGATCGCGACAAGAATTTCATCGCCGAGGCCAATGGTGTCACGGTGAATCGCTGGATCACCACCGGCTTCCTGGGCGCCTCCGCCGCCACCAACGAGACGGCGTATCTCACCTACAAGACAGTGCGAAGTACCGGCGCCCTGGTCTTCGATAACCAGGCCCGTGTCTGACACGGACCTTCGGTAGCCAGTCTGGCTCCCTCTTTCGGCCGCGGCGCGATGACCAACGTTTGGATGGACATCAAGAACGCCAATCTGATCGTGGTCATGGGCGGCAACCCGGCGGAGGCGCATCCGTGCGGCTTCAAATGGGTGGTGGAGGCAAAAGCCCATAACAAGGCGCGGCTGATCGTCATCGATCCGCGCTTCACCCGCACCGCCGCGGTGGCCGATCTGTATTGCCCAATCCGGCAGGGCACCGACATCGCGTTCCTCAACGGTGTCACCAAATATCTTCTCGATAACGACAAGATTCACCACGATTACGTCAAGGCCTATAGCAACGCCGGCTACATCGTCAACGCTGCCTACGATTTCGAGGCAGGCCTGTTCAGCGGCTACGATTCGGAAAAGCGCGCCTACGATACCAGCAGCTGGGAATACGAGCTGGATTCTGATGGCTATGCGCACATAGATCCCACCTTTCAACATCCGCGCTGCGTGATGCAGCTGATGCGCAAGCATGTGGCCGATTACACGCCGGAGATGGTGGAACGTATTTGCGGATCGCCACGCGCAAAATTCCTCAAAGTCTGTGAAATGATTGCCGGCACGGCAACGCCCGACAAGGTCATGACATCGCTTTATGCGCTGGGCTGGACCCATCACAGCAAGGGCGCGCAAAACATTCGGGCAATGTGCCTGATCCAGACTTTGCTCGGCAATGTCGGCATGCCCGGCGGCGGCATCAACGCGCTGCGCGGCCATTCCAACATCCAGGGCCTGACTGATCTGGGTCTGATGAGTGAGCTTATGCCCGGCTACATGGATCTGCCCCTGGATGCGGACCATGATTTCGCCACCTATCTCGGCCGGCACCAGTTCAAGCCGCTGCGGCCAGGACAAACCAGTTACTGGCAGAATTACAGCAAATTCTTCGTCAGCTTCCTCAAAGCCATGTATGGCAAGGCAGCGACGCCGGAAAACAACTACGCCTATGATTGGCTGCCGAAGCGCGACGTGCCCACCTACGACATTCTCCGCGCCTTCGATCTGGCGGCGAAGGGCAAGATCAACGGCTATGTCATGCAGGGTTTCAACCCGCTGATGACCTTCCCCAACCAGGCCAAGATGCGCGAAGGCCTGGCGAAGCTGAAATTCCTGGTGGTGATGGATCCGCTGCAAACGGAAACCGCCCGCTTCTGGGAAAACCACGGCGTGTATAACGACGTCGATACCGCCGCGATCCAGACCGAGGTGTTTGAGCTTCCAACCACGTGTTTTGCCGAAGACGAAGGCTCGCTCAGCAGTTCCTGCCGCTGGCTGCAATGGCACCAGCCCGCCCAGCCGGCACCGGGCGAAACGCGGTCGGATATCGACATCATGGCCGCCCTCCATCTGCGCATGCGCGCGCTCTACAAAAAGGAAGGCGGCGCCTTCCCCGACCCCATCCTCAATCTCAGCTGGAATTACACCGATCCGCATAGCCCCCGGCCAGAGGAGATCGCACGCGAGATCAATGGCTATGCGGTAGAAGACGTGATCGATCCGCTCACTCCAGGCAAGGTTCTGGTTCCGGCAGGCAAGCAGCTGGATGGCTTCGCCCAGTTGCGTGACGACGGCAAAACCGCCTGTGGCTGCTGGATCTATTCCGGCTGCTATACGGAAAAGGGCAACATGATGGCCCGCCGTGATAGCAGCGACCCGGATGGCCGGGGCGTGGCCCTCAACTGGGCCTGGGCCTGGCCGGCCAATCGCCGCGTTCTGTATAATCGCGCCTCGGCCGATCCGGATGGCAATCCCTGGAATCCCGAAAACAAGTTGATCTGGTGGAACGGCACGCAATGGGTGGGCTATGATACCCCCGATTACGGCCCCACTTTGGCACCCAGCAAGAATGTCGGGCCCTTCATCCTGAATCAGGAAGGCGTGGCCCGGCTATTCGTCCGCACACTGATGCGCGATGGGCCGTTCCCCACCCATTACGAACCCTTCGAATCCCCGCGCGACAACATGTTGTTTCCGAAAATACAGGGCAATCCCGGCGCTCGCGTATTCAAAGACGATCTGGCCTCGCTCGGCACCTCGGCAGAGTTTCCCTACGCCGCCACCAGCTATCGCGTCACCGAACATTTCCATTACTGGACCAAGCATGCACGGATCAACGCCATCCTGCAGCCGCAGCAATTCGTTGAAATCGGCGTCGAGCTGGCGCGCGAAAAAAACATTGCCGATGGCGGCTGGGTGCGGGTCTGGAGCAAGCGCGGCGAGCTGAAAGCCAAAGCTGTGGTAACCAAGCGGCTGCGGCCGCTGATCTGCGATGGCAAGCCCGTCTATGTAGTCGGCATCCCGCACCATTGGGGCTTTACCGGCAAAACGAAAAAGGGCTGGAGCCCGAACGCACTCACCGTGGCCGTGGGTGACGCCAACACCCAAACCCCCGAGTTCAAAGCCTGGCTGGTGAATATCGAACCGACCAGCGCACCGCCGCCTTCCCCGCAAGAGCTCCTGTCCTGAACGGGAAAGATCGACATGCCAACCTATCCCTCGCTGGACATCGTCCGCCGCTCCGCCACCGACAGCCCGGAGCCGCAGATACGCGTCGAGCAGGAGGTGGCGAAGCTGATCGACGTCTCCAAATGCATCGGCTGCAAGGCCTGCCAATCGGCCTGCAACGAATGGAATGATCTGCGTGCCCCGGTCGGTGAAAACACCGGCTTCATCCAGAACCCGGCCGACCTTGGCCCGGATACCTGGACTCTCATGCGCTATACCGAGCATGAGAATGCGATGGGCGATCTGGAATGGCTCATCCGCAAGGATGGCTGCATGCATTGCACCGATCCTGGGTGCCTGAAAGCCTGCCCGTCGCCCGGCGCCATCGTGCAATACGCCAACGGCATCGTCGATTTCAATGAAGCGGACTGCATCGGCTGCGGCTATTGCGTGAAAGGCTGCCCGTTCGATATTCCCCGCTACGGCGTTACCGACAAGAAGGCGTATAAATGCACGCTCTGTGTCGATCGTGTCTCCGTCGGTCAGGAACCGGCCTGCGCCAAGGCCTGCCCCACCGGATCGATCATGTTCGGCACCAAAACCGCCATGCTGGACCAGGCCGCCGAGCGCGTGGAGGATCTGAAATCGCGCGGCTACGAACATGCCGGCATCTACGATCCGCAGGGCGTTGGCGGCACCCATGTGATGTATGTGCTGCATCACGCCGATCAGCCGGAATTATATCAGGGCCTGCCCACCAACCCGAAAATCAGCCCGCTGGTCCGGTTCTGGAAAGGCGGCGCCAAGATGTTCGGCCTGGCCGCCATGGGCATCGCCGCCGTTGGCGGCTTCCTGCATTACATCACCATCGGTCCGAATGAGGTGCCGCCGGAGGCCGAAGCTGAGGCGCTGGCATTGAAGCGCGACGCGGCCGCCCAGAAACAGGAGCATCGCCCGTGATGGAGTCCGGCATCGGCGGCGGCCCGCTCGCAACACCTATCTATGTCACCCGCTACAACGCCTTCCAGCGGGTGAATCACTGGCTCACAGCCACGTTGTTCATCCTGCTCTCGCTCAGTGGCCTGGCGATGTTTTACCCCGGCCTGTTCTTCCTCTCCGGCCTGTTCGGCGGCGGCGTGGCTGTGCGCACCCTGCACCCCTGGTTCGGCCTTGGGCTCGCAGCCAGCTTCTTCGTGCTCGCGGCGCAATTCTTCACCCGCAATCTTGGCAGCATGGACGATGTGCGCTGGATGCTGCGTTTCCGCAGCGTGATTACCAATGAGCATGAAGGCCTGCCGGACCTGGGAAAATATAATGCCGGCCAGAAAGGCGTGTATTGGTCACAGCTGTTTCTGATCGCCATTCTCCTCAGCTCCGGCCTGGCCATCTGGCAAGTGCATTTCTTCACCTGGACGTCGATCGAAACCCAGCGCATGGCCCTGCTGATCCATGCGCTGGCGGCCTCCATCGCCATGGCAATCATCATCGTGCACATCTATGCCGGCATCTGGATCAAAGGCACCGGCCGCGCCATGATCCGCGGCACCGTAACCGGCGGCTGGGCCTATATGCATCACCGCAAATGGCTGCGGGAGATGCTGGCCGCCAAGACCCAGAATCGCCCGGTGCATGGATTCGGGCCGCGTCACGACTGACGATCCGCGCGAATGACCGGCGATGCCCAGATCGGTGAGGTCACCGATCCCGATTTTGTGCGTCTGCCCGATCCAGCCACTATGTTCGGTGTCAGGGCGCAGCGGCTGAAGGCCTTGGCGCCTGCCAGCCTCATTGGCCCGTATCTCATCTTCCTCTCCGAAATCGTGGCCATCCAGCACGCCGCGCCGCGCGCCCTCAGGCCGCCAAACGCCCTCGCTCTGCATGCGGAACCGGGTTTTCCGCTGATCTCGGCAGCGTCGTTGAGGCAGGATCCAGGCCTGGGTGAAACGCTGACATGGTTCGCCGAAACCGCTCATATCGGCCACGCGCCCGTGGAGGCGGAGCGTGCCCGCGAGCGCGTGCGCGCCATGGCGGCCGCGGAGCGGCTGGCCCTGGCACTCTCGATTTTCGAAGCCGCCTACCCGGTCGAACAGCTCGGCGAAGCCCTTTATGTCGCCGCCGCCTTGCAGCTTTACCTCACCCGGCAAGCTGCCCTTCTCAACCCTGGCGCGGTCCAGCCAGTGGCCGATGGTGTCTGCCCGGTCTGCGGCGCCGGTCCTGTCGCCAGCGTCATTGTCGGCTGGGCGAAAGCCGCGCGGGCGCGGTATTGCTGCTGCTCACTCTGCGGCACCATGTGGAACCATGTGCGCATCAAATGCACCGCCTGCGGGGCGACCACCGGTGTGGGGTATTTCCTCCTGCAAGGCGGTTCCAAGGAGAGCGCTGTCGAGACCTGCACTATATGCGGCAGCTATATCAAGCACCTGCACCACCATCGCAACGCGCAGATCGAGGCTTTCGCCGACGACCTGAACACATTCCCGCTCGATTTGCTGGCGGAAGAAAAGCACTTCCACCGCATCGCCGCAAACCCGCTCATGCCGATTCGCCCTTCCGAGCGATCGTGACGCCTAAACTCCGGCAGCGGCTCGCTGCTTCCGATACGCGCTAGGCGGTTCACCCACCAGGCTGGCAGCCGCGCTCTCTGCGGCGGCTTCATCCCGCCCGGCAATCGCAGCACCCAGCGCGCGGTGCCTCGCCACATCCTCCAGCTGATCCTGTGGCGACTGCTTCTCCATCTCAAAGATCCAGTATCGGGCAGCCACGTTTTGCATGGAGATCACAAACCGCGCCAGAATCACGTTTTTTGTCGCAAACGTCACCGCCCGATGGAAAGCCCGGTCCATCGAGAGCAAAGCGCGAAAATCGCCGGCCGCGATCGCGGCCTCGGCTCCCTCAAAGGCCGCGTTGATTGCCGCGATGTCCGCAGCCGTCGCGTTGATGGCGGCCAGAGCAGCCGATCGGCCTTCCAGCATCGCCCGCACCTCAAAAGCCTGTTCCACCTCGCGAATGTCCAAGGGCGCGACCACGGTGCCCACGCGCGGGCGGCGCACCACCAGCCCGTCCAGCGCAAGCCGGCCAAGCGCCTCCCGAATCCCGGCCAGGCCGGCGGCGTAGCGGGCGGCGAGCGCCTTCTCATCCAGCACCTGCATCGGCTCCAGATCACCCAGGATAATGTCCAGCAGCATCTGTTCGTAGACGCGTGCCTTCAGCAACCCCGGCGCCCAGTCACCGTCACGAGCGACGCTGCTCGCCGGGCCCTTCATGCGGTTTGGCATCGGCGGTACGGAATTCATCTGGCGAGCATGTAAAATGTTAGGTTGATGCGCGTTCGGTTCTGCATGGTCGGCGCGCGTTTTAGGCCTTACAGCCGCCCAATGCCAAATCGCCGCCCATCATGCGCCAGGCCCGTTACCTGGCCGCCGCGCGCCCAGCGCCCCTCTCCGCGTCCGGATTGACCACGGGGCGGCCATGTTTTCCGGGATTATCGAACAGGTCGGGGGCCTTCGGGCGGTCGCACCTCAAGGCACCGCACGCCGGATCACCCTGGCGTCGGATTTCGCCGATCTGGCGCTGGGCGAGAGTGTCGCGGTCAATGGCGTTTGCCTCACCGTGGTGTCGAGCGAACCAGGCCTGGCCGACTTCTTCGTCAGCCCCGAAACCCTCGCGCGATCGAATCTCGCGGCCCTGCAGCCCGGCGATTTCGTCAATCTGGAACGCTCGGTCACCCTGGCCACACGCCTGTCGGGCCATCTCGTCCAGGGTCACGTCGATGGCAAAGCGCGGCTAGAGGCTGTCATCCAGGATGGCGAGGCCCGTGTGGTCCGGTTCAGCCTGCCGGCCACCCTCAGCCCGTTTTGCGTGGAAAAGGGGTCGATCGCCCTGAACGGCATCAGCCTCACTCTGAACGCAGTGGAGCCGCCGGGCGCGGATGGCCGGTTCACCATCGGCCTCACCGTGATCCCGCATACCTGGACCCATACCAACCTGCAGCACTGCGCCCTCGGCGACGAAATCAATGTCGAAGTGGACGTGCTGGCGAAATATGTGGAGCGTCTATGTCAGCCCTATCTGAAGCCATCGAGCGCCTGAAATCAGGGCGCATGATCATCCTGGTCGATGACGAGGCGCGGGAAAACGAAGGCGACCTGGTGCTGGCCGGGGCGTTCGCCACCGGCGCGCAGATCAGCTTCATGGCGCGGCAGGCCAGCGGCCTGATCTGTCTGGCCCTCGACCACGCCATCGTCGAGCGTCTGGCCCTGCCACCCATGGTCAGCGACAACCGCACCAGCCGAAAGACCGCCTTCACCATCTCCATCGAGGCGCGGGATGGGGTCACCACAGGGATCTCCGCTTTCGACCGCGCGCGGACCATCCAGGCAGCCGCCGCAGCCAATGCCACGGCTGCGGATATCGTCTCGCCGGGCCATGTCTTTCCCCTGCGGGCGGTTCCCGGCGGCGTGCTGCACCGCGCTGGCCATACCGAAGGCTCGGTCGACCTCATGCGCATCGCCGGGCTGCGCCCCGCCGCGGTGATCTGCGAGATCATGCAAGACAACGGCGAAATGGCCAGGCTGCCCGAGCTGCGCGCGTTCTCGGAACGCCACGACATCCCCATCCTGACCATCGCCGAGATCGCCGCGCATCGTCTGGCAAACGAGATTTTGGTCGACGAGATCGCAACGGCCCGTCTGCCCACGCGCCACGCGCCCCAAGGCCTGGAGGTGCGCGCCTTTCGCAGCCGCATCGATGGGCGCGAACATCTGGCGCTGATCAAGGGCAAGCTGGCCGATGGTGCCCTGATCAGGGTGCATTCGGAGTGCCTGACCGGCGATGTGCTGGGCTCGCTGCGCTGCGATTGCGGCGCCCAGCTCCACGCCGCCCTGAAGCGGATCGGCGAGAGTGAGGCCGGGGCGCTGATCTATCTGACCGGGCATGAAGGGCGTGGCATGGGCCTGGCCAACAAAATCCGCGCCTATGCCTTGCAGGATCAGGGCATGGACACGGTCGAGGCCAACACGGCCCTCGGCTTCGCCGACGACATGCGCGATTACGGAATCGCCGCCCAAATTCTGAAAAGCCTGGGCGTGCACAACATCCGTCTGCTCAGCAATAATCCGCGCAAGGCGGCCGGCTTGCGCGGCTACGGCATCGGCGTGATCGAGGAGCTTGCGCTGATCCAGCCTGCCAACCCGCATAACGCCCAGTATCTGGATACCAAACGCGACAAGCTTGGCCATCGCCTGCACGCGCCGGCCGGCCACGATCGAAACGCTGCCTGAGATGGCGTCCCCGCCCCCCCGCATCGCCATTGCCGTCAGCCGGTTCAATGCAACAATCACCGCCGGCCTGCTGCGTGGCGCCCGCCTCTATCTGGCCGAACAGGGCGTGGCCGTCGCGGATGAGGATATCCTGGAGTCACCAGGCGCCTTCGAACTGCCACTCATCGCCCAGACTTTGGCCCGTACCGGTCGCTATTCCGGGGTGATTTGCCTAGGCTGCGTGATCAAGGGCGATACCGCCCATTTCGAATTCATCAGCCTGAGCGCGAGCATGGGCCTGATGACCGCAAGCCTGGCTGCCGAGATTCCCATCACCTTCGGAATCCTCACCACCTACACCGACGAACAGGCCGAAGCCCGCAGCAGCGACAACGCCGCCAACAAAGGCCGCGAAGCCGCCGCTGCCTGCCTCGAAACCATCCTTACTTTACGCCGAATCCAAAAGCCCGCCGATACCGCCTAACCCGTTTGGTGGGCTGCGGGCAGCCCACCAAACCCGGCCCGCGGAATGCCGCGATACCAGGGCCGCACGCTCACTGAACAGCCGGGGCCGGCCCTTTGAGGTCAACGCGCTGCAGGCCGCTCGCCGCCACCACCACATTTTGTTGTTGCAGGCCGCGCAGGCACACGCTTGCTTCCGTCGCGGCAACGCGGGCGGTTCTGCGGTTCATGTCGCCGGCCATCACCAAGGGCAGAACCTTGTCGCGCAGCACATTGGCCATGTCGCTATCCGGCCGCATATCCGGCGCGGCAGCCTGGTAGATTTGCAGTGCCGCCGGCGACAAGGTTTTGGCGCAAGCCTCCGCCGCGCCCGGATCGGCCAGGGCCGGCGTGGCGGCAATCAATAGCGGGAAGCTGCACCAGAAACGAGAGGAGCGAATCACGTTGCCTCCTTTATGGATCACGGACCGGCTGACAGTCGTCATCCTAGCTGCCAACCGGTGGCCAAACCAATGAAAATCGTCCGCCAAACCCAGCCGATATCGCGGTCGTGCCTAGCGAAGCGACCTAACGACGCCGATGCGCAGCCGAGGTTCCAGCCGCCCCCCGCGCGCACGGCTTGTTGATTGCCGGCCTCACAGCGTAAGCACCACGGCATTATAAGCCATATGCAAGGCCACAGCCGGTAGCAGCCGGCCGGTGCTCTTGAAAATCAGCGCGTTGGCAACGCCCAGAGTGCCCACGGGTAGCCAGGCGAGCAGCGGGTGGTAAACCGCAAAGAAAGCCGCGCTCCCCGCCACCGCGCGCCAACCGCCCCACTCATGGTCGAGCGCCCGATAGAGCAAGCCGCGGAACAGATATTCTTCCGCAAACGGTGCCACCAGCACCGCCATGATGAAAAAACCTTCTCTGGCATGGGGAATCGCCGCCATCGCGGCATCGGAACGAGTCAGTATATCCGCCGCCTCTGGCCAATGACGCAGTGCGGCCAGATACACCAACCCGAGCAGCCCCAGCGCCACGCCGCAGCCAGCGCCCAGAATAACCGTTACCACCGGGCCATGTCGCCCCGGCCTTGCCAATCGCCGCCACCCACGCCGCCCAAATAGCGCGTCGTCGTCTCTGGGCCACTGCCAAACATCCCGGTGGCGCACGTCTCGCCGTTCCAGAAACCCAGCCACCAGCACGGCAACGATAATCGCCCAAAGCCCGTAACTGATCGCGCGAACGAAGGCCGCCGTATCCTTGCTCGCAAACGCTGTCGGAACCGCGGTGAATATCGTCCCGCATTCCACCAATATGCTGATCGCCACCATCGCGTGCATCAGCGTTGGCGGCGCAGGCAATGTCTCCGACCATGGGTCGTACAGATAAGGCAGCCGCGCCCGAAAATTCTGCCACATGGCGGCCGATGTCATGATCGAATAAACAATGCCAGCAACAGCCACCGACCATTGCTGCGTGATCACGCCGATGGAAAAGGTAAATGTGCCCAGTTGCGCCGCCCAGCGCCGTCCATAGGGCAGTTTCTGCACCTCGCCCGACTCCGACGTCACCGTCGCCAGAGTCACATTCTTTTCCGCCAGGCTGCGGGCGAACAGGTACCAGCCGATCCCAACCAAGGCAATCTTCCAGAAGCTCGCTGGAAATAGAATGGTGGCGTAACATAAAACCGGCACCACCATCGCCGTCGATATCAGCGACCACAGCCACGCCTTCGCGCGGAGCAGATCTTCCAGGCCATGCGGCCAGGTCAGCGAAAGCCACAAGGCCCGTCCTTCGGAAGCCAGCGATTTCGGCCCCAGAACGCTGATGAAATAGATGCCGAACAGAATGCCTGCCCCGCACAGAAAATTCCATTCCGTCTGCGCGTGGGAGAGCAAGCCGCGCATGTTGAACAACTGCATGCTCGCCATGGTCAGCGGTATCAGAAACGCCTGAACGATGGCGCTGCGGTCGCGCAGCAGCCACAGAATTTCCTTGCGATACAGCCCCCATTTGCCGAACCCTGCATCGTCACCGCGCCGTGTGCCTGGTTGCGTCGCCAAACGCTCGGCCGGGCTCGCCAATCCCTTTTCCGCACCCCAGATACTGAAGCGGATGGATATCGCAACCACAACGCCAGCAACGCTCCAACACGTGGCGGCCCCAACCGGAAACGAAAAGCCATTGCCCCACCGGCCAAGAAACAGCCCCAGCCACGGCCATGGCAGCGCCGTCAGCTTGTGCAGCGCAGGCGCGGAGGCGGTGACGATGCTGCCGGACGCGAAGGCACAGAGGATCAGCACCATCATGGTCGCATAGCCAAGCCAGCCCATCAGCCCAATCATCGCACCGCGCGACCGGGCGGAGAAGCGCAGCAGAACCGCAATCTCCAACGCCTTCCCAAGGCAGGATGCAGCCACCGTCACCGGTATCCCCACCGCCAGCACCGCCAAAATGCCATAGCCAGGCCCGTAGACGAAGCCATACAGAAACCCCGCGAAGAGCGGCGCACTATAAAAAAACGGATTGGCGGCAAGCGGCGAGAGCATCTCCGCAAGGAATACCGCCCCGTAAGGAACCGGGTGGCTGAACAGGAATTCCCACATCGGATGCCGGCGGCGCTGCGTATCCAGGTCCAGCCCCTCTCCCTGGAACACCAGCATCAGGCTCCATAACACCAGAACGATGCTGCCAAACACCGAAGGCAGCGCTCCGGCCCGCGGCAGCGCCGTCAAACCGGGTGCGGCCGCTTTGATGTCACGCAAATCCAAACTGCCATTGTCCCGCACCGCTTGCCGAAGCCTTTTGGCGATGGGGATCTCATCGCCCCCATAGGCCTGGGAAATGCGGCGGGCCTCGGACCGGTATGAATGTGCCAGCGCCCGGTCAAGATCATGCCGTGTCCAGCCCTCGTCCTCCGCCTGACGCTCCACTTTGTTCACCTTGGCGATAAACTGTGCATCCACCAGGATCGCGCCCGCGGCCTCGGCGTCGCTCCGTTCCGCTGCAATCACCGCGTTGCTGACCAGGAAGGCGCAGGTGATGTTCAGGCCGCACATCGCCAGCGCAATCAGAATAAAGCCAATGCCAGCCCATCCGGCCGTCGCCTTGCCGGAACGCTGCCCCAGCAACTCGGCTTGGCGTCGCTGCCGCCCAACCGCGCGCCGCCGCGCCGTGGCCAGCAGCAGCCACACTGTCCTCAGGAAACCCGTATTGTCCATAGCAGCGTCGGTCATGCGTGCGACGGCCTTGCCGTAAGCTTGAGAAAAATATCCTCCAGACTCGCCGGCCCATAGGCGGCGCGCAATTCATCCAGCGAGCCTGCCACCACCAGCATGCCTTGGTTGATGATCACCGCGTGGGAGCACAGCCGCGCCACATGGTCCATCAGATGGGTCGAAAACAGAATGGTCGTTCCACCCTGCGCCAGATCCTGAATAAACTCATAGAACAGATGAGTGGACTCCACATCCAGGCCATTGGTTGGCTCATCGAGCACCAAAAGTTTGGGCTGGTGCAACACCGCCAGCAGAAGCCCGAGCTTCTTCTTCATCCCCCGCGAGTAATCCTCGGCATAGGCGTCAATATCATCCGCCAACCGCAATTTGGCCATCAGCGGCGCCAGCCGCTCCACCGTCGCGGCAGCATCAAGGCCATGCATGGCGGCACTCAGGCAGAGCATTTCCCGCCCCGACAGGTAGGAATAGAACACCGGCTCGTCCGGCAGGAAGCCGATCAGCCGCTTCACCTCCACCCGATCCGTGAACGCGTCTCGGCCATCGATGCGCAAGCTGCCCTGTGTCGCCTTCAATATGCCCATCAGCAGACGGAACAGGGTGGTCTTGCCGGCCCCGTTCGGCCCGAGCAGGCCGCAAATCTGTCCGCATGGCACAGAGAACGAAACGTTACGTAACGCGGTCTTCTCGCCGAACGTCTTCGTCACATTGTCTATCTGCACGAGGTCGCTGGATGAAGCCTGCCCGCCCACGGATTGGACTTCGACCAAGTTATCCGGCATCTTCCCCCCTCGGCGTGCTGTCTGCTATCACCATGCGCTTCCAAGCCTGGCACCGACCATGCATATTTTATTGCGCGAGCGGAGGCGCATAGCGCAAAACAAGGCTCGGCTGTGCCCGTGCCGGGCCGCCGGCAAACCAGGCTGGAAATTGCGTGTGTGGAGGTGCCGACATGGCTGATCAAATGAGCAGCGGCGCTGGGCCAGAGAAGGCGCGGCTTTCGGTCGGCTTCATCCTGGCACAGAATTTCACCCTCTCCGCCTTCTCGCTGTTTATCGACCAATTGCGCCTGGCCGCCGATGAGGGCGACCGCAGCCGCCAGATCTTGTGCCACTGGTCCGTGATGACACGCCGGCAGGCCCCGGTGCGGGCAAGTTGCGGCGTTACGGTCAGCGGCACCAGCGACCTCGCCGATCCACGCGGGTTCGATTACATTGTCGTGGTGGGTGGCCTGCTGCATGCCGGCCCGCAACTGGACGATGCCACCATCGCCTATCTGCAACAGGCCGCCCAGCACGGCGTGGCGCTGGTTGGCCTCTGCACCGGCAGCTTCATCCTGGCCCGCGCCGGCCTGATGAAAGGCCGGCAATGCTGCGTCAGCTGGTATCATTGCCAGGATTTCGCCGAGGAATTCCCCGATATCGATCCGGTGGCAGACCGCCTCTTCGTAGCGGACCGCGACCGGATCACCTGCGCCGGCGGCGGCGGCACCGCCGATCTGGCCAGTTTTCTGATCGAGCGCCATATCGGCGCCTCCGTGGCCCAAAAAAGCCGCCACGTGCTGCTGCTGGATCGCGCCCGCGCGGGCAGTGATGCGCAGCCCCACCCGCCAATGGTGGAAGGCGTGATGGATGAGCGTGTGCGCCGCGCCATGCTGCTGATGGAGCAGAACATGACCAATCCTCTGCCCATCGGCGAAATCGCCCTGCGCTTGCGGCTCTCCACCCGCCAGCTCGAGCGCCTGTTTCTCTCGGTTGTCGGCACGCGTCCCACCGATTTCTATCGCTCTTTGCGCTTGCGCTATGCACGCTGGCTGCTGGACAACACCAACCGGCAAGTCACCGATATCGCCATGGACGCCGGCTTTTCCGACTGCGCGCATTTCTCCCGCCATTTCAAGGCAACCCACGGCTTCGCCCCTTCCGAACAACGCGGCGGCGCCCGCCGCGTAGATGCCGCCGACATGCTCTCCCTCCCCGCCGGCGAAGTCTCCGAAATGCCCCGCCTGGCGGGCCTTCGCGTCTTCGGCTAACCGCCGAACCCGCTGGAAACGATCATGCGCCGCACACTGCCGTTGGCCTTCCTCGCCTTAACCCTTCCAGCCACCGCCCTTGCCGCCACCTGCCCAAGGCCCGACCCTGCCGCCGTGGTGAAAACCATGACCGACATGTTCGCGGCATTCACCGCGGATGACGGCGCCAAATTGGCGGCGATCTTTACCCCCGACGCGGTGGAATTCGACGGCGGCAAGCGTTTTGAAGGCAGCGGCTTGTGGGACCTGATCAAGACAGTGCATGCCAAGGGCATCCGCCTGGTCTGGACCGTGCAGGACGCGGACGTGCATTTCGCCTGTGATACGGCCTGGATCGACTACATCAACCGCGGCTCGGTGTTCGACGGCAAGACGACAACGCCAGTCACCTGGCTGGAATCCGCGGTCCTTCTGCACGGAAAAACCGGCTGGCAAATCAGGTTTCTCCACTCCACCCAGGTGCCAGCGCCTCAGCCCGCAAAATAGGCCGCACGTATGCCCGCTTCGCGCCAATCCAGGACATTACCGGGTCATAAGGGCATGCCCAAAAGCGGCCATTTAGATCGATGCACAAGCCAGGACCATTGCATCAAAACTAACAAACGTAGGGCGTGCTCCAGCACGCCAACCCAAGCACACCGCAGGCTTGCCCGGCCGGAAATGGCTTGATTTGATCAGCCAACATCTGTGCTAGAACGATGCCCAGGGCAACAACCTTGAACGCGCCGTTCGTGCAGAGGATGTCGGGATGCCGGACGATCGCCGCAATCGCGTGCCAGGGGGCACCTACGTCTTCACGATAAATCTGCGGGACCGGCGCTCGGACCTGTTGGTGGTCGAAATTGCGGCATTGCGGGATGCCGTGCGAACGGAACTGGCGCGGCGGCCGTTCCA
>Ga0116229_10005161_pt1 | contig 21365 bp, 12 predicted proteins | sample S1TSphgellanicum_3_FD_87313 | JGI IMG/M metagenome (GOLD analysis project Ga0116229, IMG submission 87313) | Host-associated microbial communities from peat moss isolated from Minnesota, USA - S1T2_Fc - Sphagnum magellanicum MG | ecosystem: Host-associated > Plants > Peat moss > Unclassified...
ATAATAATAATAATAATAATAATAATATGCATACATATGTATATTGTTCATATAATGAATCTCAAAATTAATATTTCACGTTTGAAAATTAGTAATTGAGTCTAAAAATAGAATTTTGAAGTTTTAAATCTAAATTTTAAAAAATTACTTGATTGGAAAGTTGAAATTTGAATTCCAAATTATTATTTTTGATTTTCAAAATTAATATTTCAACTCAGAAAATTATTAATTTAGTCCTAAAATGGAAATTTTAATTTTGAATATTATTATTTGAATCTGAAAATTGACATTTCAATTTTGAAATTTGTTATTTAACTTCAAAAGATTATTTGATCTAAAAGTTGATATTTGAATTCTGAATTATTATTTTGGAATCTTAAATTTATATTTTAATTCAAAAACTTATTGGTTGAGTTTCAAGGGTTTTTTCTATTAGTGTTATCGATAATAAATCACTTTTATAAATAATTATAAATGATTATGTTTATTAAGTCTAAGTGACACTAAATAATTATTGTTATAACATAGATTTGCATATTATATCATTTATATTCTTATATTAGAAGAAATTAATTAATTAAATTAATGTGACATTACTTTAAAATCATTGTATTTACTTCATATAATAATTAATTAGTATGTGCAAAATTATTTTCTAATTGAACATGATTATTCACACTCTTTAATTTATAACTTCAAACCTAAATTAAAAATTTGGAAAAATTATAGTGTAGTTAAAATAATTATTTTACTGATTTTAATTTCACGAAGTATTATATAATAATATTATCTTAAAAAAATTTGTGATTAATCATCTAGGATAAATATTTTATAATAATTTTACAGTAATTATGAAAATTAATGTTATGTTTAAGAAATTATTGTATTTATAGTTAATAATTATTAAGAGGAAAAAATTACTTGACCTATAATAATTTTTATAACAATAAATGTAAGTATATAGTAAATAATGTAATTAGTTGAATGATAATTTTAAAAAAATTCGTGTAAGAATTTACTTTCTAATAATAATTGTTAATTCATTACTTATAATTTTAAAATAAATATTTAAAATATGTAAAATTTAAATTTAATCATTATTAATTAAATGATTATCTAATTATCTAATACTTGAATTGTTTAAAAATCTAAAAATTAAGAAAATAAGGCATAAAAAAACTTTTGGAATTACAATTTAGTTTGTAAGGAAGTTGCAACTTCAAAACCTATTCCATATTGTTTGTTCTTCATTCCTATTTTGAACATTATATAAACAAGGGGGTGTGTGGCCATCCAATTTCACATTAAGAAACTTATGCACATGGGATGAGCTAATCAAAAGGTTCAACCCAAAACAAAAAAACAAATAAGGCACAATTCTAAAGTACTTACCTCCCCAACCTATTTATTTATTTAGTTAGGTAGTACCTAATTTGACTTACCCATCTAGGTCGGCCTATGTACGTACCTATATGAGTAGGTATTTAGCCTAGGAAAGTAGAACCTACCTACTTACTTTTTAACCTAGGTAGGTAGGTAGGTAGGTAAGGATTATAGACACCTATTTATGTACCTACCAACCTAATATTAATATTAAATTAAATTATTTTTATGCCATGTGGCATATTTACATTGGGCCACTTGTCATAATATAAGATCATCCAAGTATTTGAAATGAACGTCCTAGATTATTTCAAAATAATAATAATAATAATAATAATATTTTAAAATCAAATATTAAAACACATGGTAGCACATGATTTGCCCTCAATTGTGACCAAATAGTTGCATTTTAGTTGCATGTGACAATACGTATATAATGGAATCAAAGTATGAAATGTATTTGTTGACTTTTTCTTTCATACAATACCCTTTGTCATTTGTGACTAGTTTATCACATGTGACTTATCTTAGGCGACTAAAAGGATTTTAGTTGTAAAATGTTTCTTGCAATTAAAATTTAGTTGTAAAGAGTAGTTGAAAATACATTTTTTTCTTCTAGTGCAAAATCACTTACCATGTAACTAGAATTTAAAAAAAAAATCATATACAACTATTATGCAATTATCCATTGGGTATTACAACTATATGCAACTATCCCCTTAAAAATATGGTGTATTAATAAATAAATTGCCACATCGAAAAATTAGTTTGTTGCATTCTAGTTGTAAGTGAGTTGAAAATGGGTCTTCTATATAGTTATTTATACATATCGTATATATATATGTAATTAACCATGTTTGACTTTTTCAAAAGTTACATTGTAGTTGCATGTGCCAACTACTTTAAAACTATAATAAATGTGTCACTAATGTAACAACTATGTTGGAATTAATGTACAATGTAATACATGTGATCATGCCACGTGTCCACATTTCCACCACCCATTATGGGATACATTTCCAATTAGTTTTTGATTATGATTCCCATTGATATGATTAGTATGGCCATTAATGCGCCACTATTAAAATATTTTTGTTCAACTATGTTATGACTATAATACAATTACTTATAACTTAATAAGGATACATATTCATCAATTATTTATATTTTCATCATATGTGTTTCATTTTGAATGATTTAAAATGTTACGGGAGTGTTACTTCAAGTTCTAGGAATCATCTTTGAAGTGCAAAGGAAAATGATTAATGAAAAAATAACAAGAAGATATATAAATTTTCCAATTTACAACACACGTTTTTCTTTTTCTTTTTTCTCTTTGGACCCTTCCTACTTTCAAACCTCATAATTTAAAAAAAATTAATTCATCTTAAATGAATTAAAGTGTTATAGTAGCACCACCTAAAGTTTTACAAATCATCTTTGAACTTGAATAGTAACAAAGAAACATATAAGGAATTTTCATTACAAGAAAACACGGCTTTTTAAAGGCCAACTTGACCAAAATGTCCACATTGACCAAAGGGTATGTCCATTTTGACTAAAAGTTTGGGGCATGAAAAACACATGTTACATTTGACTATAACATTTGATTAAAATGACGTTTTTGACCAAGTGTCAAATCGAAGATTTAGTCAAAATGGACAAATGTCCATTAATATGGCCATGGCTTAGTCAAATTGGCCATATTGAATGGATAGGGTTTAATCAAATTAACCGTTATGATTTGACACTTAGTCAAATGAACCATATTCATTTGATGACAGTCTACTTGTTAAGTTTAAGCTACTTACCTAACCTAACATAACTAGTAGGTTAGGTTAGGCTTACACTACCTATCTAGCTTAACATAGGTTGATATGTTATTTGTTAAGCAATAACCTAATTGGTAGCCTAGCTAAGTAGCTTAGCTTAGATCTATTTGGTAAGTTACCTAAGATGTAATTTAAAACTATTAAGTAGCTTATAACTAGGTAGTGTAAGCCTTTTAGGTAGGTATCCTAGGTGACCTAAGCTTACTAGGTAAACTTATTAACCATGTAGGTAGCCTACTAACTTAAGCCTACTATAAGTATGTAATGTAAGCCTACTAAGTAAATAACATAGGCCACCTAGGTTTAGTAGGTAGGTAGCTTATCTTACTAGCTAGGTAAATAACTTAAGCCACCTAGGTAGTTTAACCTAGGTTATAGAGGTTTACTTGGTAACTATGTACATAGCATAAACCACCTATGCTTATAAGGTAAGTAGTTTAACCTAGGCCACTTAAGCTTACTAATTAAGTACGTATGTAACCTAGCTTAAACCACCTCTTCTTATAAAATAAGAAGCTTAACCTAGGCCACCTAAGTTAGGTTACATACCTACCTAGGTTACCTAGGTAGCTTAGGTTAGCCTAACCTAAGCCTATTAAGTAGATACATAACCTAACTTAGGCTACCTAGGTAAGTACATAGCCTAGGTATCTTGGGTAAGCTTAATTTAAGCTTAATAAGTAGGTACATAGCCTAATTTAGGCTATTTAGACCACCTATGCTTATTAGGTAGGTATGTAGTTAACCTAGGTTAGGATGTTAGGTATGTAGTTTAAGCCTAGACCTACTTAATAGGCTAGGCTACCTACTTAGTATGCCTAAGCTAGATTTATTAATTATAGGTTAATAAGTACCTACATAACCTACTAAATAACATAAGCGTAGGTAGGTATAAGCATAGTAGGTACCTATAAGGTTGAATAGATTATAACCTACATGTTACTTAAGTACATGCATTTATTAATAGATACTTCCTACCTACTTAGGTTAACCTACCTATAACCTACCTATTTATGTAAGTAGTGTAAAAAAATTCAAGTTCATTTAATGCAATATATTGAAAAAAAATTCATGGAAATTGATTGCAATATGTTGGTCCAAAATCATGTTCATTAGAATATGTTGTCCAAAAAAAATCACCTTATGGGGTGGTGGTGCAATGGTTAAGGATTTGATTCTTGAATGTGAAGGTCAAGAGTTCAAGTCCCCACACTTACAACCTAGGCTACCTTGGCTATTTAAGTGACTTAATTAGGTAGCCTAGGTTGTAAAACCTATTAGACCATTTAGCCTGGGCTACTTGGCCTAAGCTAGGGGGCTTGTTTTAGCCTAGGCCTAGGACAAAGGGTTGGTAGTTAAATAAATAAATGTTTTTTGGGCATTAATTATTAAGTTTATTAATTAGCTAGGTAGCTAGGGTAGGTTAGGTAGGGTAATTAATTAATTAATATTTTCATGTTAACTATAAATAAAATAATTTAAATAATATATATATTTCTGGTTGCTATCCAAATTATATTATTGTCACAATGTTTTAATAAAAAAAACCTAGTAAAAAAACCAACCAAAAAGACCCAATTAAAATGGTCGAGTCCAAATAAACTTGTCCAAAATGACATTTTGGTCAATTTGGACATGGGGGCAAAAAGACCATGGGGGGGTTTTTCTACTAAAATTATCAGTAAAAAAATTTGGGATTTCTTGTGATGTGTGGGTGTTTGGGAATTAGCCTTTGCAGCATTTGGTGGTTTTTTTTTGAGTTCTTAATCCCTCTACTCTTAGGGGCCACAATTTTTTCAATTCAATTCTATTTTTGACTATTTTTAGTGCACCAAACATGCTAATAGGAAGGATTCAAATTTTATTCACACATTAAAAACAATGGAGCCCTCCCCTTGGATCTAGCTTACTTTGAACATTTAAGTGTTATAATTGCAACTCAATTATAGTTAATGAACAATCAAAAGATTTAATTCATATGCTTTGTCTTTGAATCCCATGTTATAAATTATATAAAGAAGGTTTGTTTTCTTATGTTCTCACATTAAAATACATGTGCCATTTTTTGATGAGTTGAAAAAAACTTAACCCAAAATTTCAAAACATAAAATAAAAAACAAAATTTCATAACTATTCTTTAATGCATTTAATCTTGTGCTTTCTTACCTACTTACCTACCTATGTAAGTAAATAGGTCCTACTTTTCTACCTACCTATGTAGGTAGGTAGGTCTTAAGTAAATACATAGGTATGTAGTTTTTATGACCTACTAACCTACCTACCTATGCTTATGTACCACTTACTTAACTACTAAAAAAATATTTAGTATTTTTATTTTTTCCAAAATACAATTCATATTCCATGTAGCAATTTTCAATTGTACCACATGTCACAATCTCAGACCATCATTAACAATCATAATGGATGATGGAGATTAATATTTCGAAAAAAAAATTAATGTCCAAAAACCTTCATAATGCCATGTGTCAGATTTTAATAAATGGATGATAATTAATGACATCAACATGACATCATGGGCATAGTTATAATGGAATTGCATAGTAGTTGAAAATGAGTTGTTTTGACTAAGTTGCAATTGAGTTTTAATGAGTTGCACCATATATATGGTGAGTTACAATTCATGTAACTTGTCCGTTAGCACTCATAACGTATAAATATAGTGAGTTGTAAGTGTCTTTTGCAATTCAAAAATTGAGTTGCAAGGCCAATTGCAAAACACCCATTTTTTTCATAATGTGATATTGGTTGTGCACTATACATACTATTCCAAGACTTGATTGACCTATTTTGTTTGCCCATCTATTTGGGGGTGGAAAGTTAGTGACAACTTCACTTTCACACTTAAAAGCTCAAAGAATCATTTCCAGAACTTGGATGCAAATTGAAGCCCATGATTAGAAATGATATTTTCAGGAAGACCCTGATATCGAAAAACATGATCAAGGAATAACTTGGTTGTTCCTTCGTCATTTATTGTTTTGGTATATGGAATGAAATGAGCCATATTTGTCAAAAAATCTACCACCACCAAGATGGAGTCATAAGAATTAGAAGATGAAAGGTCTATGATGAAATCCATGGAAATTAAAGATCACGGGGATACATGGATTGATAATGGTTGAAGGAAACCATGAAGGTGATGATGAGAATTCTTTGCTTGAGCAAAAACATCATAAGAGCTAACAAATTCTTTCACATACTTCCAAAGCTATGGCCACCAATAATTTCAAGACATTAATTCCATGGTTTTGTTGAATCCAAAATGTTTTATAGCCAAAACATTGTGCTTAACCTGGATAACTTGAAATCATGTAGGGCCATTAGGACCATACAAAAGACCATCACAATAAAGTAAACCATCTTGAGCCAATGTCAAGAAGGTCCTTCAAATTTTCAAGAATTTGACAAAAAAGGGTTGTGTCATCAAGTGTTACCGATAACACCTGAAGTCAAAGATGTCCAGGCTTGATAATGACATCACATTGTTGTTCGTAGGTTGCATCTCCTTCCTTAAGCGTGAGGTACAAGTGATGGGATAACACATCAAGTTTCCTTTGTTGGTGCTAAGGCGATATGTGATGACAAACTAAAATTGAGACAAGGATAATGCCCATCAAGCTTAACATCGAAACAAAACATGAGTTGTCATGAAGTATTACAAGTTCTTAATTATGGTCCAAATACATAATGATTTCATGTTGAGTTCATTCAAGCAAATGATGACACTCCTCAAAAGCATCCATGATGGTTAGAAGTTCTTTATCATGAATCTCATAATTAATCTTTATAAGAAAAAATTTCTGAAAATGGAAATCAATATGATGAAGAAAATTGTACGTCTAGTTTTGGAAATAAACCACAAAATCATTTAAGTTCTCAAGAAAAACATTGTTTATTAGATGTTGGAAAATAGAAAGCATAGTAATAAAGCCAAATGGCATCACAACTGATTTAGAATGGCCGTAAAGGGTTTTGAATATCATTTTCCATTTGTTGCCTTCTTGAATGCGCACCAAGTTGTATGCTCCACGTAGATCAATTTTGGTGCAAACCTTGGCATGATTAGACTGGTCCAACAACCTTAAGATCAAGGGCAAAGGGTATTGATTCTTGATGGTGAGTCAATTTAGTTCACGATAATTAACACACATTCGCAAAGAACCATTTTTCTTTTCAACAAAGAGGGTAGGGGCATTGGTTGGAAACTTTAAATGTTGAATGAACCCTTCTTGAGCTTTTCATCGAAATATTCATGAAGTGTTGCAAGTTCATATTGTGACAAATTATAAATGGGTCTGAATGGAGGTTACACTCCTTCCATAAGATTAATGGTGTAGTTGTATGGTGATGCTTAGGCAAGGTGTTCACAATTTTCTTTTCAAACACATATTTGAATTCTTGGTACTAGGAACGAATTTCATGAGGACATAGCTTAACAGTTGGTGAAGGAAAAACATAAATCAATAATGCATCTCCTCTTGTGGGAGCCTTCATGAAGGCTTTTGTTCCAACAAACAAAGGCTTGGGCACTTAGGCCTTCTTGTACCATCTAGGTCTTCCTTTCTATTTCAAATTTTGCATGCTTTTAACAAAGGTTTCACATTCTAGGGCCTTGTGCTATGGTGTTTCAAAATGAAGACTCTTTGTATGGAAATCCATTCGTGGATTATGTAAAACAAGCCAAGATAATCCAATGATGACATGATTTCTTGGAGATGAAATGACATTGAAAACAACCTTGTTGGTGTGGAAACCAATGGTAACATTTAATGGTTTGGTTTCATGTGTGATTGGTTTTGATGAAAGGTTTTGACCATCATTGACCTCAATCGACATTCATGTGTTCTTTTCTACTAAAGACAACTTGTATTATCGCACCAGTTCCTTATCCATAAAACATGTTGATGTGCTAAAATCAAGAAATGCTTGGACCTCCATTGTCACAAGCTTATGACATTTGACAATGATTAGTACTAATAAACATGTACTGGGTTTGAAGATAGGCTGGGACCATTTTCATTAAATGATGCATCAAGGTCTAGCCTTGCAGTCCCTACTAAACATGCTTGTTTTTCGAATCTTTTGGTTGTGAATTGGTAATAGAAGTCACACGTGTTATATGTGGTCCATGCTTCTTTGGACATTCACGAACAACATAACCTAGTTCTCCACAATATAAACAAAGATTATTTGTATGTTGGCATTGTTTCTTTTGTTCCATGAAGGGCTTGAATCTTGTTTTATCAATTTGTATGGGGTTGTACTTTGGCAAGGTTGTTGAAGGCTGAATTGGCATTGTAGGTGAAAAATTCTTTTGTGTTATTGGTGGTGCAAAATTCTTTTGTGTTGTTGATGTGGGTTCATGGTGCCTCTCTTGTTGATGTTTAAAGAGCTTGTTATCACACCAAACAACTTGTGCAATCGCTTGATTTAATGTTGATGGGTTTGGCAATGTGAGACTTATCAAGTTCTTCACATCACCTTGTAACCCAAACTATAGCTAACTTATGAACATTCCTTCATCCCATGAAATATTGCGAACCAATTATTTGAATTTTGATGCATATATTGCAATTGAATGCGATCCTTGACAAAGAGATCATATTTGATTAACGCTCTAACAAAGGTGTGAACCAAGCAAGGGCCGTGCCTAGTAACAAGGTGTTAATGAGTCTAACTTGAGCTAGGCTAGTTGGATATCAATGAGGATGAAGTTGGATGACCAAATGCACTTGGTTGACAAAACCTCAAAACTTTGAACGTGTTCCATCAAATTTGTTAAGTAGGTTGATTCGTGGTTCCTTTGGTTGGGGTTTTGTTGCTGAAATGCATGCCAAAGAGGTCAAAGCTTGATTGGTTTATAAATTATTCACAAAGTGCTTGATTTTCCTATTCAATATTCCTAAGGATAACAAGGACTTCTTCCATGGATGTAGACATGATTATGAACACTGTGAAATATGACACCAATAAGAACAAGTAATTCACAACATTAATCAACAAGAAGTGGGTACTAATTCACGACTTCTTGAAAACTTTTCCTTTGAAAAAAACTTGGGTAATCCACATTCAACTCCAAAAGGAATTTAACTTTTAAATGATTTATAGATGTGGACCTAATGGAGTTTGTTCAAACTATCAAGGACATGAAAATGCACAAAAACAAATGCTAAAGGAGAGGTTTAAATCTAACTTTTAAACAAGGAATAAAATAAGATTATGTGATTCAAAAATAAGAACACAAGAATTAAGAACAAGAACATGAGATGTGCAAGTTCAGCTCAATAGAACGGATGTTTCCAAGACCGATGTAGAAGTGGATTTTTATTATGTTAACATATGCAAACATGAACATGAAAATAACATGACAAGACTATGGTGTAAGATCATGTTTAAGATTGGTGTTGTAAATATTGAAAAAATGAGGGGTCTTATTTTTATTTATACCCCTTTGGGGACCTAGTTCAAAGAAGCTTCCAAAAAGGCTTCTATGTGTGCATCGAATTAAAAAACTTTTTAAGAACCTTCTTAACTAAACTAAGAGTCAATTATGAGTTAACTAAAACTAAACTGGGACTTTATTAGGAATCAACTAAGAGTCAATTGGATTTAATTAGGACTTAATTAAGAGGTAACTAAAACTTTATTAAGAGTTAACTAAAAGTGAACTAAGAGTGAACTAGAAGTGAACTATGAATCAAGTGGAGGTGAACTAAAACTTAACAAAAAACTAACAAAATGAATTGAAACTAAATTAAAAATTAGGTACAAGTTTATTACAAGTCATGGATGATCATTCAAATGAATGAACTCCATGGCATTGACATCCATGATAGCATCCATATTTTCTTTTGACATAGACAAGATTATAGAGACACGTAAAACGTGACTTTAACAAAAAGTGGGTGATTCACAACCTTAGTCGCTATTCTAAGAAGTGGGTTGTTCACAACTTTTTGAATAATTTATCATAGTTTGAAGAAGAGGGGTAATCCACATACGTGAAATCGAAATTAAAAGAGCTAAAGGATTTGTTGATAGTTAGTTTTTTTATGTACTTTGTTTATTTTGAAAATGTATCACATATAACATTTAAATGATATAAATATATTATTTTTTACATTATGTTCATTTATTCATGAAATTATCAACCTATGAAGGTCCTTTTGCATATGCAAAGGACTTGTTGACATGTGCTAAAAAAAGTCATAAAATATGAACGTGCTTTTTGTTATTCAAACCTTCACCAAATGCTTTCAAATTTTATATGAGCTGTAATATACTTCACAAAAAGTGGGCCATGTGTCTAATCATTCCAAAATATTTTTACATGCTTGTATTGAAACCTTTTTACATGACTAGTTAAAATGGTTTCAAACATGCTTAATGACTAAAATAGTTCATAATTTATCATTATGACTAAAAGAAAAGTTGTACATTTGATTTTAATGTAGAGCATGATGTAAAAAAATTTATTATTGACTATGTTTTGGGTCATATTTGGCTTCAATTTTGATATTCAACCATTATTTAGCTTGAAAGTTATTTTTAAAAATGCATCATTAACCAATACAAGAAGGTCACATGTGCACTTTAATCCTTGAAAAGGACTTAGACCTTGCTACAAGTGATTCCTTTTATTGTGATTGCACCCACACTCAACTTCCAAAGAACCAAACTCTATTAATGACAAAAATAGATGTAGGCCTAATGGGAGTTTGTTCAAATTGTCTTGGGCACAAAAATTACCATAATAAACAATAAAAGATAGGTTTAAATCTAAATTCAAAACACAAAACACGTCCAAGACAAAAACACAAAGGTTAAAACTAAGAACATGAAGTGTGCAAGATTAAAGTACAAACAAATTTTTATTGTAATGAAGTAAGTAAACATAAATACAAAAAGAATATAATAAGGCTATAAAATATGATTGTACTTCAAATTGATGTTGAATAAACGAAAGGTAATGGAAAGTCCTACTTCTATTTATACCCCCTTTGAAGATCTAGTTCAAAGAAGTTTTCATAAAGGTTTCCAATGTGGCCATTGACCAAGGAAGCTTTTTGAGAGGCATGATATCTGCGAGTGAATGATGAATTAACCAAAATTTAATTAAAAGTGAACTAATAATTAACTATGAGTTAACTATGAGTCAATTAAGAGTGGACTAGAAATGATTTAAAAATGAACTATAAATGAACTATGAATTAATTAGAAATGAACTTGAAATTTAATAAAATGGAACTAGGAGTTAACTAGAATTATGAATGAACATTCATGTGAACAAATTCCATTCATCATGTGAAAGTGGTGTTCATGACACATATACCTACTTTAACAACTAACCAACATGCTTATAGGCTACCTACCTATATTTATTTAGTTATCTTAATAACCTCCTTACTTCCCTACCTACCTACATACCCACCCACCTATACCTATTTATTTACCCTATTTAGTTACATACTTATACCTACCTACGTACTTATTTACCTATCACCTACCTACCTCAACACACAACCTACTTTACCCTATTTTAAAGTACCTTACCGTACCCTACCTACTTACCTTGTTTTGTTCAATCACATATTAGATGTAGTTTGAATTTAAAAAATCATAATTTACATTTTTCAAATTTTTTTTTCAGAAATTCACTTTAGCATTTATAAAATATATTAATTTTATTGAATAGATTTTTGAATAAAATTCCACATTATGTTTTTATTTGCTTCATTTGCCCAAGATTTGAGACAAAAAAATTGTCAACTTTGGGATTTCTTAACAACTTCATATTTAAAAACATAAACAAAAAGTTATACAACCTTTACCAATAAAATGTGGTGTAGTTTGATGGCAAAGGCATTGTGCTGCTTCCATGAGGTCTTGGGTTCAAACTTGTATGATATTTGTATGTGGTCATGTATTCAATGTACATGTACCTTGTAGATGTATGGTTGTACATAAGGTATAAGTAGGTATGTACCTACCTACCTTTTGTAACATACAATGTCACATCACCTTCAAAAATGTGATATAATGATGACACGTGACATAAATCTAATTGTAAATAACCATGACATGTGCCATAAATCAAACTTTAAATAATGATGATTCAAATTTGATTAGCGGTCAAATTGACAATTGGTCATTTTGATTAGTCAAAATGTCCCATGATCCCTTGGTAAAAAAGACACTACTAAAAAAGATTATGTTAAAATCAACTTGTCCAAAATGACACTTTGTTCAAATTGGACAAGGGGGTAAAAAGACCAAAGTGGGGGTCTTTTTGACTAATTAAAAAAATAAAATTGGCCATGATTTCTTGTAGTGCACAAACACACTTTGAGAACCTCACAACAAACTCCCATTGCGTTTGTTTTCTCTCCTTTATCTTTTTATCTTTCATGCACCCACATTTGCAAACATATTTGCACCAAAAGAAAAAACTCATGCTTACACAATAGCTAACACATTGTTTTTTCATGTGAAAATGATGAAGTGAAATGGGGGACCCAAACTAATTTTTGCATCAATTTTGACACAAAAATTAGTTTCACACCTTACTATTTCCTTTCATAGAATTTTGTCACCCTATTACATGTTTCATCCCTTGTTTAGTTGAAACTAAAGGTTCTCATCAACTAATAGGAGATAAGAAATAGTTGTTAACAAAAGATGTCTTTGCAAGAAGTGTATAAGCTATGCTTACATGCAACTTATTAAAAAATTTGGTTTTAACATTTGGAAGCAAAAAAACAAGGGTGAGATAAACCTATTTAATTTGACCATAGATCCAACATTCTTCACTATTTGATCTACCACATACAATGTCAACAATTTGATAAAATGAACATGATAGATTAGATTTAATGACAACATTTGAAAATTGAAGACCCCTAAACAAACCAACAATGTGAAGAAAATTGGAATAATCATCAACCTTTATACAAAAGCCTAGGGGGGACACTAATACAAAAAAAGTAGAAAATATGTGAGTAAAAATATAGGGTGCAATATGTTGGTTGTTGAGTAAAAATTATAAATTAATTAGTTAAAAATAAGGTACATTTTATTCAAATAACCATTTTAATTATAACATAAGGTATGTAATAATATGAAATAATGAATTATAATTAATATATGGTGGCTTTAATATGTATGTACTAAAATAATAATAATAATGAGGCGATTAAAAATAGGTTGGACAAATATCTAATACCCCCCTCAAAAATGGTCATTTGATGCACTAGATCCCAAACTTTACATTAAATGTCCCCCTGTGTACAAAAAACACCTTATGCACCAAATTTAAATTGAAAAAAACATTCAAAATAAAAATTAGAATAATTCAAATGTGTAAAAAATGCACCCAACAACCATAATCATGATTCAATCAATTTTTGAAATTTAGAATTAGATTAGAAAAGGAACTCCAATAGTAATCATATATTATTCCCATCATCTTTGGTCATAAGACAAATTTTAAAAATGAAGTTTTGTTTATAGACAATGAACTTTTAACAATTTTTGATTCCATTGACTTAGAAACATCTTAAGGGTCAGGTAGATGCAAGTGAAGGTGGCTCAAAAGTGATAAGAGTCCCAATCCCAAAAGTCCATATTTTAACACTAGAATGAAAAAAATAGTTAAAAACCAATTTTGAGTGCACCCATGTGGTGATTAATCAACTAATAAAGTCCATTGAAAAGCTACCCATCTAAACAATTCTTTAACATGCATGTTAAGGGGAAAAAAATATCAATTCAACAAAAAATGACCAAAACAAAAACTTAGGAAAATAATGTTCAAATTTGGTCATTCAAAAGTCCATGGTTTATTTGTTGATTAAAGTTTTTATTTTAATTTTTTTCAATCCATATATATTTTTCCATCATGTATCATATATTGAGTCCCTATAAAAAATATTGAGATGAAATCATAACAAAAAATGCATTTGAATCTGTTAATGCAAAACCTAAAACATAATTCATATGTTCACTTTAAAATATACTATATACTATATATTAGTGTATGTTTATTGAATTTGACCCCTTAATAAATAGTTTTATTCAATTTGGCAATTTTAATCCATAATTTTTTTTATTAAATTGATGATTTTACAATGCATTTTTGGCATTTGAATAGACTGCATTTTGCAAAAAATTTAGAAAGGGACAAAAAGTGAGCTACCTTAGCTTGCAAAATCCTTGTTGAATAGAGTTGTCACATTGAGAACACATTTATAACTTATGTATTACATGCAAATTTATACAATCTATTGATGGTAGGCCTAAAAAGGTGGGATCATTGTGGGGATGGACACAAAATGCACACTTCAATTCAATAATTAATGGCACCTCCAAGGCCAACTAATACCAATATCTTGTGTAAATATGATGTATTAAATATTTTAGTACATGGGTTAATTTCCCATTAATTAAATTATTTGTGAATTTTTTGATAAACACCTAAAGTTCTAGACACATTAACCATAAAACATCAACATTGCACAAATCAATTACAACTTCAACCAAACAAGAATGCCTTATTTTTTTTCATTAACAAAAGGAGGTCCTTCAAGTAAATCTCAACTTTCTTAAATCTTGGGTAGTTTTCAAATGATGTTTTCTTTCAATATGTTTAGGTACTATTATTTTTGTTTGTTTTCACAATCATTTAAGATTGTAGGATCATACCTTAGAGCACTAGGTCCAAGTTCGCCAACCCTTGCTTGTAGAAGTCCAGGTTGTGAAGGAGCTATGTGTGTATTTGATGTGAGGAGTCCCTAAAATGGTGAGTGATGAAAATCACTTCACCATGTCATTGCCCCACCAAAATGTGCTAAAAATGTTTACTTTTTTTGTTGAATATAAAAAATTAGCTGAAGAATTGAGTTTTTGAAAATTAATCAATTATTTGGTAGTGGAACTAGCCTAAGTACTATGGTATGCTTCAAATGTCTAAATTGTTTTGTGAAAATTGACATTTTTAGTTATATCTAGTGGAAACAATGTATCCCAACATTTTGGCATGCCAAATTTGGCACCACTCTCACCATCTTTCAAGCATTTTATTAGAAAAATAAGGACCTCATTTGGAGCAAAAACCTCCCTTAAAATTAGATCAACAATTAGGGTGAACACACACTTCACTAAACATGAAAATCATATAATCCATAAGGTTTTCCCTTGACAATTACACTTAACCATATTTAGTTGAAGGCTAACTTACCAATCATAATCAAAGTTCCCCTCCTAGTTATAGGCAAGTGTACACCCTTTGCATGTCAAAGAATAGATTGTAAAATCATGTATGTAATGTCGTGGTTAGTATGAAGCCCCACTAAAATTATATGGACTTCAACTTGTTGAGTTGCGAAAGTATACACTATGTGCCCACATGTTATGCAATGGAATATTTTGAATGAATTTAGTCATTAACCTAGGTTGAATAATAGTAAAGACTATTGGATTGAAATGTTTGGCTCCTTGAGTATATAGATTTGGTTGGACGATTGAATTCATCAGCTTAATCCAAAACCATGTTGTTGACACCTTGACAATGTTCTTGTCATTGCGGTGTTGATGGAAATTGTGACATTGTGAATAAGAGCAAAGGAGTTAACATAACTCTTAGAGATGTGCCTTTTTGATTGGCATATTAAGTAAACAATGGCACATTTCCACAAGTTATTCAAAATTCCCAAATGCCATATGGATGTCACATGACTACAATGTTAACTATGATGTGGATGCCACCTAGTCTTCATGCTCATGTTTTAGGCTTGTGACTTATGTTGCTTTTGCCTTTGTAAAGAAGCTTTTGTAAAGAAAGGTGAGACAATGGAAATCTCAGATGTTGATTAGAGAATGATTCACATTACTAGCTAATTGCATGTTTTTGCTACAATGGTCACATTGAACTTGGGCCACATGAAGTGAATTATCAATAAACTTAATGAAGGAAGCAGACTTAGGTTCAACACCAACCTAACTAGTTCCAGTTTCCAACCTTTTTCCCCCCTTCAATGGAGATCCTACAGCTTGATGCAACCAAATCTAAACACACTTGTCAAAATAAGTTTCTCTTCTTTAATGGCATGTCATGCATGACAACCTTCATATGAACAATAATAACAAGTGATATATGATATCCATCGTATGAACAATAATAGCAAGTGATGCACCCTTAAGCTCACCAAATGATATGGTTATATTTCTATAATATATGATTTACACTGAAAATTCACAAATTATGGGCACATTTAATTGCATCTTTAGGTGAGTTTTCAAGATATGTTAGATTCACTAAAGGTTTCAACTCTAAACCTTACTCTTTCAAAGCCAAAATTTCAACTTGTGACATAGTTCTGAGTGAGCAAACTTTTGAGTGGTCAAATTTATCTATAGATTGTGTCAACTCCAGCAAACAGGTTTTGTCATCAACAGTTCATCTTCAAAGTTCAGAATTTGAAAAAATAAGCACTTCCCCAATGAGAATGCAGACCTTTTCATTCGCTTTTGTAAGATCCCTTTGAAAGATTGTACTTTTCATGTTGCTGATCAATTCTATACAAAGTTTCATATATTTACTTTCCAATCTCAAGAGGAGCAAACCGAAATGGTATTTACCCAGTAGTCAACAAAACCATTCTGTGCATTATAGTGTTGGTATAATTATTTCTTCAAACTACAAATCATATCCCAACTTTTTCCCACTTGGAAAAACTCAATCACCTTAATGGGTTTTGCAATACACCTTCCTGCTTTGATCAGAATGCTTCACTCCGTATTTCTTGAGCATCTCATGTTTTTTATAGCTTCACAAAGTCCTTAACAAATGATGGTCTCATCATCACTTACTTCAAGAGTCAATTTCAAAGGGAGAAATCTCAATACATAAGAGACTTTGCACACATGATTGAGTGGCCATGACTGACTCTTTACTGATGTGATTTGTAAAATAAGGTCAAAAGAGATCAGTTGTTAACATAGTGTTTTGAAAATTATCTGGGCTTTTGTAAGGTTTCATGAATATTGAAAAGTGACACATTTTCCAGATTTCTTAAGACTCCACATCTTACCACTCAAGTGGTTGTGGCTTAGAGTGGAAAATGCCCACATCACCAAGTTGCTGCTTCCAGCTAGATTTTGCCCATAAATTGCTTGCAACAATAGAATTTCAAAAGCCCCCCTAGTGTCAACACTCTTCATAGAACATCCTTATTGCTAAGTGCGCTTTGCACCACAATCTTCAGCCATCCATCCCCTCAATTTACAAAATGCTGGCAATAATGTGCTGGTGCTGCTGGTGCATTTGTCACATGACCTAATTCATCCCTACTAACATAATCAGCCACGTTGGGCATCATCTGATTTGCTGCTAAATTCCGGAGAGGAGGTGAAATGGGCAGATTAAAGGCCGCCAAGTAGGGTTTCGAATTTACATGTACAAGAAAGACCATGGAGTCTGTCATCTAAAATTGCTGTTTGGGTCAGGTTTAACAATACACAGTAGTACGAGGGTGCCGCTGGGGAACCTCATAGAAATTGACCTGTGTAGTAGTAGTAGTAGGCTGCCGTGAGCGATTGGGAGCTTCAACAGTCTCCCAGGCCAGTTTTGGCATGTTCTTATCCTGCACTGGTGCGAATTTCTGCATACACAAAATTTATGATAATCAATTACCTTCAAGTCCTGAACACAAACTCAGCTTTAGGAAAAATGGAGGACATGTTACAGTGAACTAGGTGATGGACTCAACATAATTAGCAGGGTAAGGCCATTTCATGACATTAATGTCTGGGTTGGCAGATTCAAAGATTTAAAGAAAAATTCATGTTCAACAGATACATTGGGGTCACTATTATGAATGTATGAACATCACTAGAAGATTATGTCATATGATGTGGTCAAGAAAATGGTATAATCTGCCCTGCCCTAGATCTTAGTAAAGTTGGCAACAAGGGGGAGTATCATTTCTCTCTTACTCACCTCCATTTTATCGATGAGCTCTTTTGGTGTAGGCGCAGACACAAGAATGAGGCGTGCTGCATCACTCAAGAAACCTTCTTCCACAGCTTTGTCAAAGAGCGTCAGGAGTGGGTCATAATAGCCATTTACATTTAAAAGCCCAACCTGCATTACAAACCCATTTCAAATCCACAAAGTTGCAGAACATCACGAACCAGCTTGAATCCAAGTTTTCCAGCATGTTGAAACTCCATTATAGTCATACAACAAAAAAAGAACCAATCAAGAGTTCTTCACTTGTGACTGAAAAAAAGAAATAAGTTGAAACTTACAAGCCCTGGGGTACTACAAACACTGGGGGTGCTACAACGATTGAAAGAAATTGCTGTTCAAGAATTCTACTCAAGAAAAAATTCTGTAAATCATGTGGTGCAAAATTAATTCTGCAGAGTTGATGCAAATCAAACTGCAATGTGAAGAATTGGTTCACAATTGTCATTGGTGTAAAGCAGTGCAAGAAAGAATGACTGGAGACTTACAGGCTTAGCATGAATGCGCAGTTGTGACCATGTGATAATCTCCATTAATTCCTCCAATGTTCCATATCCACCTGCATGAGAAAATTCACCTACAGACGATATTCAAACCCTGATTTCCAGCTGATGAGAATTGTGTTCGAAGAGCCGGGACTAGAGCTGAATGCCCAATTTCTCCAAATTGAGGCAAATTATCACTGCAGCCAGATTGCAGTTGTTGACGTGGTAGAAGAAGAAGAAGAAACTCAGGGGATGTTAAGAAGTACATGCCTGGAAGAGCAATGAATGCATCAGCCAGCCGAGCCATCTCTGCCTTGCGTTGGTGCATGTCATCCACAGGAATCAATTCTCCAATTGTCTGCCCACAGAGCTGTGCAACCACAATTTGCAGGTATCAAGCTTCCAGCAAATATCTCAAGCACAACCTTTCCTCAAGCTTTGACTCAAGCTTTCCTAAGGCATTCCTCAAGCAAGCTTTCCTCAGTTGTGGAGATTAGCAGATCACTGAATTGGCCTAGAAGCAAGACTTGCAGTGAACAGTAGATGTCCTAGAATACTTTGGAGAGGTGGGATATAAGAATTGCTGCTGCAGCTTGCAGACTTACCTCATGTCCCATAAGAGCTCTTGGAATCACACTGCACCACCCATGAACCCACAAAAGCACCACAAAGCAGTTCTTTTAGGCTCCGCATTAATCTATCCATCAAACTTCTCTCGATGCAGGTGATCAGACTCGTGCAGCTCGCATGAGCTTCTTCATGACCAGCACCTCGACTGTACATTCATTCTTCTATTCCTTTCAGGCAGCCAGGGTGGGAATAATTCTACAACATACGCAACACAACTACTAGACTCTGCGATTTTGCATTTGCAATTAAACAAAAGGATTCTCTTGCTTGCTCCGAGCATTTTGCATCCAAGAGCACTTGCTGTCAAAGCATTTTGCTGAGCTTTGGTTTCTGGCTAGCTAGCTAGGTTGAAGCGGCGGAGAGACTGACGCAACGGTACGTACCCAGTGACTTTGCCGCCGCCAGTATGTACAGTTCCAGCGATCTTGCCCATCAGTCCTATGCTGCCACCCCCGTAAACCAAACCCACCTTCCGCTGCACCTGTAGAGAGAGAGAGTCACACACACACACACACACAACAACAATAACAACATGAGTTCGATCGGCAAAGGTGGTTAGAAAGCTGTTTCTATGGAGTTCCATCATCGCTCCTGCATCAGGCCCGCTTAAACGGGCTGTGCTGCATGTCTAGGCGTGGCCAGACTGATCCTGTTGTTACAACATCAACACAAGCTGCTGGCTTTCTACAAATCTAGAGCTCGGGAGGTATCCGTATATGTATGTATGTATGTATGCATATACGTGCATTCATTCTTCAGAGAAGAATTCTCAGAGCATGAAGTCGATAAGAAGAAGCCCATACACAACAATGTGTGTCGGAATCACATTGTAGACAAGAGTCTAGTACTCTCCAGCATGCTGCAGCTGCTACCACTTCGGTATCGGGAGCTACTGTATTGTCCGCTGCAGCTGATGCGCAAGGAACCAGGTGCTACCAGCTGAAAAGGCTAGTTCATTCACAAAGAGAAGCAAAAAACACAACAGAACACGCAATTAAAACAAAAGCTCTCATGTCTGAATGAGGTACAAGCAGCTTTTGCAACTACTGCAGTGTTAAGCTGTATGAAGAAGGGCATGGGTGCTTACAAGCTCAGTTCCGAGCTCCCTAGCGACTTCAAGGTACACGGTCTTGTTCCCGCTACTACTCCCACAGAACACACAGATACGCTTGAAGCCAGAATCACCAACACTAGTAGTAGTTGTAGTAGCAGCAGCCGCACAGCCCTGCAACTTCTTCATGTCGAACTGTGCAGCAGCAGCTTCCATAACCTCAAACTCGATCGAGTGAAAAGTCCGAAGTCCCCTTGTAATATTTGCTCTGTCTGTCTGTCTGTCTGTCTGTCTCACACACACACACACACACACACACACACCACCGGCTCCAGTATAATATAATAATAATAAAACTACTCTTTCTCCGTGTGCTCAGCTTTATTGTTTTCCCGCACAATTGTCTCACAGTCTTGACTTCGACAAAAATTTCACTTCTCTTCAATTAACGAAAGAGTGAGTGGATAATGAATTAAGGAGCTCAAACGAGAGAGAAAGAGTCGACAAATTTCTTTTCTTTTCTCAAAGAAAGAGGTCCAATTGTTGTGTTTTCTTCAGCTTCTTCATGCCCGAACAGTGTACCCAACTTCCAAAGTCTACGAGAGTTTGCAGTTTGAAGTTTGCACCCCAAGTTTCAATCCTCCGACTTCCTACCTATTTGCTCCAAATCTCTGCTCACTCTCTTTCTCTTTCCCTCTCTCTCTCACTCGCGCTCTCTCCCTATCTCGCACACACGAAGTAAGCAAGCAAGCAAACAAAAATATGTATAAAAATGCAAACGCGTGCACACTACACGAGCGCCGCATGAGAGTGCAAAAATAGGACTTAAATAGGTACAGAGACCCCCCCCCCCTCCACCCCCACCACCCCCCACCCCGCAACAAGACAAATAAAACCAGAAAAAAAAAGCAAACCAAAAAAAAATAGAAAAAAAAAAC
>Ga0116229_10005164_pt1 | contig 21358 bp, 17 predicted proteins | sample S1TSphgellanicum_3_FD_87313 | JGI IMG/M metagenome (GOLD analysis project Ga0116229, IMG submission 87313) | Host-associated microbial communities from peat moss isolated from Minnesota, USA - S1T2_Fc - Sphagnum magellanicum MG | ecosystem: Host-associated > Plants > Peat moss > Unclassified...
GTGCTTTCTTACCTACTTATGTAAGTAGGTATATAGGTAGGTCCTAGGTAAATATGTAGGTATGTAGGTCTTAAAACCTACCAACCTATCTACCTATGGTTATGTATGACCTATTTAACTATGAAAATAGATATTTATATTTATTAATTATTCCATGATATAATTAATATGCCATGTGGTAATTTTTTATTGTGCCACATGTCATAATTTTGGACCATCATTAACAATCATAATGAAGGATGGAGATCAATTTTCAAAAAAAAATCATTTTTATGTCCAAAAATCTTCATAATGCCACATGTTAGACTTTAATAGATGGATGACAATCAATGATGTCAACATGACATCATGGGTGCAATTATAATGGAGTTGCATAGTAGTTGAAAATGAGTTGTTTTGATTGAATTGCAATTGAGTTGTAATGAGTTGCATTATATATATGGTGAATTGTAATTTTGCAACTCATGCAACTTGTCCGTTAACACTCCCAAAGTATAAATACAATGAGTTGTAAGTGTCCTTTGCAACTTAAAAATTGAATTGCAAGGTCAATTGCAAAACATTTTTTTTCATAATGTATGTGAATATCTACTTTTGTGGGTCTAGAGATTCAGGTCTTTTTCAATGTACCCAAATCAAATGCAAATGCACAACGTGATGGACCATTTGTGAAAGATACTACTTTGGATGGGTGGGTGAATCCCATATCTAGGCAAAATTTGAAAAACATGTGTTGTTTATGAAGGTGTTGATTTTGTTTTGGGTGAATTGTGTGTATATTTTTTTCCAGGGTATTGTTTTTTGTGTAATCTATGTGTACACAACTCTTTTTTTGAGACATAATGAGCTTGGACTTTTGCAAAACCTACATCAACAAGAATAATATAGAAAGGTACAGGTGGTGGAGTTCTTGATTGATATGTGATCAAATACATGTTGCTGCAAATAAAAGAACTATGTGTGAGGGGCTTCTATCATGTTAAGTAGGTCCTAGTGGTAGAATAATATGTGTGTTAATGTAGTGTTGGCCTTTCCATAGAGTCAAGGTGATTGTTAGTGTTGTTCAAATTGGGCATACAAAAAGGACTGCTATAAAACTAAATTCATGATATTCTTGTGGCACCTCTTGCAATGGTTTGTTTTTACTTAATCAACATTTGTCTTGGATTCAACTTTCATGGTGGTATTGATCTTCTCATTTTTGTGTCATCCTTCGAAAGCTACTAAAATCGTTTTGGATCCTTTGGAACTTTGCAAATTATTGTTTTGTATTATTAATAATAATGGTGGTTTAGGTCAACTTCTTTTGATCCATTTCTACATGTTTCTCCAAGTTTTTAATCAAAAGGAGGAATTTAACAAATATTCTGATTTTAAAATTCAATTAAAATAAGGAAACAAAATTTTCTTCATGATTTCTTTTGCTTTTATGGTGTGGATCTCATTATCCTTGTAGTTTTGGCTATTAATAGTCTTCCTTTGTTGACCTTAGGTTGGAACAAGTGATTTACATGTCCTTGGTGGGGTCATTTCCTTTTAATGAATTTTTGACTAGCATTCTCTTGTGCATTGGCTCAACAGTTCTAGTTCATGTGATTTTTTAATCCAACACTCAAGATTTGGTTATAAGTTAGCATTATTGGCCTAGTCACAAGGTCCCAACAAGATTTGACCCCAATGCATATTTTTTTAATTTCCATTTTTAGTGATAGTTACTAATAAGATGTTGTTCTAGCTTAATTACAAAATGAGATATTGTGGGAATTTCATCTTGCATTTTATAGTGTATAGGAGTGTAAGTTTTTTTGAGCTTCTATAGGTTGCAATTTTCTTTCCAAATGTTAGTTTGGTTTTGATATTTGATTGATATGGGGTGGTTTTCAAATGGGAGCAGTTTGTTTGCACATTCAAATCAACAAATAAGACAAGGGGTTCACTTTTTTTTTGTATCTTAGGTTTTTTCTTCAAATGAAAAATGTTGTTACTACAATGTTTGATTAATACCTAGTACATAGTCCTTTCTTAGTAGCATTATCTGAACAACATGTGGTCATTTGTTTGAGTGTAGGATCTTTCCCCAAAGAAAACATTTGCACATTTTGTCTCCTATGATTTCATTCTTCACTTGACCTTGAGAATCAACTTCCTGGCTTGGTTTTAGTAAGCAATTTTATGGACTCACCAATTTTGATGATACATCATGTGTTTCTTTTAAAGTTTTCACTAGCCTCTTAAGGTGTGTTAGTGACAAATATTTTTGGCTTTATCTTTCTTAACTTTTTTGAGTGAGTTTATGGTGGGCTCATAAGTGGGGTTATGGGTGGTTCTTGTTGTTTTTTGTGGGTGGGTTATGGGTGAATTTCTTGGTGGCCTTTGTTGGTGGTACATGGGTAGGGTTTAAGGTGGTTTTATGGAAGTATTGTGTCATATTCTAAAATGACTTTAACAAGGTGGTTACATATTTTATAATGGGCAAAGACCAGTTGTTATGCAAAGTTGGCAATGTCTAGCCAAAAATGAAGTTGTTCCCAAGGTTTTAACACATATGGAGGTCCATCTACATAGGCCTTCTATAAGAAAAACATTGTTACTATCATGTAATAGCCCTAGTTTTTTATACCTAGGAAGTAAACCATCACATCTACTATTATTGCTAACAAAACATCTCGATCCTTTTATGTTGCATCCCCATATCATATGTGCAAAAAAACATGTTTATTAACATGCACCAAATCCTAAACCATCATATCCACTAGAGACCAAAAAAAAAGTCCATATCCTCCAATGTTGCACACCCTTCCGCACTATAATGGTTATGCTTATTGTACCCATGAACATTGAAGTTCCAATCCCAACCTCATTACATGCATAAAAGCCATTAAACAACTCATGTTAATGTTTTGCAAACATCAATGTATGCATATACAAGAAACATTGAATGCATTAGGCATGACACGGGTTGCATAAACTTTTCATGCACATACCTACTAAAGAAACATCACACACCCTTTGCCACCAAATGTCTTGTGGACCAAAGTATGTAAGTATTGTTTTTGGCTAGTGATACACAAGCCTCATCTGTCATAAAGATTTTGGCAACTTGTGCAACCTTGTCACTTATCAACACCTTTGTATTTTCACGCTAGACCTTGGTGACCTACACCATTTATGTGCCACCTACAAATAGTGATGGCAACTTGGGGGTCTTAGAATTTCAAGATCTTTTGTGCACTCCAGCCACACCTTTAGCCACCACCAAATTTTGGTGCTTGGGATGGAATATTCATACTTGGGTGCCAAATTTATGTGGCTCCACCATCCCCACCACCAACACACATTATGAACAACATATCCATGTAAGCAATCCAACTAGCTATAATACATGGGAAGTCTTTTTGAGTGGGTTTGAAAAACATTCATTCAATAAGCATGTACTTCATCATCTTGAAGGTGTAATGAAGGGGGTGGACTTGTAAGCCCTTGTCAATGTTGGGATTTTGTCGCATCCCAAACATCTAAAGGTTTAGTAACATCCCAAACTGGTTTATGTGCAAGCTTTATTGTTTTCATATGACAACGTGGAGGATTCCCACTTGATGGCGAGTTGGTTGTCCCCTTCAAATCCTCTCCAACTCCCTCACCATGTGCATCTATGGTCACTTGTGTTGACCTTGCCTTTGGATTATCTCTCTTGCCCTTTGTGCTGGCAAAATCAACCTTTGGTTCTTGAATAACATTTTCATCTACTTGGGATAATTCTAGAGACCTAATGTGTTCACCACTATCAACCAGGTAAGCCTTTTGGGTGCATGGTACAAATGTTGTCAGCCTCTTCCTTGCACTTGATTGAGTGGTTGGCTGGGTTTTTTTTGCCTCTTATAACTAACAATTTGGGTGTCACTTTCATCACCCCCACTAATATCCATGGAACAAGTGACCTTTTGCATGTCTTTCACCAATGGATCATCCACCCTTGTGGCCCCCCTTCCCCCCCCCCCCACATTCTCCTAAATATCAACAACAACTAATGTAGTGCAAACCAACTTAAACATGCCCGAAACACCAACAAATTTGGCTCTTGGTTTGTTGTCTTCACCTCTTGTGTGTCAAGGATAGCCTGATCATTCATAACATCCAATTCATGGTCTTCTATGTTAGCTTCATGTGTCTTAATGACAACCAATGTGTCATTCATACAATTAGGCCCTTGGTCTCCTATCTTAATTTCTTGTGTGTCAAGATTAGCTTGATCACTCACATCTAACTTTGTAGGAGTTTCCATAATGGCCTCTTGGGTGTCAAGAGGGTTGCCAACTTCATGGGGAAGGTTATCTATTACAACACCATTTAACCCCTATTCAAACACCTGCTCAAGCACTTGCTCACCTTCATGCCCGCCATTGCCCCCTAATTCACTTGTAGTTTTATGGCCTTCATCATCATGCAAAGTCATGGAGGCCACCACCTCTTCATTTTCGATGTCTGCAAACTTATTACATTCCAAAACATAATTTGGATCATCTATATCAAGTAGACCTTCATTTGGTTACACCCCATCTTCCTTCACCTTGAATTCCTCTAGTCCCATGTCCAATTTCAAACTAGGAGGGGTCTATTCAAGGATTTTAAATCCTGGAACCAAAATGCAAGTTGTGTCCTTCAAGTTGACTTGCAAGTCCCCTCTTGAATGCATTAAGTCTTTAATTACGTTCAATCCAATTTCTAGCAATTGCATGGGCAAAGGGGTGTCTTTTGTACCACTGTCAACATTCTTTAGTAACAACTCCTTGATGTGCAATAAGGAGTTTGACATGGACTCCATTTTGGCTCCCATGGCCTCCACCTTAGCCTCCAAAGCACTCCTCCACTTGTTGCCTAGTAGATGGTGTGTGGCAACAATCACCCCCTTGTTTTTTTTTTTTAGCTCTTATGCTGCCCTTAATAACCTGCCCAAAAGAAAACACAACAAATTGAACTACCATGTCAAAGATAGCCATGGCTAAACATTTTTCTCTAGCACAATTACTACCCTTAATAACATACCAATCAAAGCCCCCCATTATGGACTGGCTATGACCAACAATTCAACAATAAGTTTGCATCCAAAGTGCGAGTAATGACTATGTTAATCACTTACCCATGCACATTTCATATATCATCACACTGCAATCCCACCCACCAACCAAAAAGACAAATACTCACTTTGCCATTCTTGTCATTGGATGGTAGACCATCTTTCATGTTCATCTCCCCATCAACCCTAAACCCTAAACCTTCATCACCTAAATTGATAGTTGCATCCACACCCCTACATGCCACAAAAATGGTGTTGATTTATCAATACAATTTTACAACATTTGAAATTGTGAACCAAATTTTACCTACCACATGAAGGTGTGATCAATGATTAGGGTTTCACCACCATCTTATGTGGCCATGAATATCCCACCAACAACCCACTAACATACCACTATAACATCTTCAACCCAATGGTCCAATTGACATCAACTCACTATGGGTGTTATGTACCTAGATGGCACATCAAGTGCCTTCCTCATCATCATCTTCATCAAACTGGTTGCATATTTACATGTAAACCACAAAACAACTTACAATGAATTATTGCAATTTCCAACTTGGGCATTTTCAAATTGCCCACATGTGATCCCACCTATTGCCCCACTCATTCATGAAACCAACTTGTGCTAGGAAATTAAACATTCTACCTCCAAATCCATGGATTGTCCAAATGACGTCCTTCCAAGTGCGATGGGATTCCATACCATTGCTCACACTTCAATCATGCGCGAGCTCTCCATAACAGTAGTCAGGGTTTTCCAATAGGTCACTAATGCCTTCCAGCACTCCTTAAGAAAATTGTCTAGTCGTGCACTCTCCCCTTTTGCCACCCACTAGGATTTCCATGTTGCCTTCATAGATTTAAAATGTTCAATAAAATATCTCTCCACAATTTTTGGCCTTAAAGGTGGGTCATAGTAAAACTTTTGTTCAAGTTCTTCATAAATTGCCTCCCATTGCCTCCTTGTGTGGTATTTCATATGTTGTACAGTTAGGTTAAGATGTCGATATGCAACATCCTTGACTTGCTTGCTACCATGCCCCTTTTCAGGTGAGTGATCTCATTTGTTTCATTTGTGGGAATGCGAGTCTTTTTGGGAGCATGCCCATGTGCATAACATCCTTCACCTTTTGGTGATAGGCTACCACTTTCTATTGACTATGTTTCTTTTGTTTTGTATGCAATGCACTCATTGCATTTGGCTAGTTTTGCATAAGTATAACACACCCTTGTCCATTCGAGGTGCTCCCATTGCCACTAATCTGTATGTTACTACCTACAAATGCACTAGGACCTAAAACATGGATTGTTTTAGGCCCTTTTACAACCTATGGAACATGTGGTTGGATTTGAAAACCATGCCCACACTAATGTAGGTTTATTATAAATAGTCTCAGCCCCCATTTGTCTATGGATAGTCACCTATATCTAACTAGTAGACAGATGCCATCTCGCATATGCCAAACTACCAATCTAAACGCATTTAAAACATCCCAAGTTTCAAAATCTTGAAAAATGAATCGGTAAAGATGCAAACAAAAGTTGCTTCCATGTAAATTAAAATCAACAAACCTAATTTTGTCACAATTTGCAAATGACATGGGAAAATCAGTAACCAACCGTTTCATTTGGAGGGAATAAGGTCTCTAAGGCCATGCAGGAACATAGAACAATAATACCAAAACTCCATAGAAAGAACACCATGTTACAAGGATTGAAATTAAGGCAGAGGTATTAGGGCAACAAATTTATTATCTAGTAAAACCAAAAGTACTACAAACACATACCCTATAACTATATGATATTCATTACATGCATTTCCCCATAGAACGAAAATTACTTTGAATCCCAAGATGTATTTAGATATGTTTTGACCACATGTTTGTCCATGGATAGTCACCTAGACCTCATTAGTAGAGATGCCATCTTGGATATGCAAAACTGCCAATTTAAACATGCCGAAAACATTTCAAGTTTCAGAATCTTTCTAGGTTATTCAAGGAATATGGGCACAAAATTTGGATCAATGTGAAGTCAATTTCATTAGACCTAATTATGTCACAATTTGTAAATGACCTAGGAAACTCAGGTACCAACTATTTCATTTGGATGGTTTAGGTTTCTAAGGCCATCCAAGAACATAGGAAAGTAACACCAAAACTTCAAAGAAAATTCACCAAGTTAGGAGACCAGAAATTATGGCAAAAGTATTAAGGCAACAAATAGTGATCCACGAAAAGCCAAGGTACCTTGAAACATAATATCAGGGCATGTTTATTATATTTGGTATTGTTTAGGGTTGAAGGTTTGACTAGTTTGATTCACCTAGCCCTGACCAAGGTAAATTGTAATGGCATGTCCCAATTGAAATGTAACAGCATATGCCAAATTACCAATTTAAACCCATTTTAAGCATACGAGGTTTTAGAATCCTTCTTAATGAACCAATAACCATGCAAACAAAATTTGGATCCATTTGAAATCAAAATCATCAAACCTAATTAAATGTCAAAATTTGCAGATGACTTATGAAAATCAAGTACCAACTATCGCATGTGGAGGGTTTAGGTCTTTAAGGCCATCCATGAACATAGGACAACACCAAAAGTCCATAGCAAGAACAACAAAAACACCAAGTTAAGAGGATAGAAATTAAGGCAGAGGTATTATGGCAATAAGTACCCATCCACTCAAAGTTAGAATATTAGCAATTCATCAAGGTTACCAATACTCATTTGGAGGGTTTAGGTATTTTTAATGCCATTCATGAATGTACTATAGCAATAATAAAACTCCCTAGGACACCATGATATGACAACTAAAATTAGGGCAAAGGTATTAAGGCAACAAATTCAATATCTAATAAAACCAAAAGTACTATGAACAATAATGCCCTATAAACTATATGATATTTATTACATACATTTCCCCATAGAACCAGGCTTATTCTAAATTCCAAGATGCATTCAGGTTCATTCTGACCACCCATTTGTCCATGGACACTCATTTAGACTTCATTAGTAGAGATGCCATCTTGCATATGCAGAAAACATAAGTTTCATAATCCTTTTAGATTATTCAAGCAATATGGGCACAAAATTTGGATCAATGTGAAGTTGACATCATTAGACTTAATTATGTCACAATTTGCGAATGACCTAGGAAACTAAGGTACCAACTTTTTCATTTGGAGGGTTTAGGTCTCTAAAGCCATCCAGGAGCATTGGACACCAAAACTAAAACTCCAAAGGAAGATCACCAAGTTAGGTGGACAAAAATTAAGGCAGAGGTATTAAAGTAGCAAATAGTCATCCATTAAAAGCCAAGGTACCTTGAAACATAATATGAAAGCATGTTTATTATATTTGGTATTGTTTAGGGTTGAGGGTTTGACTAGTTTGATTCACTTAGCCCTGACCAAGGTAAATTGTAATGGCATGTCCCCATTGAAATGCAACATCATATGCCAAATTGCCAATCTAAACCCATTTTAGGCATATGAAGTTTTAAAATCCTTCTTAATGAACCAATAACTATGCAAATAGAATTTGGATCCATTTGAAATCAAAATCATCAAACCTAATTAAATGTCAAAATTTGCAAATGACCTAAGAAAATCACATGCTTATTATCTCATGTGGAGGGTTTAGGTCTCTAAAGCCATCCATGAACATAGGACATCAACATCGAAAGTCCATAACAAGAACAATAAGAACACTAAGTTAGGAGGACAAAAATTAGGGCAGAGATATCAAGGCAATAAGTACTCATCCATTAAAAGCCAAAGTATTGGTAATTCATCAAGGTTCCAATATTCATTTGGAGGGTTTAAATATCTTTAATGCCATTCATGAACATATTACAACAATAACAAAATTCCATAAAAAGAACTTGATAGGACAACTGAAATTAGGGCAGAGGTACTAGGGCAACAAATTCAATATCCTGAACACATACCATGTCACTATATGATATTTATTACATGCATTTCCCCATTGAACCAAGGTTACTTTGAATCCCAAGATGTATTTAGGTATGTTCTGACCATCCATTTGTCCATGGATAGTCACCCAGACCTCATTGGTAGAGATGCCACCTTGCATATGTGGAACTACCAATTTTAAACACATAGAAAACATTTCAAGTTTCAAAATCCCTCTAAATGAATCAAGTAATATGGGCACAAAATTGGATCAATGTGAAGTCAATGCCATCATACCTAATTATGTCACAATTTGTGGATGACCTAGGAAAATCAGGTACCAATTATCTCATTTGGATGGTTTAGGTCTCTAAGGCCATCCAAGAACATAAGACATCAACACCAAAACCATAGCAAGAACACAAAGTTAGGAGGACAAAAATTAAGGTTGAAGTATCAAGTAGCAAACACTCATCCATTAAAAACCAGAGTATTAGCAATTCATCAAGGTTACCAATACTCATTTGGAGGGTTTAGGTCTCTTTAACACCATTCATGAATGTACTATAGCAATAATAAAACTCCATAGGACACCATGATACGGTAATTAAAATTAGGGTAGAGTTATTAAGGCAACAAATTCAATATCTAGCAAAACCAAAAGTACTATGAACAATAATGCCTTATAACTATATGATATTTATTACATACATTTCCCCATAGAACTAGGGCTATTCTAAATCCCAATATGTATTCAAGTACATTCTAGCCACCCATTTGTCCATGGATATTCACCTCAATTTGATTAATATAGATGGAGGTGTATATGCCAAACTGCAAATCTAAACACATTCTACACATTTGAAGTTTTTGAATCCCTAAGAATTAATCAAGTAATATGGGCACATAACTTGGATCAATGTGAAATGAAAATCATCAGACCTAATTAAACAAACAATTTGCGGATGTAATGGGTATTAAAGTAACTAACTGTCTCATTTGGGGGGTTTAGGTTTTTGAGGCCATTCAGGGACATACTATACCAAAAATCCATAGAAAGAACACCAAATTAGGAGGATTGACATTAAGGCAAAGGTATTAGGGTAGAAAATTCAGTATCCAAGAGAACCAAAAGTACTATGAACAAGAATGCCCTGAAAATGATATGTATTTCATGTATTTTCCCAAAGAACCAAGGTTGCTTTGAATCCAAGATGTATTCATGTACATCATGGTCACCCATTTGTCCATGGACATTCACCTAGGTCATACTAGTAGAAATGTAGGTGCATACAACTAATTTAAACACATAAATTAAACATTTCAAGGTTTAGAATCCCCAAGAATGATAAAGCAATATGGGCACATAAAATGGATCGATGTAAAATGAAAATCATCATACCTAATTAAACAAATAATTTGCGGGTGTAATGGGTATTAAAATAACCAACTGTCTTATTTGTAGGGTTTAAGTCTTTGAGGCCATTTAGGGACATATTACAACAATACCAGAACTCCATAGAAAGAACACCAAGTTAGGAGGACTAAAATTAGGGCAAAGGTATTAGGGTAGCAAATTTAGTATCGAAGAGAACCAAAAGTACTATGAACAACAATGCCTTTAAATTATATGATATGTATTTTGTGTATTTTCCCAAAGAACCAAGGTTGCTTTGAATTCCAATATGTATTAAGATACGTCATGGCCACCCATTTGTCCATGTACATTCACCTAGGTCATACTAGTAGAGATGTAGATGCATACTACCAATCTAAATACATATATTAAACATTTCAAGTTTGAGAATCCTTCAAAATGAATCAAGCAATATGAGCATAAAAGTTCGATCAATGTGAAATGAAAATCATTGGACCTAATTAAACAAATAATTTGCAAGTGTAATGGGTATTAAAATAAACAACTCTTTGATTTGGAAGGTTTAGGTCTTTGAGACCATTTAGGGACATACTACAACAATACCAAAACTCCATAAAAAGAAAAGGCAAAGGTATTAGAGTAGCAAATATTCATCCACTAAAAGCCAAGGTACCTTGAAACACAATATGAAGGCATGTTTATTATATTTGGTATTGCTTAGGGTTTATATTTTGATTAGTTTGACTCACCTAGCCTTGAAATCATAATCAATAGTTCGAATTATGTCCAAGTTTACAGACCTAATGGGAAAATTAATAATTGCATGTTTAGTTACCATTATATAAACATCTACATCCCAAGTTTCTACTGTGTTTCTAGCGTGAAGTAATGGGAATACTGAATTGTCATGTTCGCTATAACTTAATTCGTACATAGCTAATGAAGAAAGTCAAAAAAATCTTCATTGAAGATGCACCCAACTTGTGAGGGTAAGTTTTATTTCATTTAGCTTATCCTTGTATACACAAGCATCTAAGCTTAAGCATACAATGGCCCACATAGAGGAGTGTTTCTAGGGCCTTCTACACCTTGAAAATACCTTTTAAACACATCAAAGTTGGCTGCTTGGACGCAAAATGTCCACAAAAACCATTGGAAATGAATTTACCTTGCTTCAGACAATTAGGACATGTTTATTAAATCCCTAATGGTCTAACAACTCTTACCAAAACCCATTGTCCACATTTGCACATACTCCCAACATCATTGTGACACAATTAAACATAACTCCATAATAACATTTTCAAGGTAACATAACAAGAATTAGTGTGGTCATAACCTTATGACTTTCCTCACAAAGTATCAAACCATCAACTTCATCATGAATAACAGTGATGACCTACCATGACTTCCTACTACCATATACAGCTTTGATGGTGGGTATAAATAAACATATAACAATGAAACCAAGATTATGGCCAACCATTACACAAGCATCTAAATCATAAGCTTGGTCACATTTCTGGAAGAAACTAGAAGACCTAGTCATAAGGTTCATTACCATTGAAGAAACATAGATGTGAAAAACATCTTCATTCAAGTGAGAACAAGCTTGTAAGCATAAGTTTCATTTCATCAAGTACCTTGTACTTGCACAAGTAACTATCTAAGTTAAGGTCATAGAGAGGCTTACACAAATGGTAGTCATTGGTGCCTCCTTGCACCCTAAGCACACTGCTTGTCGGAATATACTAAAAGCTTCATACTTACGATTTTAAGTCAACAATAATAGAGTTGAGAGCTGACCCAATAAGGTCATAGAGATTTCCAACCTAACAACATACTAGCTTGACATACTAACAAACATTAAAGAAAGGAAAATCAACCATAAAAAATAGAAGAGACAAACAAGACCAACAACTAAAGAATGATTTGAATAATAACAACTAGAATTAAATCTGAAATGTTGGAATCCACGAAGCATCAATCTGTATCGTGTTAATACTTATATATCATGGCTAAGAACATTTGTCAAAATGTCCATGCTTGAGCCTTGCTTGGGGTACTATTAAATCTAAGTAGATATCCAATTTTGAAAACATAAGTGTACAAAGGAAGAGAAAAACTATCGCAACCCCACTTTGGGATAAGTGTGAGGATGAAACTCACATCCCCAAAAGTGGGAAGTTGGAGTCCTCCGGGACTCCCAAAAATTCAGAGCTCAAGTTCAAGGGTCAAAACACCTCACATTGACGTGTTCTTTATAGCAATGGAAAGGTCTTGAAGTGTAAATGCCCAAAATGGCCTCGGATGTGCCATTTGGACATTTTCAGCCCAAGTTATGGGCAAAATAAGGGTCGGGAGTCAAATTGACAGTTTGACTCCCGATCACTAAAAGTCTGGATTCGACCTTTTTCCGACGTCTGCTAAAGGAGTGCGACATGGTGTTGGAAAGCTCTCAAGGAGAGCTATAATTTTGGTTTAGACCTCACTCCAATCGGAGGTCGCGGACGGGAGATATGAGCTCCCAAAGTCCCGGGACTCCAACTCAGGACAATTTCGGGACTCCTCCTTGGGAGTCCCGGGAAAAAGATCCATTTGAATGTAGCCTCCACCGAGAGCTGCAGAGAATACTATATGGGGGAAGGTGATGGCTTCCCCCGAGTCCGGGTCATGGTGAGTCAAGTGAGTCCAAGCGCCTGTGGCTTGTCCCAACATTCAAGGGTGTTCCCGAATGTGAACTAACCCTCTTGTGGTTGGTTTTGGATGCAGATTCGAGTGAGATAATACTTGTCCCTCTTCCTAGTTTAATCTCGGGACTTCTAGCACGCCCCTCTACCCCCTTTTAGTGCTGGAAGTCGGGAGCGGCCCTCAAGTCCCAACTTTTCGCAATTTAACGTACTTGGACCCTCAAATGGGTCTAGCAAGGGACTTAGGAGCGCGTAAAAAACGCTTGTAACAAAGGACAAAAAATATAGGTGATGGTGAAGAAGAAAGTATATGAAGGAGAAGGGATGAATTTGGAAGAAGTCACCTACTTGCTTCTTACACATGATTGATTTGCCATGGGGATTGTTTGCCTCCTATTGGCAGATTGTTTCACTTTTTGTTAGGGGGCTTTTGTGCTACTTGATGGGAATGCCAACAAAGGAAGTCAAAATTCAGTCTTCAAGCCATCATCGAACCACGAGCTATGAGGTTGTTTGTTGGCATCCAACATATGCAACTTTGATTAATGTCACTTTACCGACTTCGGCATTATGCCACCTTTGCTTGTCAAGCTAAGGTTGTCACTATGGTGGTCTTTTGGAGTTCCCCTTATTACATGAAACATGTAGGATGGCGGGTTCAAGATCTAGACAAAATTGAAATGAAAAAATGATGATGAACAATTATGAAAAGGTCATTATAATTAGGGCTTTGGGGGGGGGGGGAGAAAAAAGGTGTACCTTATTGTTCGTCACTAAATAAGCTCAAAGATAGGTTATTGTGCATGGAATTTGACCTCAAACAGCATTTTGGAATAACATCAAACTCATATATGATTGTAAAACAAAACCAATGCATAAGGATGTGTACTGCATTTCTCCCAAATCAGAATGTCTCACCAACTTTGGATGAAATGTTCCTCTTTGTGCTTGAAATGCTACACTAGTTATGGTTCAAATGGAGGTGGCATTTCTTGGCTTTGATTTGCGCATCTCCAACTTCTTCAACAAAGTCCCCCAATATCATTTCATCAAATTTGCTACAGTTGCTCTACAAATCACATTGACGTATGTGCATTTTATAGGACCTTGGATCACATTTGTCTCTAGAAAATTTTAAGTCTCCTTACAAAAGTCCACGACCTACTACCTATTTGTCAACCTTTAGAAGTCATTGACATGTTACCTCTATGTCCACCTTTAGAAGATTCATCAACTTGCTACCTTTTTGTTGACCTTCAAAAGACGTCAACCTGCTACTTTTTTGTCGATCTAAAAGACGTCAACTGCTACCTCTTTGTTGACCTTCTAGTGTTTGAAGCACATTCTACTTATTACAACCTAGGATCAAATTCATCGATACAAGGTAAAGATCTCACAACTTTAACCAAATGTATCTAAATGTGTAACTTTTGAATGCATAAGAGTTAGTTGTTGTAAGAGGAAAACCTTTTGAGCTTCCAAAAATTGGTATGCACATATAACAACACGAGTGGTTTGGCAATGTGGGTTTAAGGTTTGAGTGGTTCTGGGGTTAGGTCATGAGTGGGTTGGCAGTATGGGTTTAGGGTTTGAGTGGTTTTGGGGTTAGGGGTGAATGGTTGTCATTTTAGGCTTTGCATCCTTTTAGGTAATAAGCAGTACCTTATATATGTCACCACACTTGAATCTCTTGTTCACACTAAATTTGAATTTTATCTATGGGCATAATGAAAGGTGAAACGTTGTTAAAACAAATTGTGACAAATAGAACCTTTGGTTAATTTTGATGAAATCCTTAGACCTATTGTAACCAATTTTTGCATGGTGGTATACTAACTATAATAGTACATCATTGGGCATTATGTTATATATATTTATATAACATATAACAAAATTATTTGTATACATACTTAAGTTGTATAGTTTCAACAAGATAACCACCAACCCTATAATAGATTCAAACCACCAAACCAAACAATTTCAGTGGCCATATCATAAGGTTTGGTGGTTTGGATTTATTTTCATACTTATTTTGAATGAATTAACAATTAAATGTGCAAGAGGGCTTGGTGGGTGTATTCAAATTTAAAAGGGACAAATAAAATAATAGAAACGTGGACCATTGTTTTCAATGTTCTTTATAGTAAAGTTGTGTTTAAGCTCGAAGAGTTTGTTTTTCAAGCCAACTAGATTATTGGAATTTGAATTGAAATTGTTCTTTTGGTTATATTCAAGGAATGCAATAGCAATTCAATGTGTATTACTTGTGTATACAAACATGGTTTGAACACATAACTTGTGTATTTTGTTTATTATTTTAATTTTCATTACTGCAAGTTGGATGCAAAGTAAAATCTTCACAATAATCAATATATTTGAATTACCCATGCACCAAGCATTAGATGGGCATAGTTGGTTGTCTTTAGTCCATAAAGATTAGTTGACCAAGAATTTTAGTCATTTGAGGCTTCACCCAAGCTGTAATTGGGTGGAACCCTAAGCCTTATGCCCACCCATTTTGATGTTGCTTGAGGCTAATTTGACTATTAAAGGCATGGTGGTGGTATTGATCCTCAGAGGCATATTTGGAACCTCGCATCATTTGATACATGCAAACAAATTGTCCAAGTGGTGTGTATGGCCTAGATTAAAGGAAGACTTCTATCACTTGATTCCCTTAGCTATTCAATTGTTAATTATTTTGGTGTGTGTTGAGGCTTGGTGGGATAATCATTACCACTATTAGACATTATTGACTACTTTACTTTGATGTAAAAAAAGGCTAGTGGAAATCATTTTATGTTGTTTCCAAGTGATGATTGTTTCCATTTCAAGACGAAATTGTAATTCAAATGGATACTCTAGTTGACAAGGAGACTATAAAGTATGAATAGAGTACCAAGTAGTAAATAGTAAGTATGACCACAATCCCCATTTAGTTATTTTGTTGTAGTTATGTACCAATCAAATGTTTGAATTCATTGATAATTAGGGGTAAGATGGACATGGATAAATCAAGTGAATGTTTTTGTCAATTATCAATTGAAGGTATAATCTAAATGAGTTTCCAATTGCAATACATCTCATCATTAATTTAAATTAAATTAAAGCTATCTTCTAAGTGTTAATTTAGGGTAATGGGAATTGTAAATTAAGATTAGGGCAACAAATTAGTACACATGATCCTAATGGTGGTTGAATTAATGGCGGTTGATTATTCCATGGATCTGGTTGAAATGGTTGGAACGTGGCGTTGTGCTATTCAAATCAATGTGGGAAGGTTGGCGCACTCCCAAGCTCCTTAATGGACTCAAAGTGAATCCAAACTAAAGACAATGGAAAAGCAAGGAGTCGGAACATGCTCCCTGGCTCGTAGCACTTTGAGGGGTAGAGGGGCATGCCGGAGCTCCAAGATGGGATTAGGAAGAGTGACAAACATCAATTACTCACACATACTTGCACAAAACCAACACAAGGTGGTTAATGCATACTTGGAGCACTTTTGGTGCTAAGACAAGTCATGGGCAAACTCAGACTCGCAAGACTCACCACAGCCTAGACTTGGGGGAAGCCACCACCTTGCCCCTTATAGTATACTTTGTGCCTCTCCATGAGGCCCACATCCAAATGGCTTTTTGTCTCGAGATTCCGAAGTGGGAGTCCCAAAATTGTTAAAGTTGGGACTCCCGCGACTTTGGGGCCCCATAACTTTGTGTGCAGACCTTCGATTGAAATGAGATCTGGAACAAAGTTGTACACCTCATTGAGAGTTTTTCAATGGTATGTCGCACACCACTTGCACATAAGAAAATGGGGGTGATTCTCAACTTTTAATGGTTGGGAGTCAAACTGCCAATTCGACTCCCAGCCTTTCTTTTGGCCATAACTTGTGTTTCAGATGTCCAAATGGGTGATGCAAGCCCATTTTAGACATCTAAGTTTCAATAGATTTCCAATGGTATGAATAACTCTTCGAGCCATTGGGCTTTGACCCTTGCAATCACTCTCTGAACATTCGGGAGTCCACCTAGACTCCAACTCCTAACATGGGAGTTCATTTGGGAGTGTGAGGGTTTTTTCTCTCACACTCTTTTGCACTCCCGGGGGCATGAGAATGCAATTCCCGGGCTTAGTCTTGGCCCGCACCCTTGCAAGCCCTTTGCCTTGGTCGTGAGCCCAAGGTTAGGGTTGCGACAAATGTAATGATTATGCTCTTATGATTGGAGTGTATTATATGTATACATGTGGGAAAGATGAGGTTCATATGGAATGTGTATTTTGTGACAATTGTTTATTGGCCATAACACAAGTTATAATTAATCCTAATCTTTTGGTGTGACATTACAACAAGGTAGCTTCATTTAATTACATTTGAAGTTGTAATCACCATGTAGGTAGTTCAATTGCCAAGTAATTAAGTGATTTCCAATAAAAATGTGTGAATAATCCAACATCATAGGCTATTTGACCACAATTGACATGGGCGATTTATAATCTATTTTGTAATCTATGTGTAGGTACAATACTCTTAGTGGGAGTCTGGTGGGAGAGCAATGGGTGTGCAATGGGAGTGTATTCCTAATCAAAGGATGAAGAAGGAGACTACCACGAATTGAAGTTGACATCTAGATGTGGGTAATTCTTGAATTATGTGACATTTATGTCATGCAATGTTTAAGTAATTGTGATCCAAACAATTGTAATTTAATTCAAGTGCATATATAAAGTTTAGTGAAGTGAAATTAATGAACTCACATCCAATTAAAAGGCAATCCAAGTGTGGGTATTTCAAATGCCATAGTTAAAATTGTAATCCAAATGTCAGTATTTCAGTTAAGTTAGAAAAGAACTTTGATTAAAGTTGTATTCCAAGTGCATTTCCATTGAATGACCTTAATGGAATGTGTAGATTAAGGGGTCATCCAAATGTGTAAGACTTAATAGTGAATTCATAAACATCATTGTAATGGACATACAATCCCAATTGTAAACCACCTAGCTTGTAATGTAGTGCCCAACAAATTCATATGTGCTTCTAATTGAAGTTGTAATCCAGAAGTAGGTAATGAAAAACAAAATGATTACATCACTAGTAGAAATCCCCCCCTTGTGCAACTATGTTTTCAACTATTGTTCAACTATAAATCAAGTTGAAAACTACACATACAGTTGCAATTTCGTTTTTGCAACTACTAACCAATAATGTTGAAAAGTACAAGTCAAGAGTGAAATTATAGTCGAAAGTGTATGCCATGTGTTAACACCACAACAATAACCATTATGTGCCACTACTTACAAATTTAGTTGAAAATTGTTCTACCAATATAGCCGAGGGATGTTATCAACTACATTTGATTAATGGATAAACTTCATCTACTAACTAAGCATGACATCAACCAAAAATATAATTACAATTTCAACTAGGTTGCAACTATGTAAGTTGAACATTTCAACTATGTTGCAACTTTGTAAATTGAACATTTCAACTATGTTGCAACTTTGTAAATTGAACATTTCAACTATGTTGCAACTTTGTAAATTGAACATTTGGCCAGTGGTTTGGTGACATGTGGCACACTAACAATGTTAACATGTGGCACATTCATAAAATGTGGGGTCAACACATAGTTAAATGACACGTGGAATGTTCACAAATTTTGGGGTCAACAAATAGTTAAATGACACGTGGCACATCCACATCAAAAGTTTAAGGCACATGGTGCCTAAGAATAGGTTAACTATAAACCTAGGCACCTAGGTTAAACCTAAACATAGGCCATTTAATATAGGCTTAAATTAGGGCTAGATCTAGGCACCTATGTTAGGCCTAGACCTAAACCACATGGCAATTACTAAATGAAGTTATATTTCATTTGGTTTAACCTTTAAGGTTGAACCTTTTTGATTGGCTCATCCCAAATGGCTCTTAGATTTTCATGTTTATTTTGTTCTCCTATAATCCTAGTGCACTCCTTTGTATAGTTTGGATTCATGGAATGGAAACCAAACAATTTGGGATAAAAGTTTAGTTGTAACCTAGGGAAAACACACCTATCATTGAACACTTAACGATATTAGATCATTATAACTCTCTTGTCCATGGTCTGTTCCTTTTGAAACTTAAAACAATTTTGTAATCCTCCACCTAACGTATCCAAATATGTAAAAAATGTTACAATCTAATGGAAAATGAGTAAAATATGCCCTTTCAAAGTGAAGGGGGTTGTGCTTTGGATTTTTTCATAAGTGTTTTGTATGATTTTGAAGCTTCAACTCTTCAATTTTATTTTTTGACTTTTCACTTTAAACAAATTTTATAGATTTTGAGGTAGCGCATTTTTAGCCTTTGAAATCGTTCAAAATGAATGAGAAAGAGCAAGATATAGTTGCTAAAAGTAAAGGGGGTCCAAAGAGAAAATTTGAGACAAAATATCTCTCTTTCTTTTCTTGCATTCTTTACTTTGTTCCTTTGCTTTTGAGGTTCAAAGAACATTTGTAGCTCTATGTTTTGCGCTTCCAATGACATTAAAAAAAGTTCAATTTGGTGTTCAAATGAGGGAAAACTTGAAAGTGTTTAGTGATAGAGTACCAGTTGTTGTCTACCCTAGTTGTAACCCAATTGCAACTTAATTACAACTCAAATAGTTGTAATCTACTTGTACAAGCTAGTCTAAGCTTAGTTAGGCCTAGACCTAAACTAATAATCTACCTAGCCTAAGTTTAGTTACTTATTTTAATTACTTATAGTAATTATTCATCAACTATTTTTAACTATATAATTATATAATTAAACAATTAAACATATTATCATCATTTATTAAAGAATATGGTGATTAGTTGTTCTTTTAAAAATTAGTAATTAGATGTATTTATTTATTAAATAGTTTAATTATCACTATTTTTTGTTGTAAAATTCGAAATTCAATATAAATTCTTATTAACATTTCATAAAACAAAGAATTAACTCAAATATAAATATTCAATAATAGGATTTATATGATATTTTAATTATAATCATTATAATGTTGTGATAATTAATAATTGAATATAATTACAACAATAACATTAATAATAATATTGTAGCTAGTAATTACGTTATGCAAATTATTTAACTATTTTTATTTATATTTTTATCTAACTTGTTGAAACTATTAAATGACCTAGTATATAAATATTAAAAAATAAACAAAAATTGCATCATACATAAACATTCATTTTCACAAATAGAATTTACATGTAGTTTAGTGTTTAATGAATTTTTATTGTAATTTTTTTTAAATATTGAGATATCATGTCTATAAAGATTAATAAACATTAAAGTTCCACAAAAAATTCAATTTTGTATCATTATTTGATATGTTGTAAACTAAAATCCAATTTACATATAAATAATGATTAGGTGTATTGAACATGCACATTATTACAAATTTATATTTCAAAATTTCTTTAAATTTCCCTCAATCAAATTTTATTATTTGTGTGCACAAAAAGAATTTGCATCATACATAACCATTCATTTATACAAAGATAATTTACGCATAATTGAATATATTATTGAAGGTAGATAATTTGTTTTGTTTTATTTTGTCATGATAAAATTTCCTAAACCAAATTACTTCATATAATGCTATTGATATCTTTGAAAACCTAAAAATGAATAGGGGTGCACTAACTTGGGTTGAAATGTTTTAGAGCTACAATGCAAAGGTTATTGATTACTGAACCATTTTCTTAATAAACATTAATAAAATCATAAATACAAAATTTTACTCGAATCCAAAGGTGTACTTGGTGTTGTTGGAAAATAATCGTTAAGTTAGATTTAATGAAATTTATTTCATAATTTTCATATTAAGGTGTGGAAAATATTGAATTTTGAATGAATTTTGTTGTTGAAAATTCAAACAAATTACAACAAATTGGGTTTAGAAGGGAAAATGAGTTGAAAGTGTTCACATTTGGGGCCAACAACACATGTTACCTTATTTATCCATGAAGGAAGGTAGTTTGTTTTGTTTTGTCATAATGATATTTCCCAAATCACAATGTCTTAATATTGTATGTCTTTTGCATGTGACCCATTTATTTCACATTTCATTTTTTTCCTTAGTTTCTATGTCCCATACCTAACCACAATTATTAGCTTATGTATTATCTACTAACCATCCACATGCATCTACACACCTATTAGTCATTAAGTGCATTACCTATTAACTATTTGTAAAGGGTCAAAATGAATTAGCACCCACTAGTGCACTCATGCAAGATGGATGGTGTGTGGATATGAA
>Ga0116229_10005166_pt1 | contig 21349 bp, 18 predicted proteins | sample S1TSphgellanicum_3_FD_87313 | JGI IMG/M metagenome (GOLD analysis project Ga0116229, IMG submission 87313) | Host-associated microbial communities from peat moss isolated from Minnesota, USA - S1T2_Fc - Sphagnum magellanicum MG | ecosystem: Host-associated > Plants > Peat moss > Unclassified...
GATAGCACATTGAACAAAGCAGATGAAAACCCTAAACCCTAACCCTAACCCTAACAGTGGGACCATGTGACACATGGCGATTCAAACTCTCAAAATATTAGTTGCATTTGCAACTACATTGTGTGGTCACTAGGTTGCCACATGGCATGATCCTGATAATTTAACCCTATAACCCTAACCCTAATCTGTTCCATGTGTATAATGACATAGCCTTAAACCCAACACGTGTCCGCACCCCAACGGCTACGACTTGGACGATCTAAATTAATCAAAGTAATTCTTAAAACTAAATATTTAATTACAAAATAAAAGTACACGTGTTCGCATACAATTGGGTTAGTTAATTAACATGTAATGCAATGTGAACACAACCCCTGTAATTGCATGCAGTCGCACGACCAACTGCTAATATAGAGTATGGGTGGATGAAATCGTATAACCCAACCGTATGTACTTATATTATACGACTATCGCATGCAACTTGTTTTAAGCAACTGGGCGAATTTCCAGTTGCATGTGTCGCATGCAACTGAAAACTAGTTGCATAAGACAGTTGCAAAATGCCAAATTTCTAGTAGTGCGAGATCGGGTCGATTCTTGACTTTTAGTGGTCGTGAGTCAAATTGTCAGTTTGACTCCTTATGGCAACCTTACTTTGAGGGAGTGTTTCGTAACCCTAGTTGGAGGGAGTGTGAAGATGAAACTCACACTCCCAAAATTGGGACTTGGGAGTCCTAAAGGACTCCCAAAATTTCAGAGTTCAATTGCAGGGGTCAAAACACCTCGAATTGGGGTGTCCTTTATATCATTGGAAAGATATCAAAGTTTAGATGTCGAAAATGGGCTTGTATGGGCCATTTGGACATCTGCAGCACAAGTTATGGCAAAAAGAAGGGCCGGAAGTCAAACTAACAATTTGATTCCCGACATTAAAAGTCGGGAATTGACTCAACCCTGGTGCGTGCAGGTCAAGTGCGATACACTGTTGGAAAGCTCTCGAGGAGAGTTACAAGTTTGCTTTGACTTCATCCCAATCGAAAGTCTAAGCAAGGAGTTATGACGTTGCAAAGTCCCGGGAGTCCAAACTGAGATAATTTCGGGACTCCTCCTTGCGAATCCCGAAACAAAAAACCATTCGAATGTGGGTGCTACAGAGAGGCACATAGTATATTGTATGGAGGAAGGTGGTGGCTTCCCCCGAGTCCGGGCCATGGTGAATCCGGTGAGTCCAGAGTTGCCCGTGGCTTGTCCTAGCACCAAGGGTGTTCTAAAAAATGATCTAACCAACTTGTTGGTTGGTTTGATGCAGGTTCGAATAAGTAAGTAAAACTTGTCACTCTTCCTAGTCCCATCTTAGAGCTTCAACACGCCCCTCTACCCTTTCTAGTGTTGAGAGCTGAGAATGTGCCCCGAATTCCTCACAATTCCACTGTTTGAGTAACTTAGATTCACCTTGGGTCTATTAAAGAACTTGGGAGCGCATCACTCCAGCCATTCTTTTTGCCATAACTTATGCTGCAAATGTCCAAATGGCCCATGCAAACCCATTTTCGACATCTACACTTTGCTAGCTTTCCAATGATATAAAGAACACCCCAATGCAAGGTGTTCTGACCCCTACAATTGAACTCTGAAGTTTTGGGAATCCCGAAGGACTCCCAAGTCCCAATTTTGGGAATGTGAGTTTCATCCTCACACTCCCTCCAACTAGGGTTGTAACACTCTCCCCCACTAGAAGAAAAGGTCAATGTTTTCATTGACACTTAAAATTTCTTTCCAAAATTGTAATTGCTTTCTTTTGGATCCTTGGCCATCGAGTGCCGACTTTGTGAAAGGACCTTGCCTCAAGCTAACTTAGGCGTCCCCAAGTTTCCAACATTTTTTTGGCAAGTCCAAGGGTATCTCATAGAAAACCATTAACTTTTGCTCTATGAAAAGACCTAAAGTAGCCTAATTGACGGAGCCCTCATTTGGGAGGCCATTATTTCAACCTTCCCCTCATGAAGAACTCAAGCCGAGTCTAATATTGACCTAAGCTACTTGACATGACTCCTTTCCCAACCTTGCACCTTGATCACAACAATCAAGCCTTAATAAAAGGTTTGTTTATCAAGGTATGAGAAGCGACATTTGGGTTTTGCCGAAAACCCAAATCCCAAACTACACAATTAAAGTACGTGAACAAGGTCATGACTTCCCGCGTTCGCCACCACTACCAACCAACCCTTTAGGATGCACTTAAAACTTGTGCATGTCCCCGCAAGCTCACCTTGCTTACCTCCTCTTTTGGGGTCAAGGTTTCTCTTAACCCCAAGGTAGGAGTCTGATTTTGATTTGGGCCTACGCAAGAAAGTTCCATTTGTCTAATGTCAATTTGACAACCCTATTTGCATTTATACATTATTTTCATGATACAATCTCTTAGAACTTTTTAGCCTTTATTTCATTTCCAACTTGATGTGGTACATTTTATGTGACTCCCTAACCCCATTAAAAGAAACGTGATGTCCTCATCACGTTTTACGTCTCTTCTTTGTCGATCTAGTGTGGAATTCCTCAATGGCTTCTTAGGCATGTTCTATATCGGATTCATTGACCCAAGATGCCTCTATTGGATGGTATCCTTTCCACTTAACTAAGTATTCCTCCTTTTAGTTGCCTTGACTTAAGCACGCCCTCCATGTCAAATTTTGGTTCATTATGAACCAAGTCTAGTGGGGGCCTTAAGTTGTGTTCCCGATTAAGCCTTGAAACATCGCGAGTGACTGGTTTCAAAAGAGAAACATGAAATGTGGGGTGAATTCTAAGATTTTTTGGTAGTTCTAACTTGTAAATGTCGAAAAGTTTCTTTTCCAACACTTTGAATGGGACTACATATGGGCCCAAGAACTTGTGACTCAAACCTTCTGGCAATCGAAAATTCTTGATGTTCAACCACACTTCATCCCCTTCTTAAAACTTCACCTTTCATTGGGACTTGTCCGCAAAATCCTTGTACCACTTGTGCGCCTTTTGCAAGTTGGCTTTTGCCACCTCCCATAGGCGCCGCCTTTCTTCATCAAGTTATGTGACCATTGGCACTTCTTCACTTGCATCACTCGGGGGTTCATGTGCTGCCCAAATCATGGGCACAATTAGTGATTTGCCTATCACCATTTGAAAGGAGGTGGACCTAATTGCGGAATGTTTTGAGTTGTTATAACAAAACTCGGCTAATTCCAAGTGGTCCACCCAATCTTGTTGATTCGCCACCACATAATTCCTTAGAATTTGTTGGATAACTAAGTTCACCCTTTTGGTTTTTCCATCGGTTTGGGCCCCATTCGACTTTCATAAGGCTCGTTAAAACTTACTTGTGAACTTTGGGTTTCGATCTGAAACTATGTCCTTTTAGAGGCCATGATGCTTGAAAACATGCGTGAAGAATAACCTACCTATTTCTTGGGTCGTGGCCTCATCCTTGGTGGGAATGAAATGTGCCATTTTGCTAAATCAATCCACCACCACCATGATGGCATCAAAACCCCTTGATGGGGGCAAGCTTATCATGAAATCCATGGACACACTTTCCCACAGCCCTTCAGGAATTAACAAAGGTTGTAACAAACCCGTTTGTTTCTTGTTGAATGTCCGATTTTGTTAACATGTCAAGCAAGTCTTCACATACTCCTTTGCATCATCTTTCAAGTTAGGCCAATAGTAGGATTTCTTAAGGAATGTTATGGTGTGCTTTGCACCACCATGGCCCACAAGTGGCCCGTCATGACATTCCTTCAAGAGCACATCCCTCATCCTCCCTTCCGGAACATAGAGCTGATTTTGCTTGTACCATAATAGTCCATTTCGCAATTGGAAGTGTGACTTGGTTCCATTTTGAATGTTTCGCCTCACTTCCTTGGCAAATTTGTCCGGCGGTTCGCTAGTCAAACTTCTTTTTGAAGTTTCGTTTCTCCCACATACACCACTTTAAGTTGGTGCTTTCGACTTAGCACATCGGGCACCACGTTCTCCTTCCCGGGCTTGTGTCAAATGTCTACATTGAACAAGGCCAATGTGTCTTGCCATCTCATTTGTTTTGAGGACAACTTGGGTTGAGTGGCAAAATACTTCAAGGTCACATTGTTAGTCCACACCATCACATCTTTGGAACCTATGTAATGGCCCCAAGTCTTAGACAATGTATGACTGCCCACATTTCCTTCTCATGTATTGGCCACCTTCGCTCCGTCTCATTCAACTTCTTGCTTTCAAATGCCATCAGTCTTCCTTCCTGCACTAAGATTCCTCCAATTGCAAAGTTGGAGGCATCAAAGTGGATCTCAAAATCCTTGTTGAAGTCGGGTAACTTCAACACTGGCGTTTTCACCAAAATGCCTTTTAAGGTCTCAAAGGCCTCATTGCATGCTCCATCCCATTCGTAAGTTCCGACGAACTTTTTCAAAAGGTTTGTTAAAGGTGAGGCCATCTTTGCAAAGTTCTTGATGAACTTGTGATAATAGGAGGCCAATCTTAAGAAAGATTTCAAGGCCAGAACTAACTTAAGCAGTTCCTAATCCAAAATTGCCTTCACCTTGTGATTGTCCATCTTCAAACCTTCTTGAGTGATCCTATGTCCAAGGAAGTCCACTTCTGTCACCCCGAATTCGCACTTCTCGAGTTTGGCATACAATTTGTTTTCCCTCAATCTTTGCAACACCTTTCGCAGGTGCTCCACATGCTCCTCCAAGGAACTATTATAAATCAAAATGTCCTCTATGTAGACGACGACAAAATCATCAAGCCATTCCTGGAAAATGTCATTCATGAAAGTAAAATGTGGCGGGTGCGTTGGTGAACCCAAAAGGCATCACCAAGAATTCGTATGAACCATACCTCATGTGACAAACAGTCTTTTTTTCATCCCCTTCCACAACTTGAATTTGGTAATACCCTGAACATAGGTCAATCCTACTAAACACTTTAGCTCTCGAGAATTAGTCAAAGAGATCATCAATCCGAGGTAATGGGTATCGGTTCTTCATTGTCACCTTGTTGAGGGCTCTATAATCCACACACATCCTCAACATCCCATCCTTCTTGTGAACAAAAAGGACGGGTGCCCCATATGGCGATTTGCCAGGTTTAATGTATCCCTTGGTGAAGAGTTCTTCGAATTGAACTTTGAGTTCTTTCAACTCCTCATGGCTCATTCGATATGGGGCCTTGGTGGGAGTTGCCACTCTTGACATCACCTTGATCACATGATCAACTCGTCTTCTCGAGGGCAAGTCCTCGGGCAACTCTTCGAACATCGCATCCAGGAACTCATCTAAGATTTGTTTAATACAGTTCGGGAAGTCACCAAGTTGGCGGCTTCCTTGGGCTCATACTCATCTAACACCCGCATCACACACAACATGCCGTAACCTCCCATGCATTCTCTTTCCCAGGTTTTTCCTAACATAAAATGGATGGTTGGTCCACCCACATAAGGCACTTCGTGTGCCTTCACCCGCATAATCCCACTTTTGGACGGGATTTTAACTAGTCTATTATGCCCTTCTATGAGCACATTGTTTTGGGTGATGAACTCCATTCCCAAAACACAATCCATTCCACCCAAGGTGGAAACCACCAAGTCCACCTTTCCTCTCCGATTTCTTAGTTGAAGAGGCACTTCCTTTGCTTGTGACATAGTGGGATGGGGAACCCCATCCGCGAAGTGCACCTCGATGGGTGCTTTGAGCTCTTCCAATTGGAGCTCCATCCTTTCGACGCTTTCTCAGGTTATGAAGTTGTGAGAAGCCCCTGTGTCTAAAAGACATAACACATCCCACTTAGCAATCTTCCCCTTCAAGAAGATAAGTCGATTGCATTCAACTTGGGCTAGATTAGTATTAAAGGCAATTACCTTAGAACCTCCATTCCCCACCTTGAACTTGGGATAATCTTTGGAGTAATGCCCCACTTCGTTGTAGTTGAAACATGCTCCCTTAAGCTTCCCCCCAACATCTCCCTTGGGTTGGCTCCCTTTGAAGGGAGCCCCTTTCTTCACAAAATCTCCCTTGGGCTTGAACCTTGAGCCTTAGAAGTGTTTAGGCTTTTCCTTCCTTGGGTTTCTTTGCCCTCGGTTCCATTCACCTTTATGGCGTGGCTTCTTGTGAAAAAACTTGTTGTCCTTTTTTAACCTGGATTTTTCACCCCGTCCCACATCCGAAAAGCCTTCCACTTTCATCATGGCTTCGGATAGCAAGGACGGCCAATTTTCCTCAAGCTTCCGCTTGGCCCAAGTTGGGAACCCCATCACAAATTGGCACATGCGATCTAACTCATGCATGTGCGGGATCTCCAGCATGAGTTCAGAATAAGCCCTCACATATTGTCATAAGTTATCATTTGTGGCATTCACAAGGTCACGGAGTTTGCACCTTGAGATGTAGTCGGAATTCCTTGGAACAAATTTGGATTCAACATGTTCCTTAAATAATTATCAAGTGTAACCATGGTTTTTCCCTTCCTCTTGTCTCACTGTCCTCCACCATGTGGCGGCATAACCTTTCAAATAAGACTAGGCAAGCTCCACGGCCGAATGTCGTCCAACCTTGGCAGCATGTAAGTAATCCTCCATTTCGGCAAGCCAAGAATCCACAACCTTTCGGTCGCGGGCACCATCGAAGTTCTCGAGTTTGGCCAATTGAAATCCCGCATTCTTAGATGGTCCTCCTTTGAGGGCCACAACCAACTCACTGAAGTCAGGCCTATTCATTTTGAGGAGGACTTCCAATTGTTCCTGGGTGAATAGGACCGAGCTCCGTTGTTCCTCTTTTTCGGGCTCATTTTGGTCCTCCTAGGTTCTTGGTTCCTCTTCCCCAATTGATTTCAGCGGGATTATTCGATCTTCGATGGGTTCTTTCAACATGGTCTCTTGTGCTTGCTTACGGTTCTTCTTAAATGCCATCCGAAATTCCTAAGAAGTGAGTCGAATTCTACTAAAGCTCTGATACCAAGTGATGCGCTCCCAAGTTCCTAGTTAGACCCAAGATGGGTCTAAGTTACTCACACAGCGGAATTGTGAATAACTCAGGGCACACTCCCAGCTCTCAGCACTAGAAGGGGTAGAAAGGCATGCTAAAGCTCCGGGAAGGGACTAGGAAGAGTGACAAGCTTTACTTACTTACTCAAACTTGCATCAAACCAACCAACAAGTTGGTTAGATCACTTTCTAAAGCACCTTTTGGTGCTAGGACAAACCACGGGCAACTCTGGACTCACATGACTCACCACGGCCCAAACTCGGGGAAGCCACCACCTTCCCCATGTAGTATACTCTATGCTTCTCCTTAGCACCCACATCCGAATGGCTTTTTGTTTCGGGACTTTCAAGGAGGAATCCCGAAATTGTCTCAGTTTGGACTCCCAAGACTTTGCGAGGTCATAACTCCTTGTTCAGACCTCCAATTGGGATGAGGTTGAAGCAAACTTATAACTTTCCTTGAGAACTTTCCAACAGTGTATTGCACTTGACCTGCACGCACCTGGGTCAGGTTGATTCCCGACTTTTAGTGGTCGAGAGTCAAATTTGACTCCCAACCCTTCTTTTTGCCATAACTTGTGCTACAAATGTCCAAATGGCCCATGCAAGCCCATTTTCAACATCTACACTTTGCTAACTTTCCAATGATATAAAGAACACCCCAATGCAAGGTGTTTTGACCCCTACAATTGAACTCTAAAATTTTGAGAGTCCCGAAGGACTCCCAAGTCCCAAGTTTGGGAGTGCGAGTTTCATCCTCACACTCCCTCAAAGTAGGGTTGTGAGATCTTGTGAATGAGATTGGAAACCATCTTGGTATGCAATGTATGTTTTGTTCAAACAACAATTGGTTTGTTCACAATTTTGGATTTTTTTTTGTCCAATCCTAGGTAACAAAATGTTTGGAGATGCATTTTTCCTATGGACAATTCTAAGCTTCAAAATGTGTGGCAATGGGGGTGCAAGATGAACAAAGGGGTTTTTTAAAAGTGAAAGATTCCCTTACTTTTGGGGGTGGATAACTTTTTACTTCGTGCACAAAAATTAACAATTTAAACCTTGTTTGATGTGCTTATTGATGCACTACAAATTTTGTTTAAACATTTGGGTGATTTGAAACATGACCAACTATTGCTAACCTGAAAACCCATTAAGTGTATGGTGGTTGGCTAGCTTACCTTATCCTTTTGGGGGGGAAAAGTCGATCTATAAATCGAATCACAAGGGTTCATAGATGGCCAAAGTGAACCAACAATGTACTTTACATGTGGAGCCTTTTATGATTATGTGATTGATGAACCCCAACTAAGTTAATGCAAGTTTCAACTTGGTAACCTATCTTGTAAACAATAAATCATGTAGGTAATAGTTGGGATAACAAGTCAATACTAGGTAAATGGATGCATGTAGTTAGTTAGTACATAGGACTAACAGGTTGTTAGTAGGTAGGGAACCAAAATAGAAACCTAGCTAACCACCATGGTTAGTTAGGGATGTGAAACCCAATGGAAAAAAAATACCAACGTTAAACTTAATGTATTGGTGGCTACTAGTTCACTCTAGCCCTCACATATTAATGAAGTTTTTTAGTGGTTCTTTTTCTAATTAAAATAATATGAATTCCTATTTGGATTAATATTGAATAATATTCCTTCCCAATTTGTCAATAACAACGAACCAACAACTAGCTTATTACTTAATAATCATAAGGAATTAGAACCGAAACTAAAACCAGAATTGAAATCAAAACTTTTATTTTAGTTGGTTCTAAGATTTTAGGCACCTATAAGTTGTATGTGTGAGTAGGGGTTTTTAGAAAAGATTTTGTGTTGTAGCCAAAGTTAAAATCATCCATAAAATAATTTAGCCAAATTTGGCTACATTTACATATGAAAGCAAAAAATAAAACTTTTATATTTTTGGGTACTTACTGGAACTTATATTTAAAATATAGTAATTTCAATTTATTGATTTTTAATTGGGTTGGTTTTTAATGAAGAATCCTTTGTACAAGTCAAAATCATATTTTTCAAATCCAGATTAGGCAAAAATGTATTGAATTGGAAAATAATTTTTAACTTTTCACCAATAAAAAGAACAATGGGTGTGAGGACGATGGGCTACCTTTAAATGATGTGTATGACACTCATATTTACATAACGTTTAATTTGAAGCAGTTTGTATCATGGATATTAGTGGAATGCAATCTAAACTAGACCTAATTTGTAGTTTAATTTTGCACCAAAATGAAACTAGAAGTTGAAGAATTTTAAAAACTAAATTTATAAGAGAAGGTTCCCAATATAAAGCCTCCAGGATTTGAAGTCTCATCCCAAGGCCAAAGGGAAGGTTGAAAATTCAAAAAGCTCTAAATCCAAAATCTAAGTTCCTTTAGCTAAAGTATAGCACAAAACAAGATTTTTAAAAAAAAAATTTTGAGGCTCTATTTTAGCCATACTTGATAATACAATCTAATACTAGAATTTTTCCTTTGATATTAATTTGTTCATGACTTTTCATATAGTTTTGGATGGTGGGGCATGAATATAAAATATCCATCTTATCCTTTTTTGCCTTTGTAATAAAACTCTTTATTTGTAAGATCCAAAAGATTTTAGTATGTTAGGGTTGTCTAATTGTATTGATGTTATTTTTGTATTATATTTCTATTAGGGTGTTCTGGCCACTAATGATCACCTCCATGCCTTTTAAAAACCAAGTTAATCCCCATAACCAAATATTATGTCGTTTTGAATAGTTGGTGTCTCTTAGTCCTGAGTCAAATGACCCAAATTTCAAAAGGATAACTTGATGTTAGAATTATTCAAATTTACCCCATGGCCAAACACCATAGTGTTAAATGATCCCACCATCAAGTTATCTTTTTGACATTTAATGTTGAAATTGTTCAAATTTACCCTCATAACCAAACACCACAATATCATATGATCCACCACCAAATTATCCTATTGAAATTTGATTTTGGAATTGTTCAAATTTACCTCACAACCAAACACCAAAGTGTTTTTGTGGGGTGAATTATTTTTGCAACTTGGACTAAAATTAAACCCATACCTAAACATTGATTTAAAAATTGCCTATTGTCAAAATGTCTATATGTTATTTGTTGGTACGTGTATCGGTAAGTGGCTAGCTTGCATAGGTGGGAGTGGGAATCAAGAAAAAACATGAAAGAAAGAGCTCAATGTCGAGGTGGAAAGATTTGGATTTTATGTTGTGCCAAAGCTTACAAGTGGAATAGGTGCTACAATAGATGTCTCGCGTTTTAGTGGACATGCCCAAAGAAGGAGAGTCTCATGGTCATCTTCGAGATGAAGGGGGCGCAAGCGAAACCACTCAACATGATTTCATTATGTATGAAATAGATGGATATTAGAAAGCTAATTGTTTGGTTGATTTAAAGCACAATAATGTGTTTCGTGCACAACTAAAGGAATGAAATGGGGGATTAAAGGAGGTAAACAAGGTCGAGAATTAAAGGACATTTGAATCAACAATGCCAAGAATGAGTTATATCAATTGATTAATTTTTACATTGTTTTCCAAGGCATCGTGTTTACTATTGTGGCTCAAGGTAATACCTTAAACTGCAATAATTTTTAGTTTCCTACTTTTTTATCCCTATTGGTTTCATTAGTCACAATTGTGGGTGTTTACCAAAAGCTCAATGATTTCAACAACCTCAAGTCTACTTTGGAAGACGTGATAGAAAATTTTATGGTGAAAGTCTTTATCTTTGGACAAAATGATTTCCAAATATATGAAAAGTTTGGATTTTTAGGGAAGGTGGGAAGAAAGTGTGAAATTTTTTAAAAGGAAAAATCGAATCCAATCTTGACATGTTCTTGTCAACATAAAGTATGGCTAAATAGTTAGGATGGTTTAGAATTGATTGTTTAGTCTATTTGAAAAAAGTTCTTCAACTGGATTGTTAATTGGGAGTTTCAATGGCTTTAAATAGGTTTTTTTTTCAACAAATTTGCAATATCCTTACACATTTTTAGCATAACCCATTTGAAAGACAAACATATGAAAAGAGAAATGTGAATGTGTTTGTAATTTAGTTCCATCATTTTGAAAATTTTCATTCTATCTAATGAAATAAGATGTTTATAGCGGGGTTATAGAACCTTGTTGTTTTGGATTCTGGGAGGTTTCTAACATGTAATTTGTCCTCATTTAAAATCATGCATGAATGTTGTTTCTTATTCTTTTCCACTTGTTCGGTTATCTTGTGATTTTTTCTTGTCTTTGTATTCCCTTTCTTTGTGGGATTCTACAATGATCTCCAAGTCTCCTTTATGTTTTATTGGGCTACCCAACACCATAACATGTTAAAAATAATGACAAAGATTCATGAAAAATTCAACAAAAATTATAATCAATATAACTTGAGATCATTGTACATGTAAATATTGTTACATAAGATACGTTGAATTAAAGTTACATCCTCATCTTTATGTGCACATACAACATGCAAAGAAAAAAAACATATGCACATACTACTTCTGTTACACTTGAACAACAACAACAACTCTAATGCTACAATAATTGAAAAATAAACTAAAACTATCAAAGTACTTGGACAAGAACTTGCAAAAAGCGAGAAAAAAGAAAAATAACAAATAATTCAAAATTTAAAACTAACTACCTGAGGTAATTTAGCTTAATTACTATTGTAACAATTTACATGGTAATTGAGTCAAGTAAATTACCAAGTCACTTAAAATAAATCTCACATAATAGACAATGTGCTAGGGCTTGATGATGTCAATGGGGATGGTATGGTCCAAGAAGTTATATCATATCATATTGATGCCCATAATTGATTGATTGATTACTCTCATAGTTGAAATTGTTTTTTTGTTTTGATGATCACTGAGTAGGGAAGTGAGCAGGATTGATGTTGATACTACTAAGTCTTAGATCCTCTAACCTTATAATTATGGGTGCGATGTTTTTTTATCCTTGGTAATGCATGAATTAGAAAAATATCCTAGTGTATTAGAGGACACCTTGTATCCATGACATCCCTCTAAAATAAGCAAAACAATCTTATGTTTCTCTTGAAGAATGGGAAGGAAATTATGTGTGATTATAGTTGAAAAATCTCTTCCATTTGTTAGTAGTCATAAGAACCCCTCGCCCTCCCTTCTTACACCTAGTGATATAGGTCTATTTAAATTCATGATAATGTTCATCCCAGTTTTTACAATTTGGGTAAAGCCCACTAATGGTGGACATTCCCAAAATGTGGGGTTGGAGTTGACTACTAGTTCTTGATCCAACTAGGCCCCTTATTTTGGGAACACCCACACATTGGGGCTTGCCATTCTACCCTACACATACTTTAGTTCATCTTTTGAGGTCTAATTACTTATGGAGATGCCTTTTTTTTATACCTATTGATTTGAGTGCCCACTTACTCTTCAAGGAACAATGTGTAGAAACTTAACACTAGTCCAAGACAATATGCATTATTCATATAATAATTTCAATAATTTGGTCACATGGAGCATGGACATTCATAATTTTTCTAATATGGCAATTATATGTGATGAATGCTAAGAGACAAGATGTAATACGAAGAATATCAAATTGATTGCATGCATGTAGAAATTAAATTATCAAATTCAAGAATTCAAACAACAAGGTGATCTTGTCAACCTAGGTTTGTTAGCAAAGCAAGCACATGATATTTCCATTGAAAGGAAGGGATTGGAACAGAGATATTATTGGACTGTGATTCTACCTTTGGTTCTTTTCTCATTCATCATATTTTCATGTTGTGTTATCGTACTTTGTGTACCTAGAGCACACATCCTAAAGTTAGTTTGTACAAGACATGTTCCAAATTTGTCAATTTGTAGATTGTTTTATGCTTGTTTAAGATTGCTTGTTTCATGCTTATAGAACATGATAAAACAAAACTAATGTGTTAATAACCATGTCAAACATAATGGCCATTTTCTAATGGGCATGCTTTGTTATATATATTAAATAAAATGATGAGTGAGGATAAAAATATCACAAGACTCATCAATACAAATTAGTAAATAGCTTTTGATATACAAAAAGAATGAATAGATAAGACTAGATGAAAACTATGTGAACTATAATTACAAAGCCATTCATTAGGAAATTTCAATGACTTAAATAAATAAGAAACAATGAATTCAACTCATTTTAATACCATACTTGTGTTGGATCTTATAGTTATGATGACTACATTGGCAATCTAATCATCAACATCTCTTATGATTTTCCAAACAATGATTTCAAAGTTTCTCAAAGAAATGCAACCTCACCTCCTACAACAAATCACTACCATGTAATTTTTTGTGTCCCTATCAATGGGGTGGGAAGGAAATCAATGATATTACTAAAAAATTTAGTTGATGTTAATGTGGTGGCGACAAAGAACTTTGCTTTACACATGGTCACAACATTGGGCTTTTTATTCTAGGTGATTATACATGTTTAATGTGCATAGGTTACCATTTGTTTGATATAGTTTATTCACCACCTTAGATCAAACTTGCATGTGGCATGTACCATGAACCTATGATCAAGTCCAAGGACAATTATTCTTATCAATAGGATAATGCCATGAAGTAAATTGCCAAGATTGATGGATGTGTTATGCGAGTGGTTATTGTTGCTTGTAAGATCACCATAATTCAATCATATCATTAGCATTATATAACTAACCCATTTACAAATTGATGTATAGGTCATATTGCATATGTGAACCATGGGGGCATTTGAACAAGTCTAGAAAAAGGGGCACCTTGTTACCCCATCCAAACCATGGTTTGGATGTATGAATGTTATTGTTACACAAATGTAGGATTCACAACACTAACCAAATATTGCTACTAAAGTATTGTAGAGAGGTATGTCTATCACTACTAAAGTACCCCCATTTTTTTCTTATGCCTTTTTGAACATATATTTTAACATTGGTGCAGCTTACTTTGTGGGCTTTTGCAACTCCTTTAATACAAAAGGAATGCAGCTTCAACCTACATCCTTCATATGCATTCAATTTCAAACTTGGTTGTATTATATATCCAGTTAGTTGTCTTTGAGACACAAAAGAGTTTTGTTTGTTGTAAACAACTTGCAAATGCACAAATTTATGCAAAAATTGGTGTTTTTTTTCATCTTAATCCTTTTTTCCTACTCCTATCAATGTATTATAAGTTGCAAAGTGTTTTGAAACAACCCATCATTTTGAGCAATTAAGGGTCCAATAGAAATAGCAAATGTGTTATTTGGTCGGAAAAACTCATAGATTTTGGGAACCTAAAGGGGCTAAGTTTAAAAGATGTTTTGGATTCTTCAATTATATCCTTAGCATGTTACAAATTCTAACAATGTTCACAACAAAAGAACCTTGTATAGCTAATGAGTTGACGTTCTTAATTGCTTCTTCAAGTTTGTATATCATGCTCATCGTCGAAGAACACATTTGTTGTGTGTGTATATGCATGTAGGTTACAAGACTCACCAATCATGTAATTTGTAGTCATTGTCGATGCAAGGATTGATGTCAAACCTAGGCTTCAGAAGTTCACCCTATGAAGCTTTTTGCATCCATATGGGCTCTTTGTCATCAACTTGCAAGCAAGCCTGTAGGCGTATCCAACACAATAGTCAAGGTTCCACCCATTCTCCAAAGTAAAAAAATTTGCTTCATTAATTTTTTGACAATATTGATCCGTGACAAGGACAATTATAGGAATCCAACAATTGCGTGTTGGATTCGTCCTTAGGATTTACAAATCAGCTGGTTGGCATTTGTGTTGGATGCGAATGGCCGGAGTTTTGCATTTCTTGAGCAGGTACTCATCAGACTTGTGGGGTTGTGTGGAGAGTTGGATGGAGAGCGGTTTTAGTTCGAATTTGCAGAATTTTCAGGGTTTTGGTCAGCCATGGCGAATGTGCCCAAGAGCTTGCTGATGGTATAGAGACTTTTGGCCAAAGTCTTAGAAGCGAATGTAGCCAAGAAACGAGCGATTTTGGTTCGGGTTTGGGGCATTTAGGGTTTCGTTCAGCCGTGGCGAATGTGTCCAAGTACTTCTTGATGGTGCGGATAGCATTGGCCGCAGTCTCAGAAGCGAATGTAGCCACGAAAAGAGCGATCTTGGTTCGGGTTTGGGGAATTTAGGGTTTGTTTCAGCCATGGCGAATGTATCCAAGTGCTTGCTGATGTTGCGGAGATCATTGGCCACAGTCTCAGAAGCGAATGTAGCCAAGAAACTAACCAAGGCCGACATACGGAAGAGCAAGACCAAAAACCTATTTGAGGTGGCGAAGCTTCTGCCTAACGGAGGCGTGGGGAGCAAAATGGCTAAAACGCATTGGCGTCCGGGTTCTTTCTACAAAGTTACGGAGATCAAACTGTACAAGGTATCTATCTGAAGAATATTACTTTTTTGATTTGCAGAACAATAAAATCTAAACAGAGAATTGCATGTTGGTTGCAATGGTTGGTTGGCACATTCATCAGGAGGTGTGTGGAGCTTGAGGGTTGAGGATTTTCGGAATTTGGGTTGCATGAGCAATGTGATGATGATTTTATTTTTGCTCTTATGCATGCAGGCTGAGGGGCATGGAATGGCATGGGGAATTTACCACCAGGAAGGCAAGATCTTCTGGCTTTCCTCCTTTCAATGTGACTGCTTTTCTTCTCTTCTTTTTTTCAGCATGCGCACTGTCTGTTGAGAATAAATCTGATCTTCTCCCTTTGGAAAATATAATAAGCATGCACGGAATTTTTGTCTTCTTCTGTACCAGAAGATTTGGTTAGCATCCAAACCATGAGCAGCTTTACATGTGCAGGTATGGAACCAGGGAAGTTGCAGAAGATTGGTGGTGCTAATAGACGGTGTTGGCAGCACATCACGGAGGAGGCTGCACAACCTAGTAGTACTGTGGAAGAAGAACCTCAGATGAATGTCAATGCATGAATCAGAAGAATCTTTCTGTTCTTTCAAGTCCATTGCACAGGTTCAGCTTCTGCTTTACAGCTTGGTGAATATCAGCAAATCCACTTCACAATTTCTCGCAGGCTTAGTTGTGAATATTCCAGTTTTAGTCATAGAGATTGGAAGGAACTCTGAAGAAAAAGGGCAAGGTGCAGTATATTTGAAGTGTTGGGACAGTGTTTTTGAGATTCTGAAGAAAATGGTTGGCCATGTCACATAACCAGCTTGTTTTCACTAGTTCTCCAGAAAAGTCTCAAGTACAAGTCCATATGACATTTCAGTGGTCTGCAGAGTTTGGAGGAGTTTTGAATGAAATAAGGTCTGAATTTGGAAGGAGTTACGCTGTTATGCAGAAAAGGGCTAGGTGTAATAGCAGACACTGTGAAGAAGAGTCTGTCAGCATGGACAACGGCAGCAGGGGTTGCACAGCTTCTGGTAGGCCTTCCCTTCTCAAGAGAGCTTGGAAAGAGCCTAATCTCAAGATGTATGAAGAGAAGAATTGTGCATAGCAAAGCAAGGGACCTGCTGAGAGAGCAATGTTTTCCCATGGTCTTGGTGCAGTCTCTATCATATTTTGGAGTAGCCCTATACTTTAGCCAATTGTGAGGTCCGCTTGTGGCACAAGTACAACTTCTCCTATGATACATTCATGTGCTCACTTTTGTTCTCTTGGTGATGACATGGGGCATTGCACTTAGTTCCTTACCTGTATTTGACACTTCATGTACAGTCAACTTCTTTGTGTTTATGGTATGGTGACAGGAAAGCACAGATGGGGTTCAGAACTTCTGGCAGGCAGACTGGCAGGTTCAATGATTTGGCTTCTGCATCTCTCACTGTAAATCTGCAAGGTAATGATGTATATCACTGTTTGGGAGCTGATGAAGTCAGTGGGGAGTCATGACTGCTCATCACTGTTACTTGTGATGAAGGTCATGGTCTGACACTTTTTGAATAACACTCATATGGTTAGGACCTCACTGATTTTTGTCATGTTAGTTTTGATTGTGCCAGACCAACAGAACAGGCACCTTCAAAGTGTTATTTGTGGAGTTTTCTCTTCAAATTGCTAACTTATTTTTTCTAACTTAATGCTCCTCAGATTTGATTTCTCCAATAGCTTTCCATTGTGTTTATTGTGATCACATTGCTCCAGTGTCATTCAAGTATGGGAGACATCTCTTCTGTTATTTTCTCTAGTTCTTAATTCAGAAGAGTTTGTTTGGGGGAAGAAAATCTGAACAACTGAATCAGAATGTTTCTACACAGTATAAAGCTGTCAGTTTTTCAGGATCCCTGTTAGGAAACTATCTACATTTTGCTTACCTTGGAGCATTTCCAGCAGTGCTCAGTGTGGGACTGTGAAAAAATATTTCTCACATCCATCCAAGTTTAGTTATTTGGTTTTTTCCAACCCCACCCATAAAACTAAAACAGCAAAAAATAGGTGGAAGACTACTAGGTAATAATAGCAAACCACCTGGAAATAGGGAGCACAGTCAGATCATATTTTATATTACTCTTCTCTGGCAAGTGTTAGGCTTTGCTATATCTTTCACCAGCCTCAGCAAGTTTTTGCAAACATGTTAGGCCAAAAGCATTTTGCTGAGCCAAACTGGCATGTTTTGACTTTTCTTCTTCCAATTTTTATTTTCAGGGCCACGTGCTGAGCACCAGTGGAGTTGCTCTTAAGCCTATAATGACTAAAGATCTCTTATGGTCACCATAGATCAGTTCTTTTGTATTCCTTGGTGCTCTTGCCCTATCTTCTTCATCTCTGTGATGTATTCAATTCTCAGCATTCTATCAGACAGAATGCAGGTCATCTTAAAGCTGAAGGACGATCTAATCTTTTAAACTGTCCAATTTTTCCTTGGGCACAATTGAGTTTTTGGTGATTCTCTTTTGATCTTGGGATTTGTCTACTGAGTGCCTACAGGGCTGAACCTGGAAGCTGCTGTTTGATGAATGTCTGTTCAGATTTTTTACATTGGACATAAATTTGGCCACAATTTTGTTGTGTTGAGTCATTTGGTTCATGAGCTGCACAAAATTCATGGCAACAAATTGAAGTGGTCTTGAGTTTGGTTTCTGCATTTGACATTAAATCCAGTTTATGATACCCTAAACTGCACAGAGGTTTTTCTTTCATTTTTTTGTATAATTTTCATCCTGGTGTGTTTGATACCAGAGGTTGCAAGAAGTGTGGAAGGAGTTTCATTTTGTGGTCACAATCACAAGCTGAGCTTCAAGGGGGTAACCACTACTTTGTAAAAAATGCTGAGTTCATGCACTCAAAAGAAGCAGGTATATCAACCATCATCAACACAACCAAAAAACACACAAACAAGGGTTATCAAGAGCTGCAAGAACCATGTTCAGTGTTTGCTTAAAAGCCCCTTTTTCTGTTGCATCACCGATCCAGTCCTGTTGTGTTCAACATCTTGCTTGCAAACTGGACCCAGAATAGAGAAAAAAGTAATCATGCCCTGTTGTCAAACATATGGTTGGACTGATAAACAGTTACAGTCCATTGTACATGCATTCCTCAATATGTATTTTCTGGCCACTTATCTTTAAAGAACTTAAGCTCTTTCCTTTTACGCTTGAAACAAATAATGGCAGCTACTGTCTGACTTTCATGATGAAAGTCTGTCTTTACAGCCTGATACTTTGTGCATGACTCACAAAGTCATGACTTCTTTTGGTGTTTTGCTGGAACTGACAAGGCAGTCACATTAAAAGTGTTAACTGTGGAGTTTTCTCTATGATGTCACAGACACATGTTGGAAATGAAAGTACAACCTTGCAATAAGATCTCCACCCCAACATGTGAAAGTTGGTGTACTTGACTGGATGCTGTAGGAAGCCTGCCTAACTTTTAATTTTCACATGTTCTCAACAGATTGTAGCTACTTCATCTGGGATCTGCATGAAACTCTTAGATGCAGCCTGTGCACATCTTGACTGCTGTTTATCCAAGGCAGGGTAAGATGGACCATGATTAGAGAGAGTTGGTGCAATGTCACCAACTACCAGCAAGTTTATGACTGCATGATCAAAGGATCAGATGTGCTTCTGCTATTGGATTTGCAAGGAGTAGCAACAGAATGCAAAACGTTTAGTCAGTATGACTGCTCATTTCCACGATAGCAGAGAGTAAAATTGCTGTTGCAAACTGGCTTATGGAGAGTAAGACTAAAGCTCAAAAATCTTTTCTGATCAGAATTCCCATCTCGCATGAGGAAGTGAAGTTCATGAGTGATTTGATAGTTTTGTTGTCAATGCTGATGGCCAGCCAGAGCAGGCTGTCTCAAAGATTTCTTCTCCCATTCATGCAGAAAGGCTTATGTCCAAACCATATGAGGCAGAACTATGGGTGGAATACAGTCAGGATGCAGAGGATTTGGCAGATGCCAGTGAATATGAACCAGTGTTGGGCAGTTCTTAGAATGAGGGATAGCTAACCGCCAGTTATCAACCCAGGTATATATCCACTTACTTGCCTGTTCTCAAAATGAAAAGTCCAAGAGCTGGCCAGAGAACCGCCTGTTCTTAGCTGATTTTTTCGTGAAACCACCAGTTCTTAAAAATGAAAAGTCAAAGAACCGTCCAGAGAACCATCAGCTGATTCTTTCATGAAAACCACTGGTTCTTTATGGTTTTTGAAATAACTGAACCTGGCAGTTCTTTAATTCTGAATTTTTTTTCAACGAACCAGAACCAGCAGTTCTCTGATTCTGGAATATAACTCAAAGAACCATACAACACTGGTATGAACCCGAGTGGGGCGGGTATTAGAAATTGCACCAAACCCTCACTGGGTATCAATCCGTGTGTCAAAGTTGATAACCATGGTGATCAAAAATCAAATACTCTTTTATGATATATAACCGCAGCTCTCAAATTTTTTGAAAGAAATAAAATATCCACCTCAAACCGCCAGGCCTTTGCCAGTTCTTTCATGAAACCGGGTGGTTCTTTGGAACTGATTTTTTTCCCAAATACCTGGAACTGGCCGTTCTTTGAAACTGATTTTTTTTTTCAAATACCCGAAATAGGCGATTCTTTGATTCTTTCAATTAACGGGAACCGGGAGTTCTTTGAAACTGATTTTTTCCCAATGAAAACCGGCGGTTCTTTTATCCTGAAAATTTTCAAATACCTGGAATTGGCGGGTATAAAATAATTAAATACCCGCTCCCACACCGGTATGAAGTATGAACAGCTTTCTCCACTGACGATTTTGAAGGAAGAGGCAAGTGAGTCCCGGACGAACCAGGTCAGCTGATCCTTTTGCAGGCTGCTGCTCACATGCATTATTGGCTGTCTCCTTTCTTTCGGGAGGGGGAAAAGCGACGCCTGTGATTCGTCGACGCAGATTCCACCCTGGGTCCCACTCTCGCAAGTGGGGAATCTGAAATTCCTATTTTTAATCTTTGGAAAAAAAATTATTTCTGGCGAACCTGGACTTTTCGCCCTTGCCGCCAAACGCTCAAACGACGAGTACCCGCCGCAGAGGAATAGCCCCCGTTATCGCCATGAGTCGCCTGGGACACTCCTCGAGACCTTTTCGCGACCCTGCGTCACGTCACCGCATTTCCGATCCTCATTTCTTTACTTTTATTTGGAGTTCACACTGCACTAGTAATGGTTTTTTTGCCGGGGGGGGGCGGAAGAAAAGGGTGGTGAGCAGCGTTTTTTTTTGGTGGCGAATTTTCGCCACTTGGCGACCAAAAAAAAGAGCTGGCGAATCTAACAAAGGGAATTTATTTTTTTTAAATCGCCATATCTTGAGGGAAAAAAGCTAGAAGTCGCCAGATTTAGGAGTGTGTTGCTGTAGGTCGCCAGAATTAGGCAGGATTCCAAAAAAGATCTACTTGTCCACCAGGACAGTCGCCATTTACTGCTAATTAATGCCTGAGGATCCTAGCCAGTGCACCTACTTGAGGAATTTGAAAAAAAAAACCCTGGTGGTGAGCATCCAGTGGTGGGAATTCCAAAATCTATTTCGCCTTAATTGGCGACACGTTTGTAGAGGGTCATTACATCAGTAGCCAGTAGACAGAACTTGTGGCAACACTCCCTCCGCACCCCCTAAAAAAAAGATTTGGGGATTTTGGCGAATTTTTGTATCAAAAAAGGAAATTCGAGACAGAATATTCTTCTTTTTAAAAAAGTGTCACCTTTTGGCGATTTTTTGCACAAATAAAAAAGTGTTCACAACTTGTAGTTTGGGGGGGGGGGGGAAGGGGAATTTTAAATTTAAAAAAAAAAACTAGAAAAAAAGAATTAGACACAAACAAAAAAATTTTTGAAAAAA
>Ga0116229_10005169_pt1 | contig 21343 bp, 9 predicted proteins | sample S1TSphgellanicum_3_FD_87313 | JGI IMG/M metagenome (GOLD analysis project Ga0116229, IMG submission 87313) | Host-associated microbial communities from peat moss isolated from Minnesota, USA - S1T2_Fc - Sphagnum magellanicum MG | ecosystem: Host-associated > Plants > Peat moss > Unclassified...
AAAAAAAAAAAAAAAAAAAAAACCTGCTTATAAGCTTTAAAAAATTCAAATTGCTCTCAAGACATGGTTGAAAAAAACTCTGGAAGCTAAGGGTTAAAGCTCCAAAGAGCCATAAAATCAAACACAACCTCACCCACCATTCCCCCCCCCTCCGCCAAACGCACAACAAAATGGGATGTTTGAACCCTTCATTAGGCAACCTTCGAATATTTCTTCAACTTGGCATGGATGGATGAATTTGGGTATGTCTACAATTAGCATCCTATTGGCAAGATTAAGTTGACTTGACGAGTTGGCAATGTAACACTAGTGACGTGGAGTCGACAATTTGACAATGTGGAGTTGGTGACATGGCATTTGGGCAAACAAAGATAGTCATGAACACAAATCATTATATGTCAAACATGGCATTGTTAACAAGGAAATAAAATTGTTTGAAAATTTTGCATTCACAATTTCAGATTCAACATTTTTACTTGCCATTTACTAACACATGGCAATAGAAGAATAAATACATCTATTCCAATAATAACATATATAAAAATTGGAAAAAACAAAGTTGTTAGGAATTACTTTAAGTGTGAATCAAATTATCAACTCACCATGTGAAGGATTGCATTCTAGGTAATGAGAAGGATCAAGCAAATGCTCAAATTAACACCCCATACATTTCAATGTTTTAAAAAAAAGATCGTGAGTTTATATATAATATTGAATACATACCTCTTCATTCATGTGTGCATGATTGCAAATGTTAGAAAAAGTCGTAGACAACGAGTGAAACAACCCCAAAAATTACATGATGAATAAAAAAAAGAAAAAATAAATTATAGGGTAAAAATCTAAGGATTGTATCTATGTACTACTTAGGATAAAGGCTTGCAACAAAAGACCTGTTTGTAAACCCTTTAAGAATTCTAATGACATGCATACACATATAACCTTGGTAGTCAACTCTCGGACAACTTCACATGGCCATGTGCATTAATAATAGGTTGTCATCAATTAGAAGTTTTCATAGCCAAAGTCAAGATAGTTGTTATATTGACAAGAATAAAGAGTAGAACGCTAGTGAACAATGTTTGCCATCAAGCAGAGTGGATGACATGGACTATATTTACTGCATAAAAATATGCAGTCACTTATTAAATGTCCATTAAATTTCTTACAAGATTGATGTCCATATAAATGCTTCATTATAATCCTTGATCTTGATGATCTTGATTATTAAGTCCTCCTCACTTTGCACTAACAAACTCCGGTTTTGTGCATGGTAAAACCTTTTTCATATCCACATATAAAACTTTTTTAAAACCACAATTCATATAACAACCTCTAAAAATCCTTATATCACTATGATTGCATAAATTTTTTAAAAAATGACAAACAAGGTCAATCCTCCCTCCCTAGAATTAGAAATGTGTTTGATTACACAAGGTCATGAAACTTTTTGATGGACTACATTTGCTACATAAAAATATGCAATCATAAATACCAAATCTTACGATTAATTTTTTTATAATGTTGTTGGATAGAAGCTTCACTATAATCCGTAGTCTTGATGATCTTTGTTTCTCCTCACTTCACGGCACTTCTAACCCTAAATTTCCCACATGCAATCAAACCTTTTCAATACTTGTACATCCAAACCTTCTTCAAAACCATAGCAATAACAACCTATGGAAATCTTTATAACACTATGAATGCATATTAAAAAAATGCAACAAACAAGGCAAATTAGAAACATATGTCTACTACCCCTCCCAATCAAGAATTATAAGTGCGCTTGATTACACTTGAGGCCATGAAATTTTCTGATGGACTATATTTGTTACATCAAAATATGTTGTCACAACTATTAGATTTGTCATAAGATTGTTGGATAAAAGCTTCGTTACAATCCTTGATCTTGACAATCTTGGTTCTTCCTTCGTCGTCAGTTTATGGTTGTGCAAACCATGGCTTCCTATGTGCTATCAGACCTTCCTAATACCTATATATCCATAGTTTCTTCAAAACCAAAACAATAGCAACCTTTACAAGTCCATGTATTGCTCAAATTGTAGATTATAGAAAGACTACAAATAAGGCAAAAAAAAAAGGGAGAAAACAAAAAACACAATCTTCAACAAAGTCATTTGGAAAAACAAGAAAGACTGTAACCAAAAAAAGAAAGGTATAGAAAGAAAACTTTTTTGTGTAGAATAACTCATAGTAGAAACACCACTTTTAGAAGTCTAAACATAATTAATTCCAAAAAAATACATCACTAAAGTTAAAAACCCAATGCTACCAGAATTACATAGGTGTTACAGAGCTGTTGGAACAAAATTCAATGTTCTATGTGTCAATTGGCAACTGGTACACACATGGTGATTATTCCCTAACTTGTCATAATGGTAGGAAATAATTTGGACCATATATGAAACCATACATTCAAAAGTATTTATTGAGGTATAATTTGAGGTTAGAACCCTTAATGTTCAATTAGTCCACATGAGCTACTAACCCATTTCTAACAAATGTAACAATGCAAATAAACATTGAATTCCTTGTTGAAAACCTTAATATCAGAAATTCATTGAACTCAATGTTTGAACCCAAGTACTAACGACATACACCAAGTTGATTTAGAACCATTTAAGAAAGGCATTTTTTTGTTGCAAATTTGTACTATAGATATGTCTATTTTAATTTCCCACTTCTATTCTCATTTCTCTCATTCTGCCCAGCCTAAGGACACCCAACTGAGGTTTCTAATGTTCATTCAGATATTTGATTTACAACATGGATTTTTTAAAAACTCAGCAAATATCTATAATACCCAATTCAAATGCATATTGATCCTCTACATGCCCCTTTCTCTACAACTCAAACTTCCTCCCTTTTTGTCATCAATCCTCAACATCAACCCTTTATAGAAACCAATCCTACCAAGAATACATTGTTTGCCATAGTGTAGTTAAAATCAAATACAACAACTACTAATCATGACAAGTAAAATATACGATCTCTTGAGATTGATCATGAATGAAGAAAGACATGCTTGCATTGCTTCCAAATTCCCCTTCTTATCTTGCTTTCTCACTCAAATTGTCCATTGTCATAGAGTTATTGATGTGGTGTGTCAAGGAATTTATGGCAACAAGATGTCATCCTTGAGTAATGATGATTCCTCATTTGCATAAATTGCAATCACACTAAAAGTTCAAACAAGGATCATCAAACCTTATAAGTTTCTATGCATGTTTCTATATTTGTCATCTTGAATTATTAGATGGAAACATGGAAATTACAAGATGAAAATACTATGGAGTTTTACCCATATTTAATGGTTATTAGATGAAAAAATCTCCTTAAATTAACTAACCATAATTTGTGAAAAAACTCTCATAAATTAATTAAACACAATATGAAAAAATGGTTTAAATTAATTAACCACACTTGGTGGAAAAACCTTTTTAATTGACTAATGTTGTAGGTTAATTTGACTACTAGGTGTGATTTCCACCTGAATTTGGGCATCACTTATTGTCATATTGTTTCACTAATTTAATTGATTTGTTTGTAACAATCGGTCCCTGTTCATTAGGGGATTGGCATGTTTTACCATGATTTCCTATAATATATTTGTTTTAGTTCACTCAAATCTTAGTGAAATACAAGGTGAACTTGGTCACATCTCCTAGTAGTAAAACCTCCATTCAATGTCACACCTTCCTTAGCCATCCATAGCTTGGTGCCGATCAGTTCAACATAATACATAAACAAACAAAACTTCCTACCCATCCTCACAAGCTTTCTTGAAACAATTATTGTTGTAGCTATATTAGAGAAACAAATAGTAACGGAATAATTTCCACCATTAACATGTAGAAAGTTGACAACCACTGAAAACAAAAATTAAAACCTTAAAAACTTGTTATGTTCACATGAAAATATTATCCAATTCACATCCTATCAAATCATAGGACAACTTTATTGATGTTCTTCCCTACCATGAAACAAGGGAATCCGAAGTAGTAGGGCAATATCATATCTTCTCATTGGTCACCAATTCCCCTTAAAAAAAAACACTAAAAAATAAAACAAGTTCATCAAATTTTGCAACAACATGCAACTAGCCCAGTTTATCTTATAAAGGAATAAGTCCATCATGCAACATGGTCAAGATTGTGAAGCAAATTAACCATTCTTTCAAACTTCATTCTTTCTAAAGAATCTTTTGTTTGCCATGCTTAAAGCACTCAAGTCATACAATTTGTTGTACTCCTTCTTGTAATATGACCTTAAGTCTTTTAGTCATTGTACTAAGCTTGTAGAAAAATTCAAATGAAATTTCTCCTACTATTTCTTGATCAAGTCTAGAAGCTATTTTGTCCAAAAGTAACATCAACACTTCTTAAGGCTTCTCCATTGAGCAAAAAAGTCAAATCCAAAGAAAGAGAGCATTGCACATATTTGCTTCAAAACAAGATGACTTTTATAATCTTGTTTGCTCCCCTCCCTCCTTGAAGTGCACAAGGTCATTGTGTAGAGAGCTGGCTCGAGTGGTTCTGCCTCTCTCCTTGTCTTGCCATGAAGCTTTTAACAATGAGAGATCAATGTCTCACAATTCTTTAATTCGTAGTTCTCGCAGGAACATTTCAATGTTTTGAGATCCAAGGTTCTAGATGAATACTGATTATTACTCATCACCTTACCCTGCTCCCCACCAATATTTTTATTTTTGGCAAAATTTCACCAAATTTCAACCTGAAATGTATGATTTCAACCTCTACAAAAGATTTTCCATGGAAAATTTGGCCAAAATTTTCCATACAGAAAACCATTAGTCCCCTCCTGACATAGCCAAAAATTCTAAATGCCCTATTCCGACTTTGCCAATTTGCTTACTGACCTTAGGAGGTTTTAAGAAGACAAAGGTGCGAAGAGTTCTTCTTGTAAGATACAACATACAGCCTTCATATTAGGGGGAGCTGAGCATGATGAAGTTCAATGTTGGGGAAGGGGGGTAGGTGAGTTTGATGTCTTGTCATGAGCATGCCTTCTTGAGTGTAAAGCTTTTTAACAAAGGTATATTATAATTTTGTCAATCTTGATGACGGAAGGTCCACATGTGCATGGTGGTAGGGAAGTTGGTAAGGTTTCTTCGATTGACGGTGAACACATCTTCCTTGTGAAGAAGGAGGTATTTTCAAATAGAGAGGAAAATACTGTAGGTCCATTGAAATGTGAAATATGTTATATGGGCTTACCAAAGGAAGGAAGGGTGTTGTGTTTGGTTTCAGAAGTTTAATAGGGCGAAAAGAATTGTTACCAAACACAAGAAGGTTATGAGCTTCCAGAAGAAAAAGAGTTTTGTTTGGGTTCCAAAGTTTAATAGGGAAAAAACATTATTATTGAACAAAAGAAGGGGAGTTTTGTTTGGTCTTCAAAATATTAAAATAGGGTGAAAAAGTTGTTACCAAACAAAAGATGGTCAAACACCGGGGGGGGGGAGGAGGCTTCCATATGGGTTCCAATTTTAGGGGACCTGTTTGGCTTAAATATCTTGGTGGGTGGTCCCCCTTGTATATTACTCTTGGACCCTACCAAAAAAAACACCCCCACCCCCTTTGGTTACAATCTAACACTCCACCCTTGGTTTACCCCCATTTTAAAAAATAAAATTCTTAAAAAAACCACTTTGTTGTTAGCTAAAGCATGCGCTACTGAGAGGCTTCCTTTCATCTTTCCTAAGCCAAAGGTACTTTATTGGAATTTTTTTTAAACAATTTTTTTTTCCCTTCAAGGTGGACCCTGCATTATTCTAATTGTAAGCGTTTAAAGGTGGGATCATTAGCCCATGCAAAATATTTCTTTCAACCCATTTGCTCAATTGCATGTGGATTGCATTATTTAGGCTTTCCAAGTTTTCCTCCACATTGTAAGTTGTAGGTGTTTGCCTTCACCTTAAATTTGAATATTATTGTGTTGTGAAAAATGCTTGGAACAGATATGTAATGTAGGAGTACCTTAGCAATTTCAACAGATGTTGTTGTTGAATAATTAATTGATTTTCAAATATTCATTTCAACAAATGCAATATTACTAAAGATTCAATATTTTCCTTCACAATATTTTCTGATTTGCAAGAAATAAATTTCAACATTTCAACATTTTAAAAAATAATATAATTGATCTCGAACTGGCCAAGGTACTAGGGTATTATAGATGGGCATTTTGCTCCATCCACATGCATGCACATTGTGCTCAATTGTATAACTTTTTTGCTCTAATTCTAGATTAAATTCCACTAGGGACTTAGCACTACAATTTTCTTTGGTCCCCAAAACTCACCAAATAAAAGAAAAGAAAAAGTAATTTCAACTTTCTTTAGTTTAAATGCTAGGGCAAATTTTGGTTTCCAACATGTTTTGGTCCTGCTAGTCCTACTAGGGAGCAGGTTCTCCCAATGACTTGCTGGAAACCAAAGTCCAACTTGGGCAACCTGCTCTCTAACACTGTGGGTACAGAAAAAGAATTAGGGGAAAAATTAATTGGAGGATTCTCTTTCTTTAATGTAAATTCGAGAAAAAAATGCCCACAAAATCGAAAAATAGCCTAATTTTTTAAAGCACAAAATTGGAAAATAAACACTATAGTCTAATATAAAAAATTCGCAACAAAGAATTCTAAATAACATAAATGATTGGTTTTAATATTTGTACTCACCATTAGTTGGTGCAAAGTCCATCAGACCTTCTTATAAAAATTGGGGTACACTTACAATCTTTTTTTTTTTTTGCAAAAATTTCCAGGTGAGAATCAATCAGGTGACAGTCAGGGGTTTTTTTTTTTCCCGATTTTGTGATGTAGCTAAACTAGCTATTAGACACAAGAAAACTTGGCCAAATTAGGCTATAGACTAGGTATGAAGTAAAAAATTTAAAATTGTCCACATTTTGGCTACCTGCTAGCACCCATTACAGAAATCTGGCCATTTATATGTTAAAATTTGACTGCTAGAAAACCAAAAAAACTCTCATTCCTCTTGTGACATAGCCAAAAATATAATCTGCTGACATAAACATATGATGACATAGCCAAAATTATAATATGTTTCTAGCCACAATGTGTAATAATTTGCCTCAAATTCTAGGAAAACCATTATACCCCATCAAGCATCCTGAGTTCTTGTTGCAATTTCTTGAAGCAATGGTCCTGAAGTAAAAAAAACAAGCCCTTAGAATTTCTCACAAGATAGTGATGCCTTAAAAAAGATCTATACTTCACCAACATTCAAAAATTGCACACAAATAATAACTATGTACAAGCTTCTACTATTGTTGCAGTAGAGACTGCTCCTTTTACAACAAAAGTCAAGATTCCTGCCTTGGACGAGAATGAAGAGAAAAAGTTCCCCAACAGTGTGCAGCAAAATCTCCATGAGACAGCAGCCTACTTGACACTGAAAGAAGAACCAAGGGATGAAGATGCAACTGCTGTGGCAATTGACAATCATTAAAAAAAGTATCTAGATGAAGAATTACTTCCACCTTCCCACTTCTATAACAAATCCTCTAGAAATCATTTATCAGCCAACTTTACTCCTCTATGCCTTCCCACTCAATTCGCAGTCCTCTGCTCCCAGAAAATCCAATGGCCCAACCACAATTATGTGCATGTTTCACCAAGTAGCACCAAGAATAAGGCTGGCTAATGATGGGTGCTTTGTACTTTCCCACTTCCATTGTTGATTTCTGCAACCTACTCAGATAAACCGTGCCTACATATGGTTCTAGAATAGGTTCCTTAGCTTCATATGTGCATAGATGAGAAGGCAGTGTGACCTTTCGGACAACTCCCAAAGGGAAGTCACGAGATGGTCCCCACTCTGGAGGTTATAGAATATTAGGTCATTGACTTAAGGCCAAGGTGGACAACTCCCAAAGGGAAGTCACGAGATAGTCCCCACTCTCGAGGTTTATGGAATATTAGGTCATTGAATTGAGGCCAAGGTGGACAACTCCCTGGCTCCCCTGGAAGTAGGTGAAAAGTAGAGTTTGCATTTTTTAATTATAAGGCTTTTAAGAATGCTACAAATTTTGAATGTACTTGCTATACTAAATAAACCATATATGGTCAAATTTCATGTACTCTATTAGTTTCATCATTCTATTTATTTATTGCAAGTTAATGTTTGATACTTTTTCAAAATCAAATTATTCAAATGTTGTGATATTGATGTTTGAGTTATCATGAATATTGATATATATTTTTTTAAACTTGAATATTTCAATTATGATAATGTGAAGCCTCTAAAAAGTAGTTTTCCAAATTAATAGAATTATGCATCTAAAACATGATTTTCTATATGAACCCAAACACTAATACTTGCATATAATATGTCAAAACAATCCTCTAACAATCTAAAAGTAGGACATATGAATTTTTTGGTCAAATGATAATCAATTAACATACTTTTACAGTACTTTGTGCAATATGGGACAACAACATATATTTGGAAAGTAGAATGAAAGTAGGTTGCAAAAAAAGGAAACACAAAATCTTAAGCTTTAAAAGACATGTCCATACCATCGTACATACATTCATGTAGTTTTTTTAATATATTTTTAAAGATTAGGTTCTACTTTCTATGTTTCAAAGTTGACAATTTTTGTGGTTTCTACTTGCAAGGTATATTTTTTTGGCCTACTTTTGTATGCTTGCACCCACAAGAGAAAGTTGTACAAATGTAATTTTCAAAAAAGGCTTATGATATTTGTTGCATTTCAATTCCAACCCTTACTTAAAATGGTCCTTTGCCATTTTGATAAGCTTTGTTGTTTGGCATGAATTTTTTTTACCGGTGGTAGGTGATTTAGGCAATGGAAAGGACAAATCTTTGTCATAGGCTACAAAAACAATGTAAGTACATGCTGACATTGGAACTTTTATGCTAGTCTTGAATTGGCCACCAAGCTTATGCATTGTAAATATGGTTTTGAACTCATTTTCATAATTCAAACTTGATGACAATGATGTTTAATGGCAATTTTATTGATCTACCCAACATTGTAGTAAACACACATGGTGCAAAGCTTGCCAATTGTGTATGCACCTTTTTTGCAACATGTCCACCACCACCATCTCCTAGGGCATGTATATTCATCGTTTTTTTCAAATTGTCTTTTTCTACATAATAAATAATGGTAGATGCATCAAAATGGAATGAGTGGGGAAGGTGGATTTACTAAAAATGGATATGGAGCAAGGTAGCTACAATTGAAATGTGTGTGTGGGCAAGGCACTGTAAATGGGAGGGGGGAATGCAAAAGACTTATTTCATCTATATGTTATGCTTTGGATCTAACACACGGATCTCCACCTCTGGATTTATGAAGGGTTAACAAAGTAACTCCAATGGTTTTGTTTTTTTGTTTGTTATTTTTTATCCCCACAATTTTGAAAAGTTATGAACAATAATGTTTGACAATAGGAAAATTGTTGATCAAGTAGGAAATATTGGATATGGGGGAAAAGAATTGAAGAAAAATGTAGCCACTTGAATAGACAACACCATGCATGTTTTTGCCACACAATTATGAACATACACTACTCAAAATAACCACATCTAAAAACAACAATTATTTGTCTAGCCAACTAAATCTACTTGTGCCCCCCAAAAAAAACCACCCTTGCATACCACTATATACATATTGTAGCCATCCACCCTATTTGGAGAATATGAAAAAAAAATTGAGTTTGTTCCTATTATCCAATGGCACCCTATTGCAAGGGGCATGAATTGATTATTTAAGTGTTAATCATTGTAGGTATTTGTGTTGCTTTTGAAGTTACAAACCTTGGCATGGAAGGTGTCCAAAGTAAAAGGTTGGAATGTGTGGGATTTGTGATGATGATGTTGACTAAAATGCAAATCATGTTTTTGGATAGAATTATGTTGACACATTGATGAAAAGTCTATTGTTTGAAGGAAAGTGTTAAAGTTTAGGGTTTGTGATAACTTTTGCCTATCATCAAACATTTTCTAATATTTTTTCCATTCTTTATCAAAATTGAATATTTTTTGTGTCATTGAACATGCAAATTGGAGGGTTGTTCTTTGCACATCAAAAGTAAAGGATAAACACAGAAAACAAAGGAAGAGGATGAGTAATAGTCATATTTTTTTCATTTTTAGTTTGATTTGAATGATTTAAAATGCGATGGGTGCACCAACTAGGCCTTTACAAACTTGTTTATATTTTAAAGGCAAAGATGCAAGGATCAAATATTTTAAATTAAAAATCCTAATCTATTTTTAATTCACCCATCAACGAAAATTGAACCCCCTTGGACCAAACACCATATCTTCCCCCATTTCTTCACTTGAATTTTTTTTGTGGCATTGGAAGCATTAGGTGGAAGGCTACAAATGTTCTTTGAGCTTCAGAAGCAAAGCAACAATGTGTAAGGATTTGACCTCCTTTGACTTTTTAAATGTTTATTCTTTGGCTATCTACCTTAAGTTGTTCACTTGAAAATTGATTTTTTAAACAATGGAGGTTGACATTTCACATTACATGCCATATGTTCATTGGCATGTGTGCATTTCGAAAGGTAGATGAGTTGTGTGTATATGCAATTAAAAGGCTTGCCACTAACAAATCCCACCTTAGATGGATTTGAAAGGTAGGGAAAAATATTGTTGATGGTACTGAAATATAAGGTTGATTTGTAGGATTATGAACCATGTTCTTGCTCTTGGGCTTGACATGAAAGGAGGCAAATTCAATGAATTTCAATTTTTTATTTTTTATAAAAAAAATGTTACAAAAGGTATATTGATACACATTTTTCAAAATGAAGTTTTGTAAATGCTAAATCTACTTACCCATAAGTAGTTTGAAAAGGGGAATACACACCCAAGTTGGGGTGGGCAGGAGGTTGCAAGCTAGTAATAGATGACATTAAAAAGGGACATCACCATTGTTTTTGTGAAGCTAGGCCTTGAGAAGGAAATGATGTTGGTTTAGTAAAAATCTTAAAGTAAAGGTGGAAACAACAAAAACCCAATTGCTTAAGAATGTGGGTGGAGTGGTGTGAAACGATGTGAAGTCACCACCCCCAAAAAAATGGGGAGGGGGAAATGGCAAGGACAATGCCCCTTGGGGATTGTTAAAAACCATGGGTTTATAAGATGTTCAAAGACTTGAACCAATGAAAGGTCAAATGATGGGAGGTGAAAAAAAAAAATTTATGTGTGCAAGGGGGGGGGGTGGGGGGGTTGCATTGAGAGAGGTATGAATGTCATTCATAAAACATCATTTAAAAATCCCATAGGCTATTTGGGTATCACTCAACCTAGCACAATGTGTGACTAACGAAACAATCTATCATGCTTCTCCCATTGTGATAGGTTGTCATTATGAGGAAAAACAATGTTTTGCAACTAGCCTTGCAATTCAAATTTTGAGTTGCAAAGGACACTTGCAACCCATTGTATTTATACGTTGTGAATGTTAATAGACAAGTTGTATGATTACAAAGTTGCAATTCACCATATATATGGTGTAACTCATTGCAACTCAATCAAAACAACTCATTTTCAACTATTATGCAATTCCATTATAATTACACCCATGATGTTATGTTGACATCATTGATTATCATCCATCTATTTAAATCTAACACATGGCATTATGAAAACTTTTGGACATAAAAATGATTTTTTTTTCAAAATATCAATCTCCATTGTCCATTATGGTTGTTAATGGTGGTCAAAGATTGTGACATGTGGCACAATACAAATTTGTGACATGGCATATTAATTATATTTTGGAATAAATAAATAAATAAAAATATCTATTTTAATAGCTAAGTAGGTCATACATAACGATAGGTAAATATGTTAATAGATCTTAAGACCTACATACCTACATATTTACTTAGGACCTCCCTACCTACCTACCTATCGACATAGGTAAGTAGAAAAATAGGACCTACTTACTTACATAGGTAGGTAAGTAGGTAGGAAATCACAAGACTAAGTGAATGAAAAAATAACCATGGAATTTTATTTTTTTATTATATGTTTTGCCTTTAGGTTTAACTTTTTTGAGTTCATCTCAAAATAACATTTGTATTTTAATGTGAGAATATGATAAAATAAACCTTTTTTTATATAGTTTATAACATGGGATTTAAAGACAAAACATATGGGTTAAATATTTTAATTGTTCCTTAGTTGTAAATTAAGTTGTAATCGAATTGCAATTATAATACTTAAGCGTTTAAGGCAAGTTGGATCCAAGGGGAGGGCTTCATTGTTTTTGGTGTTTAAACAAAACTTGAACCCCTTTTAGTGGCATCTTTGGGGCATTAAAAAAGGTCAAAAACATAATATAATTGAAAAAGTTATGACACTTCAAAGTAGAGGGGATCAAAAACTCAAAAAAACAAACCACCAAATGTTACAAAAGCTAGTTCCCAAACACTTAAAAAATCCTTCTATGTTGTTATGTTACTATTAGAGTTGAAAGGTGATTTGTATACCTTCAAGTGCTACTTTTATAACATTCTAAATCGTTTTAAATGAATAAGAAATAATAAAGTTATGAGGTTTGAAAGTAAGAGGGGTCCAAAGCAAAAATAATAATAATTTGTGTATTGTAAGTTGGAAAGCTTATTTCTTTTCTTGTTATTTTTTCATTATTCCTTTTCCTTTACATTTCAAAGATGAATTTTAAATCTTGAGGTAACATTCCCATGACATTTTAAATCATTCAAAATGAAACACATGTTCCATGAAAATATAAATAATTAATGAATATATACATTTATTAAATTATAGTTAGTTGTATTAACATAGTTGAATAATAGTATTCTAGTAATGGCTATACTAATTGTATCAATGAGTAATTATTAGAAACTAGTTGCAAATGTATTCCATAATGGGTGGTGGAAATGTGAACATGTGGCATGATCACATGTATGTACATTATATTTAGTTACAACATAATTGTTGTTTTAATGGCACATTTACAACAATTCTAAAGTAATTGCCACATGCAACTACAATATAACTCATGAAAAATTAAACATGGTTGACTACATATGTATGTACAATGTGTATAAATTATCATATAGAGTATTCATTTTCAATTCACTTGCAATTATAATACAACTAATTGATTTTTTGACATGACAATTTATTTATTAATACACCATATTTCTAGGATGATAATTACACATTAACTGTAATACCCAAGAAATAGTTGCACAATAGTTGTATATGAGTTATTTTTTGAATGTTAGTGCAAGGTAGTGTGGTTTTGACGGACACAATTTTTCATAGTGTGTAATTTTGCTTGAAGGTTTGGCCATTTCCAAGAGACACAACATTACCAAGACACATGTAGTTTAATGAGGAATATGATTTCGTGTGATGTAGGAATAAACCTAAAATAATTGCAAAAAACTACTTGTGAAATCTTCTAGGTGGAAATGATTATGAAGGTGATTGAAAACCATGTCTAATGGACCATTAACAAACAAATGAGACATAGGTTTGAATGCCACTTTAAACGATTAAAAAAAAAACTCAAAATCCTTTTCATGTTAAAAATCTTCTAGAAATAGAAATGCATCATCATGGTTAGAGGGGGATGTGGTGGTGAAGGTTGAAATGGTGTTGGATGAAAGGGGGGAAAGGGAGAAGGGTACTAATTTGGTTTGGTTGAGAATATTTACTTTTGCAATTGAAAGCCAAATTATGATGGAGGTGTTTATGGGGGGTGGGGTCATGTCACATCACGTGTGAAAATGAATTATTGTAATGGATTTATAGAAAATACTTAGGTAATCATAGCTTTTCTGTGTCATGTACACATGTCAACTTTTTTTTTCCAATGACGATGATTTCATTGGAGCTGGTTTAGGTGGGATGAGCTATAGTTGTAGGTTGTACAAAAAAACAATTCCAAACTACAAATTTATTAGAGGTCAATTTCAAACCGGATTTTTTAAAAAATAAACATTTTACAAGTTGTAATGTTTCAAAATGTCCTTATTGATCCTAAGATATCAAAAGTGAAACAAATCTCTTTCTATAGAAATGCATGTATCTAGATGAGAAGTTCTAGGTTCAATAAGTGAAGTTTCCAGTTTGAACCTATTATAGAGGACACTATCATTCAGGGATTAGTTATTTATTATTTCATCACAATCATAAAATTTAGTCTGTTATTGTGTGATATTGTTAGCCACATGCATAAATACATGCACAATATATATATAGAATCAAGGTTGATGATGGGCGACAAAAATTTCACCTCAGCAACATATTGGTTGTCAAAGTCAGCCTAACTCATTGATGGACATCACTTCAATCAATCATCCTCTAGCCAAAAAATCAAAGATTTGCTTCATTTCCTTCAAGTTTTCTTCATTTATGTAAATTTAGATCATTATGCATATAAATTCATCATCATTTGTTATTACATAGTTTAGAGTCATGGTTAGCATGCTACATAGATACAAATACAAAAATGGTCTTCTACGATACAATTATCACCTTTAAGGAATAGGCGGACAAAACATCCTTCCTCTTCCCTAGGAGGGATATTCATGGATATAAGGTGCCCTCGATTCCATTAGAAAATTTTGACAAGTGGTTTAAACCATGAGTCTTCATCTTATTTCTTGAGCATGAAAATGGCAACTTGGCATCCATCATAAGAAGTTGCAAATAACATGATATATTAAACCAAAAACACTAGGGTTATGATAACGGGCCAGAGTAAACACATGAACTGGCAACCCACAAGGAATTCAACAACCCCCAATCAGTTGGTGATGCAGGACAGCAGAATTAATGGTTGAAACACTAGAGTGAGCTCACCAGCCCCTTGGGGATGGAGCTGGCATTTGCAAAAACACCATCCAGAATCAAAAGGATACGAGGTTACTCATGATATGAAAAGGGGGTTTGATTGCCTGCTTCGACATAAGAGACTTGGCCCATGCAATGTTTTTTTTTGGTGCCTTTAGAAACACCCTCTGCCCTTAGTCCATACCCAAGACCCTAAATGAAACCAAACCAAGCATTTTGTTGTTGGGCATCCCTATGTCTGTCCAAAAAGACTCCATGATTCCCCTGACTAGCACAAAATAACAAGTTGTGTTAGACCTATGGCAAACCACATGGGACATCAAGGCTTGTGAGAACCTATTTTCTGACACACCATCATAGACCCAAAAGATACCTCTATTCCGAGAATGTGTTGGGTTCATTATCATGGATTATGTGATCCCTGCACTCAGCAGTGCACCATCATCCATTTGAAACCCCTTAGAATCTTGGTTGTCCATGAATCACAACGTGAGTTACCAAGGTTCCAATTTGATAACATATCATGTAAACCCTCTTACTTCACCCTAACCCTAACTAGGTAACTAAAAGTATGTAAATGGGGTTAGTATCATAACTCTCTCCCCCCTTTCAGTGGTATCCGCAAAGTAAAGACGTTGTCATAAATCTCAGTATGAAATGCTGATACTCAGCATTTTTTTCAATGTCTTTTGGAATCTTTGTATCTTTTCAATTTTAAAAAAAAATCTTTGTGTCTTTCCAATTTCATACAAATGTAAATATGTGTTATTTCATTTGAATATGTTGAGAATATTTCAAATGATTAACATGCTTTTTTTTTTGAAATTAAGTTAGTTTCCAATAAAAAATTCTCCTTTAATTACCTAATTCAAGGATTTAATCCCCCCTTGCTTAGCTGATCTCCCCTTGGATATAATTGGGCAGTATTTGGTATAATTTGAATCCTATATATATCTGAAAATAACAAAATTTTCAAATGTAAACTGTTATTTCTTTTTTTCATTTCATCGTCATTGGTAGTGCATAACAACACAAAAGCCCAAGTAGTTAATACATAATTACATGGTTTTGGATTATAACTTATTTGTTTACATGATTGTAACATCTCTACAATGGTACAAAAATGTTGTTTAACCATCTTCTTTCATTGGAATAACATTTAGTGAAATCACACATTTCCTTCTTCCATATATACATGGCCAAATCCATTACATGTCTACAAAACCCAATGATGGACTAACACACCAAATTAGTGAGGTTATAAATGATGAATTTGAACTTGTTCATATAGAGATTGAAAGTTATATAAAATTGACGGCTACTAATTCTTGGTAGATTTTGAATTTTCAGATCTAGTTTCATCTACAAATCAATTCAAAATTATAAAAACTTTAGGTTTTTCAAAACATTTTAATATTTGGGATGAGTTCCACATCTCAACCTTCCAAAACCCAAACCTTGGAAAGCATTAAACATGTTGGATCCTTGTCGGTTGAATAGTTTTAGATTAGTCGTGTGGATCTAATCACAGACATGACACTCAAAGCATTCATGAACAGAACAAAGAACACGACAATAAAATTCTACAATACCTAAAATAGAATGGAGTGAAATTTTTGCAATTAATACGAGGTTTTTGTCACTCTAGGGCTTATGAAACGACTGTGCTTCATTGTTCATGAATTTCTCTAAGTCTCATGATGATGAGAAATTCCATTGAACAAGAATGAAGATGAGTCACTACATGAGATATTTCAATGTATGATTTCCCCAAAAAATAATTAGATTGGTCATTAAATGAATTCTAAATGGCTTTACTTGGACCTGAGATGTCGATGCTCAAACATGTAATAGAATTAAATTGACATCGAATCATAGTTGAAAAGAAATGCAATTTTTATTATGAAAAACCAGAAATGTATGGAAATGGAAACACATGAAGTGAATCTCTTTTTTAAGGAAATAGGAAAGGAAATCTAGAAAAAGAAGTGCCTTGGTCTGACTAGCGGCTAGCCATTCTTTGTTTGGTCTTCTTGAGCTTTGCACCAGTGTTGGGGAGCTTATTAGAAACAGGAACAGACAACAGACTCCCCCCCACTTTGACATGGCGGTTCTTAGGATTCATAACTGTGATTTCTCAAACAAATCAAAGAACCCATTCTGATACATAACCACAGTTTTCAAGTTTTTGAAAAAGGTTAAATAATCGCCCAAAAAATCCATTGTTTCTTTACTGGTTCTTTCATGAAAGTCACAAGTTCATTAAGGGTTTTCATATAACCGGGAACAATGGCTTATTGATTCTGATTTTAGAGGACTGGAACTAGTGGTTCTCTGATTTCTAACATTTTGAAAATCAGAAACGGGCAGTTCTTTAGAAATTCAAATACCCGCATTCACGAAACACTTCTTTTAACTCTTCTTTGGTGGTCCCTCCAGTTCAATTTCTGCTGAGCTATAACTTTATTAAGCAGCTTGGTCTAATGCTGAAATTTGGAGAGCAACAACTTTGCATTCTTTGCATAAAGGTTGAGATTCTATTGTTTTGCCAACTTTCTTTTCTTGCTTATAAATAGTCTCTATTATGTTGTTATGTATCTTCAACTAAGTGTAAATCACCAGGCAACCAGCAATTGTATTGTTTGGTGATTTTTCACCACTTTGCAAAAAAAAGAAAATCCAGTGCAACAACTCATACTAAGGATTTTTAGAGAAAAAAAATGTACCCAAGAAATCATTTGTCTCAAAAAGTGGTTCATCAGATCTTATTGCAAACAAAATTTTACTTTATGATTCTATCATTTCCAAAACATTTTAAATTGTTTTCAAAACTGTGTTTTAAAAGACTCCATTGTAACTATGCGTAGAACACACCATTTGATTTTCACTTTTTCCAAATTGAACGCTGTTGCACAACTAGAATTGGCAATGGTATTTATACAAAATGGCATTTCACATTATCTTAATGCCACATGACTTAGAGCTTGTTTAATTGACCATAAATTATGGTTCTATGACTCTTTGTAGCATAGTTTTAGTGTGTCTCTTTCAACACACTAAAACTATGCTGCAAACTCTTTCAAACCAATGCACAATGTCGATCCAGGAGTTTCACATTATCAATACAACTTTGCATTACTATGGATAGGTGCCTATTATCAAACCCTATCTGACAGAGAAAGAAAAGTAAGGTGTTTCTGACCTTGATGTTGCTGCCTTTTGTTGAGCCTCAATAGCAAGTCTTGTGCCAAGAAACACCTGGTATCTGATTAAACAGCAGTTCATTAACCAAGATTTTCAATAAGCACACCAATGCTATCCCAGTCTTTACAAAATAGAGAAACTAGCTACAAAAACCAAGAGAGAACTCTTCCCTCAGTACCATTCAATATTGGCCAATGATCTATCATCCACACAGACCAACGATTTTCCTGGGGTTCTGGGAGGAGCTTCCACGTGGATGCTTGTTCTCAAATCAGAATCTGGACTTCAGTAGTACTTCAGCCAGACTTTGACATTCTCTGTAATGAAAACCATAATCTGCATTGTACACTGTATGAGAAGCAGACTCATGCTGGCAAAAGACTGTAACATCCTCATTTTTGAGGGCAGTATTAACAGCATTGAAATTACAAATCTCAAAGAGTCTACCAATCCTCTGAATAAGCAGGGAAGCTCCTGACGGCATTGACTTGTGTACAAAGTGCTTATCAATGATAAATTCTTGTGTTGTGAAAAGTTTTGTTGTACAAAGTCTTGTAAGGGAAGAGAAAATGCATGTTACAAGTGAAATCATGGAGAAGCTCGGGAACAGAGTCCAGACTTTGCAGCAACAATTCTCTGCAACCTGGACACCTGCACACAAGAAACATCAACTTCAGCATTCAATACTATTTGTCACATGAGTGTACAGGACTATAAAGACAAGAACTTTTGCACAGAGTGGCTGACCACAATGAGCTGTGTGAGAAGACAATGTTGTTTCAAGCACAAAAAGGTGCAGATGCAGGAAAATGCAAACTAGAGTTTCATAAGCACAAGGGAGGAAACAGCTCAGAAATCACCTCTTGCTGCAAACCAAGGACTTTAGCCTCACTCTCCTGCTTCTGTTCAACTGCCTGTACAACTGCTGCCTCTATGCATCTATTTTCCGCCTCAACCTGAGAATCCACTCTTGCATTAGAAACAGCTCAATCAGACACAGTACATAAGTCAGGCCTACTTCATTCCTACTTCAGTTAAGTTTGTTGTCTGAGTCAAGAACCAGCAAAGTAAACTGTTACTTGAGAAATCCAATCTTAATACCCTGATTGAACATCTTGATGATAGAGCCACCATTGTAAGAGACCAGCTTGAATTGAGAGCCGAGAGCCCTAAAACCTGAGAGAAGAGGCTTGACTGACGAACATATCATTTTCTATCTCTATTTCTTCACACCACAGAGAAAAGCTACAGCTACATCAATCCTATATGTCCCTGAAGCATTTTGATTTCCGCAGATATGTCTCAGATTACACCCTACTGTACAGCATAGGCCAGACAAAGGAGGAATCCATTCCCATGCTGCTGCAGAAAAAAGTAGCAGATTTGAAGAGTCATCAAGATAAATTTGCTGTTCAGACCTGAGCCAATGCAGAGACACGCTGTCGCTCAACCTCAAGCTGCTGTCGAAGAAAAGCTTGCTCCTGGTTAGAAGAATGGAAGTCAGTTACCTTCACTGTAGAAAAGCCCTTATCCACTAAATAGTTGACATTGAACTGTACCAAAGGCACAAGCAAGTAGAAAACAGAGACACTCTAATATAGCATACACATTACCCTACTGAATCTCACAGTTTGGAAAGCCATGTAACCCATTAGGATTAAACTCTTATTAAACGGAAAGAATGGCATGCAATGGCTGAAACATGGAAGGACACGCATAGAGTCTTCATGTTGCCTAAGACACAGAACACTTCCATACCTTGCGCACATGGTCCAACCAAGTAGCATCAACAAGCCATTTTTGCTGTCGTCGCCCAGGTGAGGTCACAGGAAGACCAGTACGGTCTGAATCTCGCTGCATCCAAGTCTCATCCCGTTGAGCTGGCCAATTGCCAGAACCAGACCCCAGACTGTTGCGTAACCCAAAGCTGTCACAAACCCACCATGATGATTCAAGGCTAAGAGCCACCCACTCAGAAAGCCCTTTACTCATCAGCTCATCAACCCACAACTTCTAATGATTTTCACAGCCACCCCAGCTTTTCTAATAGAGGAAGTTGAAGGTGCAAAAGTTGAGAATTGTGAGAACAAAGCTGTTCCTGCAGAACCTCAACTCTCAAAGCATGCCAAATATATTGTGGCAGTGCAGCAAGACAAGACGAACTCTTTGTAATGCATGTCAAAGTGTTTCCTGTGAAGGAATTTTGCACAACATCATGAGTGTAGCATGAAAGTCAATGTGCTGCGGACAGAAATCCTGACCTGCCAGGATGCTCAAGCTCCCAACATTGATCTTGCACTCCGGGAACAGAAAAACGGCCACTTCGGTCTCCTGCATCAAATGAAGCTCTTGTACGAATGCAATGGCCATCATACTTGTTATCAAGTGACAAGAAAGAACCCAAATTTCTTCCATCCTGTTTGTTGGGCAGCTGAAACAGAGCTGCATCAAGGCTGACAGCTCTTTTCAGATCCTGAACAGCAAGTGCAACTTCTATATCTTTACGCTTAGTTTCTGATTCTTCTAACTTTGCTTTTAAGTCCACAATGTAATGATCAAGCTCCTGAAGATGTGATGAATGTACCTTCACCATTCCTTCTTTCTTCTGCAAATCTACCAACTTATCCTTGTTCTCAACCTCACTGTGCATAAGCAGCCATTGCAGTTCCCGAACTGCCCCTTGCAAAACACTAACTTCCTCCCTTTCTGCCTCCAGTTGTTTGAGTACATTTTCTTTGTCCAGAAGGAGTTCCTGTTCCTTGCGCTCCCACTCCTGCTGCCAGTGCTCTTCTTGCATGTTCAGCTCTTGAGGTAGTGTGGCTCTCCTTCCTAAATCTGCTTCTTGTTCTGTTCTGGTCATCATCAGTTGACTCTTCTTGGAACCCACTTCTTTGTGTAGTTCCTCAATGACACATGTTGTATCCAAGAACTGCCTGTCAACACCAGCAAACTGTCTCACTGCTGGCTGAGGGAGACTGTCGCTCTGGTCATTCACATTTCCTTGATTTGTATTTGGCCCCAGCTTTCGCCTCTGTCCATCAAGTTCCTCCAGTAGAATTCCAATCTCCTCCTGAAGCTTCCAAATATCAGCATTTGCAAGTTCACCTGCTTTTCTCTGCTGGTCAAGCTCATCAGTCAGAGCATCATTCTCCTGTCTGAAAGAGGCAAGCAGCTTGGCCACATTAAGATCCTCAGTCTTGATATGTTCTTCCAATGTTTGCAACTTCTCCCTCAGTGCTGCAATGTCTTCATCTTTCT
>Ga0116229_10005170_pt1 | contig 21341 bp, 19 predicted proteins | sample S1TSphgellanicum_3_FD_87313 | JGI IMG/M metagenome (GOLD analysis project Ga0116229, IMG submission 87313) | Host-associated microbial communities from peat moss isolated from Minnesota, USA - S1T2_Fc - Sphagnum magellanicum MG | ecosystem: Host-associated > Plants > Peat moss > Unclassified...
ACCTCTTGCTTGTTTGCTTGCTTGCTTACTTGCTTGCTTGCTTGCTTGCTTACTTGCTTGCTTGCTTGCTTGCTTACTTGCTTGCTTGCTTGCTTGCTTACTTGCTTACTGTTTCTGTTCTGGTTTTACAACTGCTGCTGGTTTTGCTGATTTTCACTCGCATCCACCAGCTACTTAGATTACTAATCTCAATCCTTTTCACAACGGATTAATTAAGTAGTTAAACTAATTCAATTAGTGACCTGAGATCAGGTAGTTGTATAGCCAGTTGCTACATTATGGGTGGCAAAGGACAAGATTTCTTCTAGTGCATTGATTATTTCAATATTTCATTGTGATTATTAATATTTAATTTAATCAATATTATTTTAATATTTTCTTTTAATTAATAATCATAACAGTGATACAGCCGGTTTTATTTAATTTCTACTCCTGTTTTTTGGTAATTGTACAATGTTGTACAAAAAAATTGTAGAGAATTATTTTTTAATTTATGGGGATGTACATGTGCATTAATTCTTTCAAAAACCTCCTGTTAACTAATTAATATATTCATGATTCATAGCAGTTAAACAAGAACTTACAAACCAGTTGGAAATTGATAGTACTAATTAATTTTCTACTGGCTAATTTTGATTGTAGTAAGTTGTGTAAATAAAATAAAATTGTTAAAATTTATAGGATATATTAATTAAAATTCTTTTAAATCTCTCAAAGTTTTAATTAGTTAATCATTGCAGTTTGTTACACAAGTTACAAGTTATAACCAGTTAGAAATTGTACTAATAACTTTTATTTCTATTGCTATTTTCCCACTTTGTAGAAAGCTGTACATAACAATTTTTGTAGAAAATTTGGTAATTAATTTCAAGCCATGATGATCAAATATTCAAGTCTTCTGTCATTGAGAGGTTAATGATAAATCTTGATACTATATATATATATATATATAATTAATTAATAATAGTTCTTCACATGCAACAGAATCAAATGGTATATAACCCACACATGCAATATATGATTTTTTAGTAGACCAGAGTTTTGAAAGAATAGTATTGTATATCTTTTGTAAAATCTTCCAACTCTTTTCCTGCCACAATTCCTGAGATTTCTTTTGAGATTTTCTCCAAAATACCCAGAACTCAAAACTATGTTTAGAAACACAAAATATAGGTATACATGATTTTGTGGATTCTGTAATAATGGGAACCAAATTTAGGTGGGGATTAAGAAAATTTGCTATGTATGGCTAGGAAATATTATTATAATTTTTAATTTTTAAAAATTTCTTTTGCATTTTTAAAAGACAGAGCAAGCATCAGCTAAATTTAGTTCACCCTGATATGCATCAGATATGAATTTGATTCTCTTCAATCATTGGTCTAGATTTGAGCTGAAACTGGAGACCAGGAAATTGGAAAGGCACAATTCATAATTATGCTGGATATTTTGGGTGGACAAACTCTAGTCAAAAAATAGGCCCAATTTAATTTATTTTAATGACTTGACATAAACTAGCAAAAAATAGTGAAAAAAAGGATATTGGGTTCATACAAATGTAGCAAAAAATAGTCAAAAAAAAAGGATATTGGGTTCATACAAATCTAGGAAAAAATAGTAAAAAAAGAAGGATATTGGGTTTATACAAATCTAGCGAAAAATAAGCAAAAAGATTTATTGGGTGGAGATAATCTAGGAAAAAAATTTCCCACCCAAATTAGGCAATATGTTAAGAGGAGTGACACTAGTACATAATACAAAGCCTTCCAAATACAAGAGTTTCCCCAATAGGGATGGATTAAAATTCTTTGGAGGTTGTGAAACTGCAAGTTTATAGTTTAGGGAATGTATTGGACATCAACTGAGATTCTGGGAAGGAAAAAGAAAAAGAAAAAGAAATCACTCATAGGTTGATTTTTTTACAAGTGCAAAGGGTCAACAAAGGCAAGGGCTTTGAAGCTCACATACAAAAAAAGAAGCACTTCATTAAAAACTAAAGGGTAATTGAGAATGAACTTCAGCTCAAAAAAAGAAAGAGATTCTATTGAATTCACTTTCAGGACTGTTGCTTCATTATCCAAGCATTTTATAAGATTGTGGTGAGATGTTGGACTAATAATGCACACAATTCTACATTGAAGGGGTCTCTCACTCACATTGGACAAGTTACATACGGTTTACATTCCAAGTTGGAAGGGCCGTGCCTTTCATGCCAGTTGAACTAAGAAGAATTCACAAAGTGAAAACCCCTGAAAAGTTCAAATTAAATGAGGGGTTTTCCCAAGATTTCACAAGGCTAGATTGAGTCCAATACACCAAGGCTGATCCAGAAATTGGAAAAGTGTGAACAACCCATTTTTTTTCTCCAACATTTATCAAAAGAAAAAAACACTTTGGAGTTTACTAAAAAGATAAAATTACAATATCTTGCTCAGTGTTTTTTTTGGGAGAAAATTATATTTCTCAACCAAAAAAAAATTGGGGAAGTTTTTGGAGAGATGTGTTTGGACTAATGTTTCTTTTTTGGGGAAAAATACCCATTTTTTTGATATCATAAAATTAAAAATTAAAAAAACACACTTATGTTGGTGTCTAGGAAATTGAAAATTAAAGACATAAATATATAATTTTTTAGAAAATTAATCATACAATAATTTGTAATTTAACCAATAAAATTGTTGCTTAATCAGACAAGCAAGAGTTATACCTTTACTAATAAGATCATCACTACATTACCCTAAGGTCAGTTTTGTCATTAAATAATCCTAAAAATAGTGAAATGAAATTTTGTAAAAGTTCACATGTTGAAAATCATCATAATTGTCATAGGCTACACTCTGAAAAAATTCATTCCTCATATCACAATATTATAGTAAATGATGAAAAAATATGTAATTTCAAAATTTACGAATTCATTTTTTGAAAAAAAAAAATATTTGCTTTCTCAACACGGAAACTGACCGTAGGCTACATTATCCTACTTAGTCTTCCAAAGATGAGTGTACCTGAGTGGGTGGGTGCGGGGTGGTGGAAGAGTGCAGCAAATTTTCTTATGCATATATTATTCTGATCTTACATGAATGCCAACAGCAAGAATTTGTGCAACAGGAACAAGCTTGCAGAACTTGATTTTTGGATCAATTCCTGTTTTGTTGCATATGCCCTGCAAGTGTAAGTCATTTAATCGTGTGTCTATGGAAAATAGTGGACAATTCATCAAACCTTGCTGGCCAGGTTCTCCAATAAAGTGGAGTACATATGAGAGAGAGAGAGAGAGAGAAGAGAGAGGAGATGGGTTGCGTACATGATTGGCTTTATTAGACTTACTGGAGCCCACTATTGTTTTGTCATCATGCTCTCGACAACCAATTGTGAGGGGCAACAAGATCTCCCAAATCAGATCTAAATCCACAACTGGTAGGGTCCATACCTGATTCACATGTAGCGTTTAATAAAGCTTTTCTTTCTTCTTCTCGCTGTGCTGCTATCTTTGTTGCTCCTGTCTGAAGATAGCAGGCAACAACACTTGTGTATATATATATATATATATAAACTTCTACCTTACTGTGGATGAATTGGGCGAATCTCTTAAGAAGAATTGACTTGTAGTTTTAGTTTTGTTTGAACTGCTGAATATTTTTTTGTTTTTCTAAAGACTTCCTGATTTCAAGTAAAGGTTGTTTTGTTTGCTTCCAAAGGTGAGTGGGGAAAAAAAGAAGGTGGTTCTTTCAAGGATTTTGTTTGACTGTCCGTATCTTAGTTAGACCTTTGTAATAAATATCCTTACAACTCTGCTGCTCTGTGCAGTGCGTTATTCTTTCAGCTTTATGTTCTGGGTGCTAACAGATGGCCAGGGTGAACCAGCTCCCACATCGGTACCTTCACCTTTTTGTTGAGTAAGGCCTCTTAGAGACCATATTAAGCTCAAAAATTTATTAGATTTGAAGTCAGAGAGACCTTCTTTTCAGTCTAAGCATGGGATATTTGTAGTATTTAGAAATAATTTTAAAGTGTGTTGGAAATTTTTATCATGGTACCAATGTGTGTGCTGGTGGTTCACCCAAGGCCTTAATCGTAATTGGGCTTCAAAACATTAGAGTTAGATTCATACATGTCTGATACCACCTTGGGATGATATTTTGCTGGTGTTAGCTCCTTCATGTAATATCTACTAATTGTGGGTTAGTATTTTTTTTGTCTCAAGTGTTTTGTTTTGGTTCTCCACCAGTTAATGGTTTCTAGACCTAATTCTTATTTAACAAAGACTACCTAAACTGAAAAGAATTAATATCAAAAGTACTATTAATTAAGCTTTTGTATGTGTCCCACCTTCGTTAAGCTACTGCTCCATAAACTCAGAGAGAGAGAAAATAAAAAAATAAAAATAGTGAGAGATTGTGTATGTAGGTACTAGAGTCATTGCTCCTCACCAAAATCTAAACTCTTGCTTTGCTAATTTATTAGAATTTTATTTATGGCTTACCTTTGGCCAGTTGCACCACTTTGAAGATTCAAAACTTTTGACTTTAGGCAAAGCTCGCCTCTTTCCCTCCGACAACCATAGATATTTATTCATACTTAAAACTTGTTATTTTAACATGTTTGCGTCTTCTGCGCATCAAGGTTTAGCATGGGTGAAAGGAATATGATTATGGGTAATATTCATAAGCATCCTTGATCAATGACTTGGTCAATTCTAAATGACGGGCTAACCCTAGAGGTATACAATTTGGTCACACTAGCAAGTCCACTTGCAGCAATATATACATATACCAATGGGTTTCGTGAGTAGTAATAATTTGGATAAAGTTCAGGCTTTGAAAAGCTTGAAACCTGATTTTGGGCATGTAATTATGCACATCATGGCCTTGCTCTCCTCCTACAAGGGCAAGTTTTGTATAAAAAGAAAGGCCTTGATTGGTCGATTATAATGATTGACCACCCATGTGATCGCATTGAATCAATCCTCCTCACTCTATATACTTTCTACGATTTCACTTTTATGAGTGAAGATGGGGAATTAACTTGCACACAATTTTGGATGCAGTACACATTGGGTAAAGAGGCCCACATATGTTGTGTGTGGGTGGATCTGCTCCATATTATGCTTGCACTCTTGATATCGTACCTCGCGTATAAATGAGCAAAAGATAGGCATGCAAATTTCATGTCTTTTAAAAAGGCTTTTTTTAAAAATGAAATTCAATGACCAAAAAAACATTCAAACATGATGAGATGGTTTTCTAGTTTGAAACTTTGTACTTTACTTACGATATGATTATGCACCCAGCCCCACACTGCCCCGCTGCACTCCACCCCACCCCACCCCACCAGTTGTGAAAGCAAGCTCCCAGATGGGACACCCAATTGTGCATTGCTTCCCAATCTGTCAATATATATGCTTTCTCTCCCATTCTAAAAAGCACAATTTGATTTGATTTGATACCAAAAGGATAAAGAAAGAAAGAAAGAGAGAGAGAGAGAGAACTGGCCATTTGGTGAAGAAGAACCATAGTCAGATTAAACATGTCACTCCGTGACTGATGGACCAAGCAATGAAAACATTCCTCTCTACCCCCATCAAGAATCCAATTCACATGCAGAGTAGCTTACACGTAGCAGATTGCTGAACAGTTACCTCCCCTACCCCCTGCTCCCCTCCATCACACTCTTTCGTGCCCACCAAATGCCACTTGAATTGTCATCACCCAAGAGCCCTTGAGCCCCCACCATTCGAGTACATATTTGTAGTGGGGGCGAGGTGTGAGCTGGGAGAGAGAGAGAGAGAGAGAGAGAGATGAGTGTTGTTGGAGGAGGTTCAATAGAGATGAAAAGAAAGCAGAGAGGAATCAAATCCAAGAGGAGGAGGAAGGAAGGAAGGAAGGAAGGAAATCACCCACAATTTTTTATGACTGGAAACATGTTATATATCTATCTGCCTTCTTGATTCACTAAACCATTTAAGTATGTCTGATATTAAAAGAGGAAAAAAAGTTTACCAAAAAGAAAGAGAACAATTTGACACGGAGGTAGGACATGGAGGTAGCCAATTCCTTGCCCACATGTTGGAAATGTCCCTAAGAGGCGGGAGTACCAATTGCAAAGCATACGATGAATGATACCATGAACCTACACATATAGGTAGATCATGAGGTGTAGAAGGGTGAGGGTTCTTATGCCTACTCCTTAAGAGTGGGAGGAGGGATCTTACACCTATTACTCTTCTAGGTGTAAGATCCCAAATCCCTCCTTTCACTCTTAAAGAGTGAGTAGTAGGCATGAGAACTCTCATCTTTTAGAACACAAAAGGTTCATGTATATATAGAAAGGGTGCCCTCCAAATCAACCTTTTTTTCTACTATCAAAATTTCACAAATAAGAAAAATTGAAAATGAAGTGATTTTTCTGGGTTTCAATCGCAAGAAATCAAGAAAAAACTTATAAATTGCCAGATTTTATTTTATTTTTAAAAAATTTGGCTTTTTTTTTCCAATATGTAAGCAAAAGTATGAAAGGATGATTAAAGATTTGTCCTTCACATCTGGTTTATAGCCACATTTGGCTAAATATTCCTGTCAATGATGATGATGATCCCCATGGCTTCTAACACCTTTGTATGGATGATCGCCACTTTGGCTGCATTTTTAGTATAAAAGAAACCTCTTTTTTTTTTCCCCTAAAAGCCTCCAAATACACTTAGGAAAAATAATATTTTCTCCCCAAGTTTTTTACATTGTATTGAATCATCAGATCTTAGCTTCAAAAGGTTGCATGATGATGGAAGTAAATATGCTTGATGATACTTAAGGAATTAGTGTTGATGATGATGATGATGATGATGAACACAAACTATTGTTATGATGATGGTGATGATGTTGTAAGTATAATATTGTATTTTATTGGATTGTATTGTGTTGATGATGTTGTTTGTATGTATTGTGTTTTTGTTGCGGTGTTGATGATGATGATGTTGTAAGTATAGTATAGTATTGTATTGTGTTGTGTTGATGATGTTGTTTTGTAAGTAGTGTGGTTTTGTTGTGGTGTTGATGTTGAAGAAAGTGTGTTGTGTTGATGATGATGATGATGATGATGTTGTATTGTGTTGGGTTCATGATGTTGTTGTTGTAAGTATTGTGTTTTGTTGTGTTGTTGATGATGAAGAATGTGTGTTGTGTTGATGACCTGGGATGATGGAAGAAGGGGAGGTAATGTTGATGATGTTGAAGTAATTAGTGTTGTTTGATGAAGTAAGTAATTAATTGTGGAGAAGAAGAACCAGAAGAAAGAAAGAAAGAAAGAAAGAATATGAAGATGAAGACGATGTTGGGGGAGAGAGAGGAGTTTGGTGGTGATGTTTGGTGGTATATAAACTGGATACATATGCAAGCTGTGTGTATATTTGAACTTGGTGAAGTGTATCTATTCTACTTGATTGTTGTATTGTCGTTGATTGTGATTGTGTTTTGAAGCAGCTGCTTCTTGTGTTGATTCTTGTGTTGTTGTCGTTGTTGTTGTTGTGATCGATCGAACTCACACACATATAGAGTCTAGTTGTGTGCCTGTCTCTTTAGTCTTTTTGCAACTGTGTGTGTCCCTCTGAGGGGGAGAGAGAGAGAGATTCTCAAGATTTGTGCCTATTCGTCAGAGTTTCGGGAGAGGTGGTGGCATTGGTATCTCGTCAGCGAGAAGAGGTCGTGGAGGAGGAGTATTGTTGAGCTTTGGAATTGGTGTGGAAGGTGGCCTCTAGCGGATTTTTGAAGCAAAAGACTGACTCTGAAGCTCTTAGAGAAAGCCAAGCGAAGAGAGAGAGAGAGAGTGAGAGAGAGAGAGAGAGCGGGAACAGAGAGAGGAGGGGATAGATAGGTAGGGGGCGAGGTCGAGAGAGCTGGCGGGGTTCGGGAGAGGCAAGAAACGAGAGGGGACCAAGAAGGAGGGGCTCGGCAGCTCTAAGATGGGAAAGAGCGACGAGGCTGCTGCGTCCAGGGAAGAGGAAGCAATGCAGCTGGCAGCGGCGAAGCAGGAGTACGCGGAGCACATGGACAGTCTTCGTGCAGAGGTAAAATCAATTCCATGCAATCTCCTTCGCAATCTCTCTCTCTCTCTGGATCATCGTCATCGTTTCAGAGGATCCTTGTTGTGCTGCTGGTCATTGTTTGTTCGTTTCCTTCATCTTTTCCTAGTGTAACATTATCATTATCATCATCGCCGGGGAATCATCAATGGCCGTTGCTTTCCTGCTTGCTTTGCTTTGCCAGGGCTTGTTGGATGATCAATTCTTGGAGCTCCAGCAATTGCAAGATGAAAGCTCCCCGGACTTTGTGGAGGAAGTGGTGCTGTTGTTCATACAGGATTCTGGAAGAATCATCCAGAACTTGACTGATTCTCTGTAAGATTTTTTTTTTGGTTTTCAGATGATGCTCATGCTCCTCCTGCTCCTCCTTTGCAATAAGGTGTCTCTGGATAGAGACTCCAGACTAGTCTCCATTCCACCATTGCATGCATGCATGCATGCATTAGGGATGCTGCGGCTGCATTCCAAATGCAGCAGCAGCCAACCTCTAGGGTTCACTGCATTCTGCAATAGAATTCATCAGCAACAACAAGAAGAACACACAATTCTCTCAAAAACAAATTCCAAACTTTTTCTTCTTCTGCACTTCTTCATACGGATCTAGCTTTTATGCCAAGTCTTTGTTGCTGATCAAAAGAAACCGTCATTTGTGTTACAGGGAGCAGACACCAGTGAACTTCAAGAAGGTGGATGCACATGTGCATCAATTCAAGGGCAGTAGCTCCAGGTAAGTGTCTTCTCAACCACACCACAACTGCAGAGCAAGAACTGATTCCACAAGTTTCTTTCTTTTTGCATCAGGCATGATTTTTCCAGTGCTTTTGATCTCTATCAACGTGAGAGCTTTGCACTCCTATTATCTCTGTCAATCAGAGCTTTGCAGTGTAGGTTTTCGGCAGCACTGAAAAAAATTCCAGGAATGTGATTTTTGTAGCTTAGTTTATGTAATGGAAGGAACACATCATGGGGATGCATATTCACTTGGGAGGGGAAATGCTGTTTCTGTGGAATGTCAGCATTGGTGCAAAGAGAGTGAAAGCGGTGTGCATTATACTTCACATGTGCTGTGACAGAGAAGACCAACAAGGGTGAGTGCTTTTCATACTCTGATTGGATCTTTTGTTTACATGTTTGCTCCTTGTCAGTGGAATTCTGTCAGTTCAAGATCTTTTTTTGCTGCTGCTCACTGCAGATTTGCAACAAGTGCAATCCAAAAACCACTCATTTCAGCTACCATAAAACAGCAAATGGAATCCTTTGGCAATTTTTTGTATGGCTGCATTTTGTAACTACTTCAATTGCAGATGTTCTGAATGCAGTAGCATGTTGTGCACCTTTTGACATCTATACTAGGTGCCTGTTTGCATTGGAGCATGTGAAGAGAGAGTTTGATCTTATCAAGGGCAAGCTTCAGACTATGCTCAAAGTAATACAGCTAAACTTCATCATGCCTTATCTCTTTTGATTTCACAGCATGCAAAAGTGGTGCTAAACCTTTAGAAATCCCTTTTTTTGCTAATCTCATAGCATGAACCAGAAGAAGACGAGCTTCATTGAGCAGTGTTGTGACAATGTTCGGGGTTTGAAGCTCTGGATAGAGGTGTTATCACCAATTGCTCCTGGGATTGTGTTGAAGCCTTTGAGCTACTTTCTTCAGATATCTAGATTTCTAGGGATCAGTATGCAGGAGTGTGCAGTGTGCCTGAGTCTCAAACCTGTTCTTCTACATCATTCTGAGTGTTTCCCCTTCAAATAATATGTTGGTGCAGTTGGAGAAGCAGATTATAGCACTGGGTGGCACTCCTCCATTTGAAGACAAGTTGTAAGCTTGCTTGCACACTTTTCAGGCAATCAATTTGACAAATGTGGTCACCCTTTTGTTTAAACAACAGCATGAACTCACCTTGGTTATCAATCAGACTGGGTGTGAAAGTTCTTGGTTGTGATAAAGTAACTCAAGTAGGAGTGAGCATAGCTATCATGAGTGCTATCCAAGAGCTCTGTTGCAGTTTTATCCTCATGAATGATGGTTCTTTAGGTGCTAGTACTGTGTACAGTTTGAATGGGAATTTTCAGGATTCTACAAAAATCCAGATCAAATAGAGCTGATGATATAAAATTGAATCAGATTATCGTTTTTCCCATTCATCTCCATAGACCTCCCCTTGCTGCTGGTGGGAAGGGACTTTCCTGTCCTAGCATGCTTGTTGATCATTAACAGAGACCTTCCTGTATTTTCTGCTTAGTCATCTGATGCAGGTGTGTTTGTGTAATCACTTGCACATCAATTGTTTTTTCTGGCTTTAAGATGACACCTTTATGGAGGATTTTTTCCTGTCATGTGTGATCTTTGTTTCCTCTTTTATCATGCAATGGCTGTATTATGAAGGCATGGTTGTCTTCTTCTATTTCCTCATGCTTGAGAACTGCAACCTTACGCCAGTTTGCCAAACAAGGCAGTTCATACTGATGTTTGATTGAAGACCTGAGGGTGCAAAAGAAGCTATGCATACTCCATTGAAAGGTGGCAAGTTACCAAAGCAAGGGGATCAAACAGGATTGGAATATGGTGATTGTTGGAATGACTATAAACACACAAACAACAAAGGGAGAGACTGGTGAAGACTTGGAGAAGAGTAGATTATTGGCCTTCCAGTTGTATGCCTTGACCTCCGCCATTGAGAAGTGGGCTTCTGGGAATGCTCAAAGACTGGAAGTTCCTGTTGCAACAAGTTCTGAGTTGAACAAGAAGGAAGAGGCCTCAAAAATCTGTTGGAGAGAGAGAGAGAGGCAGATCCAACTTGAACCCAGAAAGACAAAGGCTGGCCGCCATCAACTGTCTTTGACATTTGGGATCCAGAGTGAACACTTAAAACCTGTGATTTACTGGAGGGAGGGAAGGCTAAGAGTAGTGAACAACCTGTAGTAAAAGATCCTGGGTTCAGCTGAAGAGCTTGAGAAGGTGAAGAGTCCTGTAACTGCCATGGCTTGGCAGTTGGATGAACTGCTTTATATTCGCAGGAATTAGTGGGGAGGCTGATGCTGTTCATTTTTCAAGCTTTCTCACGTTCCCTTTCTCTCTGTCTGTCTCCCTCCCCGCCTCCCAATTTCCTGCTTGGCCTTTGTGTCTGCCAGCCCCTCTCTTGTATCTCTCTCATTGAATTTCCAGCAAACTCAATACCTACTATGGACAGCTGAATTTGGACATTGGGGGCCCCAGCAGCTGCTGATGCTACAGAGCTTCTAGAGACTCCTAAGACTCCCGGGTACTCTTCTGGTTTAGTTCAAGAGCTGTTGTGTTCGTTGCATTGGTTTCAGCAGGCATGGCAGATGACATGATGAAGAGTGTGGCAGTTTCAGCAATGACAACTCCTTCAAAACTGTCTACACCCACAAATGGGACAATGGTGTCACCTAAAGCCTTCAACAAAAACACAGCTCTGTCCAGTGCTGCCAAGGAAGTCCGAACTCCACCATCACTGCTGTCACCAAAGCTTCTGAGACCTCTGAAGTTTGCAAGATCTCCAAGTCCTTCTCCTCCTCCCTCATCTCTTGCAATCAATGTTCCTCCTCAAGTCCCTGCAGATGTGATCATGCCAGTTTCTCCTCGCTCTCCCCTAGCAATGATGGGAGCTCAGAGGAGTATGCATACTGGCATCACTTACCCTGTCAATGTGTGGGGCCCCATTTCCAAGTATGGCTACCTTGATGAAGTACCACCAACATGGGTTCAGAAGCAACACTTTGGAGGCAAGCATGTACAGTGCTTCTTATACCTGCATGAAACTGCTGAATTTCACATTTTTGCACTTGTGTGAAGTTTTTGTAGTAACTTCTTTTCTCTTTTGCTTCAGAACTGAGTTTCTATTTTGAGCTGGATTTTTAGTATTTCTCTGTTGAGTATGAATGGGGAGTTTGATTGCATATGGAAGTAGATCTTTATTTTTAATTCTTCTTTTGGGGGGATTGTCAGGACAAACTAGCAAAGCAAAGGCTTCAGGCTCGACGGTTTTGCTACATGCGACATCCAAGATATAAGAGTATAATTGAGCCTGATGCTCATCCCAAAAACAGCCTTTTCCTCAACCCAAAACGAAAAGAATTCTGGAGAACTGATGTGGAAGCGGTTTTGCACAAGGAAGCTGATCAATGCAAGGCTAGACAAAAAGTGAGTGAGCCAGGCAACTTCCTCTCTCCCTATGATAAATCTCCAATCTCTCCAACAAAGACTCCCAAGTTCTCATGTTCATGATAATCATGCTACATTCAGAACAAATCCAAGTTCACAAGAACCAAATTTGAAATGATCTTTCAATTTTGGATTTTAAAAATGTGAGACCAATTCAGAATGCAATTTGACAAGAATAAAATTTGATTTTTGTGCCAGTGGTGGATGTGAACAACTCTTGTTTCAGATATTACTCTAATGAATGCTTTGCTTCTACAGGAACTTCTAGAGATGTGGAAAAATGAGGAGGGATGGCGGAGGAGTGAGCTTGTAAGGGATCGGGATGATAGATATCAAGCATTTCTTGACCTGGAGAAAAACCTTATGGACGACCCAGGCTTTCGCAACAACAAGACTGGCTGTTGCTATGACATTTTCACCCACAAGTGTGATGAAGGTCATGAAGGACAAAAGTTGGTATACAAAGACGAAATGAGAAAGTAAAGTCCATATACTCAACATCCAACAACTAGAAATAACAACTCCACACAGAAGAAAATCTCCAATAAAAAACAAACAATTGCACATATTTACTGAGCTCTTGGTATCCCTCTTCTTAGTTTAGAATCTCCTCTATTGATTTTTTTAATTTTAAATCTGCATTATTTATTATGCAGGTGGAAGGCAACAGCAAGAGCTTTGTTTATACAAAGTAAGACAAGTGCAACAAGACCATATAACATCATCAATTGGCTTAAATATCCACCATGTCGTGTTTTGGGTCCAAAGCCAAAGAGCCCACCTCCAACACCACCACCCAAACGCAAGCCAGACATGATCCTCCTGAATACCTCCAAGGGAGTATTATCATTTGGACATCCATTGGGTCCATTTGGTTCAGTGCCATAGTAGGCACATAAAACCCTCATCAGCATCCCCTCCTCTTCCTCTCCCTTTCTTTCCTCTCAACCAAAAATATCTAAATTTTTGCACTTGTGTTCAAAGTAGTATCTCTTGCCCTCTTGAGTTCCCAGCCCCCTGGCATATCTTATTGCCAAGTTTAAGTCAAAAAACATGCAGATGGTTTTTCACAAGTTGTGCAATTTTGAGCTGAAGGAGAAAATTGATTGTTGTGAGAACAACATCATGCCTTCCATGTTTTTTTGTAACTTGTTAAACCCTACAATTTTTTGGAACCTTGGATTTCAGCTTCTTTTTGTCACAGAGCTCAAATTGCACTTCTCTCTCCATACGATGTAAGTGTAGGTCACACACATAGAAATCCAATAACCTTTTCTTGCACAGTTCTGAATCAACAATTTTTTTTCCTTTTGTAAGGCGCTTCCATGAGTTTTAATTGAACTTGTGTGAGTGAGAATGCCCCAGAGCTCCCAAAATGTTGTTCCAAGAAGGTTCAAAACTCAGATAGTGGTTAAAATTGCAGATTTAGATAATTCCACTACTTCAAAGGGCATGGGCATGTGCGTCCACAGAGCATCCATGTACCATCACACAACAACGACTTGGCAAAAAAACCAAATATATTATAATAGCAATTTTTCAAAATCCCTTGAACAACACAACCCCATCTTTGGCAATGGGTAAGAAAAAGGACATGAGATCTTTGAAATTATAATTCAGTTGCAAAAGAATATGTGAGCCCCCCTCTTCTTCCCACTAAAAGCCCATGACATGCCTTTCTAGAAAAGGGATTCTTGTCAGTTAATTTACCGAAGCAAACACAAGATACAAACCATTGAGTAAAAACTAAGAGCCAAGAATTATATGCAAAAAGCTCTAGTCCCCTCAATCATATATATCTATTATTTGTTAAAACACCCATGTTGCTGTATGGTAAGCCCAAAACAAATCCATTTTTTTCCATCTTGTGTCCAGTTTTCACCCACCTTCCTAATCAATCACTGTAGAGAATCATCCCTCAGAAGCAACAAAACCCATTCTCTTGGCTCACCCCTGATGCCAAAACATCCAGATCTACATGTAAATACCAAGCTTGGCACACTATTTCATATATTATCCCCTTTTTTCTTGGGTGATGATGGTCTAGCAACTCAATGAGATCCAATCACAAGAGAAAAAAACTTGGGACAAAAACAACTTGCCCTTCTCACTAAGAAAGTTGCAATTAGGTCACTAATTATGTAATTATGTCATCACTAATCTAAGACTCATGGAGTAATCCTTAGGCACAGATTCCAGTTGAGAAGAAGCAGCAGCTAAGTCAATTACAACCTCCTCAATCATCATTCCCAACAGCATGCCACCGATTTCCAAGCTAAAATCTCGGATCTCCTGCTCATAGTACCTCCACTTGCCTATTCCACAGTTCATGTCTCGATGTATTAAGCTATCTACATCACTTGATGCCAGCTCTCGCCACTTGTGAATTGTTCCATACAATTGATCCACCAGTTTGCACCGACCACCTGGTGCCAGTGTCGAAGCTGAGATGTCTACTTTCTTGTCATTGCTTTTCACCCATGACGATGGATTCAGCTCCCCATCAAAGCCATCTTCTTCTGCAACCAAAGCTTCATTCATGCTGTCAAAGAGAAGCTTACGGTTGCATCGCCATAAGACTCCACCACCACACAGGCAAGAAGAGCTCTTCGTCTGAGCCAAATTGGTAGCAGCTGCATCTGCTAGATTGATTTGTTCAGAGTCTCCACTTTCTAGCCTATCAAAGAGAGAAGGATCCATTGGCAAGCCAGGTGCAAACCATTTCAATGTGTTATTGCTTTCAACATTCTCGGACAGAAATTTTGCAGCTTTCAAAATTCCATGGATGAAGCTTTGTTCCTCTTCTGGCCCAATGGCAGGTGGCAGCCCTCTCACTAGAAATCTTCTGCCATGCACTAGTTTTGCATTTTGAAACTTGGAGATTTCCATCATTGCTTGGCGGATCTTCTCCTTCTCCCTGCTAGTGCCAGCGCTGCTCATGCCTGCTGTGAAATCACCACCACCACCACCACAAGTATGCTCCTCATTACTTGCTTTTTCTGCATCAACTTTGTCTGATTGCTGCAAAGAGGAGGGTGCTCGAATGACAACACCCGCACAGGTGCTGTGAAGCTCAAGCACTTCATCCAGCTGATGCTCTGACTCTGTGATCATGAGTACACAAAAGCATAACCACACATACAAATGAACACAACCATTGAAGGACATCTGAGGACAGATGGTATGCAAAATTATATCGCAGTGATTGCATACTTGGAAGAAATTCAAAATGTGTCACATATCTGACTATGCTATTACTACATTCATAAAGAATGTTAACTTGGAAGGATGTCTCAGATGGGTGTGATGATGTTCTGACCGGTAAGGCTTGCTTCGGGAGTTGTGGACACTTCATCATGGAAAGGAGAGTCCAAGATTGACACAGGGCTTGGTTGCTCACCCTGCTGTTCAATACCCATGGCACGACCACTATTACTACTCCTTTCTGAAAACCACTTCCTTAGAATTGGGGTCAAGCCTTCTTGTTCTTCTTCTTCACATGCGCCAGGAGGAGGAGTTGATGAGCTTACAGCTTGCTGCTGCGTTTCACCAGACAAACACAAAGGGAAAAACCATCAAATAGAAAGAGAACCACTTGCACTACCTGAACAAAACAGACTGACTGATCGATGTACCACATCTTCCTCACACACAAAAAGAAACTTTGTCAGTCAAAGACTTGGTCTTGAAAGGCTGTGCACATTTTTTTACCTCTGGCGTCTCAGGTGCACCACCATCTATAGAATGCTGAGCTGCAGCAGCAATATTAGTACTACTCCAGACACCATTAGTCTCAGCCCAGAGAGTGTCCCTTATAACTGACAAATCATGAGTCGAATTCGATATGTTGTTACAAGCCTGGTGGCTCTCTGAGATCAAACCCATCAACACAAGACTTCTCCGCCAATGCTTGATCTCATCCTCTGAGTGCGGGTCACCAAAACCCTTTGAAAACAAAGGTGTAGCATTATAGGGATCATCAGGGAAGGCACGTATCCTAGCACCATCATCACCTGCGCCATGCTCATCACACAGCAGCATAACAGGGCTTTTATCACCAAGGGGCAACGACATCACCAAGCTCCTCTTCTTATGTTCACATGATCTGTGATCTGGAGGTGTTTCAGGAGCCCGGTAATTTTGTGCAGAGGCATTACTAAGTTGTCTCTTTTCAGCTATTTTCAAATTTGTTGCTGTTAGATCTGAGTCCAAAGGAAGCTCAGGAAATACCTCATCAACACTTCTTGCCCTACTGTGAGAAGGAATGCTAGACCTGTCTTCGATGGGCCTCTTATTCTCAAGCTTCAGAGAGACTGCCGCTGCATCATCTATCAATTCCCTAACCTTTGCTGTATTTCTACTGTATATCGCTCTCTCTGCAAAGAAACCCCGTTTCAACTCCACCGGCCGTGTAGTAGTTCGATGAATCCCTGCTGCTGTTGTTGCTACTTCTGCTGTTGCTGCTGCCACCCTTTGATCTCGTGTCATCCCAATCAATTGTTCTGAAATGTTGTTTGACTGCTGGATTTCTGGAGCTGAGCTCTTCTTCATCCTCAACGTTGTTGGATCCCTGGAGACCATGGTATCAACAATTGCTTTTGCAGCACATTTTGTATGAGGGACAGATTGAGGGTGCAGCAAAACTGAGCGGACTGTAGTTTCAGCTCCCTTTGGCATCACCACAGCTTGCTTACCTGCTGCTGCTACTGCTACAGTACCCCTGCTGCTGTTTCCATTTCTACGAATACTGAATAGCTTCTTACTGTTACTAGCCACTGTCATCATCCCTGCTGGTCTACTACTAAATGCATCTTCTTCCTCCAAAGGTACTTCTTCCAAAGACAAACGTGCAGGCACAACTATCTGATGAGTTTGTGGACCTCCTCCATGCAACAAGTCCACTCCCTGGAGTTTGCAAACTGTTGACAGCCGATGTTGTTTCGGAAAAATCACTTCCTTGTCCGGTTTTGCAACCATCATTGGTCCATGATGAAGAGCACTGATTGACCTTCTTCCATCAAATGGAAGCAGCTGTGGCAGTGGCAGCACTGGCTTCCCATTGCCTGGTACAGGAGTAGTAGGGCTGCAAACCACCTCAATTGCTGCTGCAGGAGGAACCACCGGCAGCAATGAGGTTGTTGGGCTTAGTTGTTGTTGTTGTTGTGGGTTCCTTGCACAATTGACCTCTCCATGTGATCTCCACTTCTTGCTTGACATGGATGTTGTTTGTGGTGAGGATGGCAACAAATCACAACTCTTTGCTGCAAGCACTACTGAATTCAACACCGATGGAGAAACAAAAGGCTCCAAGGTTTCATATTCTCCATAATTAGTACTGCTGCTCAGTACTGGACTCCCAGAACTTAGCAACTGGTTTTGTGAAATGGCAGGTACAGACGGAACTGGGAGCTGAGGACTAAGAGGCTCAGGTACCTCTTTGAAATCTGGAAACTCTGTGACAATATTCTCTGGAATGTCACCGAAAGAAAATGATAATGATCGCCTTGCAGCTTGATGCGTCCGTGACTTACTTACCTCATACATCTTCTGATTGTAATCTGGATGGGTTCCACTAGTACTGGAGGCTTTTGCAAACCTCTCTGAAGATGATGATCCCATAGCAGACAGGCTTGTACTAGGCGAAGCAGCAGTCATGAGTTTGGATTTGAGCTTTTCCATGGATGATGAAGATGACACTGCCTCATCTGTCTTGCAGGATGTTGTTGTTGATCCTTTCATATCCAGGGAATTGCAAGAAGATTTCAAATCTACTGCTTTTTTTCTGTTCCGGCGAGCATTCAAGCAGGGAGGAGGTGAGAGAGAACATGCATGGTTTCCCAGTCTTGGGGCTACAGTGCTGTTGCTATCAGCATTCTGCATATGGTCTTCTTCACATTTGTATCTGCATGATGACTCGCGAAAGGAAACAGAACCTCGATTGAGAGGTGAAGCAGCATCTATTTGTGCTGCACTCGAGATCATCATCACTGTTTCATCTTCACTGTCCCCTCTTAATCCATTGCAGCTGGTTCTAGACCTCGACCAACCCCAATGCTCTTTGCTGCCACCACTCGGCAGGTTGGTGAAAGTACTGCTGCTGCTAAACCCTAAACCCCGGCTTCTCAATTTCCTTGCTGTTTTTTCACTTGCAACTACTATACTCTGCTGACCTTGAGAAAGTGTACCTGCATTTCTACTGTGAAAATCAGGAAGAGATGGAGTACTGGGGGCTATTAGTTGCTGCTGCAGATCATGTGATGAAGTTCGGGATCGAATGCTTCTGGTGGGGTGCTGCATATAGGGCTCCAAGATCTTCACAGTCGCTGCCGTTTGATCAAGAAGGCAAGATGCTGCTGCTGCTGCTGTGCCCAGTTTCTTTGTTGATGAACTCCTCAGGAGCAATGATGATGACATTTGGTTGTGTGACTTTGATGCAGCAGCTGGGAGTGAAGTTGTTGAAGGGCTCGAATATTGATCATGGTGAAGAAGAGATGAAGAAGAAGAAGAACAGTGGTTCGGTGGCAGTTTTACTATCGATGATTGCAGCTTTTCGTCTTTCTTTTCCAGAAGCAGCAAATTCAGGCTCTCTTCTTGCACAATGTCCGATGAAGCTTCAGATCCTTGACCATCTCTAGCTTGTGGAGCTAGAATCGATTCCTCCTCCTCCTCCTGTTGTGAGCTCCACAGCTGTAATTTCTGTCCTGCATCATGATCCACCTGAATCTTCTTCCCTGGGTCCTTGACTCCCTCATCAGCTACCAGACCCACAAGCTTGCTGCAGCTTCTTCCAGTATCATCTGTCTCATCGTCTAAGTTGCACAAAAGTAACTCCTGAAGAAGCATTGCAGGCGACTCCGATTGCTCATATTCTAGTGGAACATGTTCTTCAAAGCATGAAGAAGTTATCACTGATGATCTGTTATCAGCAGCAGCAGCAGCATCAATGTCCATCAGCTCCGCCGCACAGCTGCTTCTCGGGTCATGGTGAGACATGATTCTTCCTGCAGCAGCATTAGGCAGAGACTCCAAGCCCATAAGTCGAGCCACCACCCCCGGCACTCTCTTCTTGCCAAGAACCATGGGAGAAGAAGAAGTGCTGTGGAAATCAGCTGCTGATGCAGGGGTCAAGAAATTCTGGCCTGGCATTGGAGATGCTTTTCTTCTATTTTCTTCATCAGCCTGCAGCAAAAACCACGGATCTTCCAAAATAGCATGAGCCTGCGAATCTTCACAGAGACATACATACACATCCTCCTGGAGATGGATCACTACAGCAGCTTGTTTAATAATGAAGCTTCGAAGGTACAATCTGGTTACTAGATCCTTCAATGTCCAGCAAAATTCCAGACATCAATCTAGAAGAATGGGAAAGAGTTGTTACCTGCAGGAACTGAGAAGAAGCTGATGATCCTGGTGCAGTTGCCTGGCGATCTTCCAGCTGCTTCAGACTCCTCTTGGAGAAATTGTCGCCAACTACAGCACCTGGGAAGTCTGTTTCCAGGCGTACAAGAGTGTAAGAAACAGATGCTACTTCTCTGACGAGTGCGGAAAAGATGTGCAACACAATGGACGCAAAGGCCGATCACGAGGTGTGGGAAAATTGTTAGGGTACCTGGAGGTAGGTGGTGACGCCTGGATGCTAGCGAGAAGCGCCTGCTTGGATTCCACTCGAACAGATGGAAGAAGGCACTCACACATGAACCCCCCACAACTCTTGCGGGAGATTGCATGCCGGTGTGGAAATTAGACGGAGGAGGAGTCGATGCTGATGATGATGATGATCTGCCCTCTGCTGCTGCTGCCGCCGCCATCATCTAATCACGTTTGTTTCTCCGCGCGCGCGAGCGCGTCAGAGCCGAAGAGTCACAATTCTACAGTCTTCCTCCTCAAAAGAACAAGCCCCTGACAGCGCCAATTACGTCTACAGGCGTGATAACACAAAATGATGCAATGGAATCGGAAGACTACAAAATACTTCATGATCTACAGATCATGAGGAGCTTCTTCAACATCAGAATCCAAAACCTGCTGCTGCTGGTCGATGCAGACGTAGTGCGAGTCCGATGACCTTCATAATCATCTTCCACATCTTCATCAGCAACAGCAGCAGAAACTAACTACCCATCAAGACCCGCCACGACATTACAAAGCAACCTCATCACATCACGAAGCTCCGTCGAAAAAAAAACACTCGCGCGCGCGCGCGCTCATGCAAAACGCCAACATGAAGAATCAAAAGGAAAATGAACTAATTTTCTTCTTAAATTTGATGATGAAACAATTTCGGATCGTCGTGATCTTACAGTTGTGGTTATGACATGAAGAAGAATCTGAATGAATTTGTTTCTTCCTGGGACGAGTATCAATCATGCATGAAGTAGACGTAATTGCATCCGGCAGCAGCATTCATGATGCAATGCAAACGCATGAATGCTGCTGCTCTACTTCTTCTTCCCACTTTACTACTCCAATTACTACTATTAGCCTACTACAAGAGCAAGAAGAAGAAGAAGAACCTGACCTTGAAGCAGTGAAATTTTTATTTTATTTTTTTCGGAATTTTTTAACAAATTTTGGGGCCAAACTGGTCGGTCACTGGTGACCATCATGCAATGCAATCTTTCTTTTTCTTTTTTTCCCTTTTTAAAATCGAAAATTTGGCGATTAATCGAATTTACACTCATAACACCCCCTCCCCAATTTCCATTTTTTTTTTTTTAATGTTCAAGCAAAATGGCGAATTTTCCCCGCACAAAAAATCACTGATTTGGAAAGAAGATGTAGAAACACTGGCAATGACACCTATGAAATTTTAGCCAAATATGAACTATGTCTAAAAATCTTTAATCATCTTTCTACATATATTTGGCTATATACACTGATCCTAAAACCAAGCATAGAAATCTGGCGATTCAAATCATTATTATTTTCTCTCACTTCTCGCGATTGAAAAAACACACACACACACACAACAACAAGTCATTTTCGAATTTTGATTTTTAATTTCGTTTTATTGGCTAAATTTCGCCAGTGAAGAAATAAAAATAAAAAGGCTGATCTGATGAAGAAGAAGAAGAA
>Ga0116229_10005176_pt1 | contig 21325 bp, 19 predicted proteins | sample S1TSphgellanicum_3_FD_87313 | JGI IMG/M metagenome (GOLD analysis project Ga0116229, IMG submission 87313) | Host-associated microbial communities from peat moss isolated from Minnesota, USA - S1T2_Fc - Sphagnum magellanicum MG | ecosystem: Host-associated > Plants > Peat moss > Unclassified...
AAATGTAGGTCTGGGCACTGGACTTATTGCTTCCTCCTAGGCAGATTTGGATTTAACTAGCCATATTATTTCAAGGAACTCTTAAAACTGTAGCCACTAGACATAAATATGGCGATACCTTTCTAAAAACTATAGTTTTTTTGGGGGTCACTTTTAGATGATATTGAAAAAACAAGGGGAATTTGTGACAGAATATTTTGTTTTCAGAAATCTGTGTGGCCTTTTGAGAATTTGTTGCCAAAGAGAAAAGACTGCTCCTTGGCACTCTTTTTGGCCTTGCCTACCAAGGCAAGGATGTTGTGTTTAGATTCATTATAGAGTATAGTAGCTTAAGGGATTTTGGCCCCTAGGTAGTAGGTCTATTTTTATATGAGGATTTTTGAAAGACTATATTTTGGCTTGTGTTGAAACTTGAGATTAGGTATAGAGTTATGATATCTTGAAGGATTTTGGTTTCTTTTAGAGGATTTTTTTTGAAGATTATATTTTTGCATGGTGAAATATTTGAATTTCCATAATTCTTCTTTTGCCTTAAGAAACTTTTAAAATGTAAATGGCAAGGCCAGAGTGTGACACACCCCTTGGTGGAGTCACTCAGAGTGATGAACATCCCTAGGCAGATTTTGACTTAACTGGTGACTCCTTGCGAGACAACTCCAAAATGTGTAGCCAGTAGAAATGCATAATGTGGTACTCAAAAAATCAGTTTTCTGTCACAATTTGGCGATTCTTGTTTCTTTAAAAAAAGAGAGAATGTGCAACAGAATATTCCCTTTATAGAAAACTATGTTGCCTTTTGACAAATTTTGGCCGAAAAAAAGAAAAGAAAAGGTAAAGTGTGCTTCTTTGGAGAAGGCGCCTTATTTTGAGAATTGCCTCCACCTTGGGTCTTTACTCTGAACATAATAACTATTTACATACTTACATTGGAAACAGTGCAGAATATCGTCACAGAACATAAAATAGAAAAAACAAATGACTACCAAAAACAAATCTTTCTTCCTATGTTCCCATAGGGTAGTGGTAAATAATAAATTAAAAGAAAGCCCATTCCCAAAACTGATGGCTATTCTCAGAGTGTCCCCACAGAGATTAAAAAACTGTTGTCCAACATACTTCCAGTTACAGCGACAAATACGTTCTCAAAAAGTCTCCAATGCTTTCCCTAAGCATCCCCTTTCAGTTCCCATTCCGTTCCGAAATACAACGTGTTCCCAAATCGGTTCCCAATCAGTTCTCGATCAGTTCTCAATCTGTTCCCACATGGTTCCCAATCAGTTCCCAATCAGTTCTCAATCAGTTCCCAATCTGTTCCCACGTGGTTCCCAATCAGTTCTGCAATAGTTTCATTATCTTCCCAAAGGAGTCATGCATTCTTTCTCTTTTCCACTGCATACACCTTTCAAGACCTTCTCTCCTTCTTGTATTTGTGTATGTGAGGAGCTTCCCTTTTCATTGTTGAAAGAAGAGTAAGATCCTGACAGGAGAAGGAACTCACGGATTTCAACAAACTTGAAAGACACAGAAAGAGAGACAGAAACAGAGAGAGAAACGGAGACACAGAGAGAAAAACAGATACAGAGAGAGACAGAGAGAGAGGAGCTTGATTATCTGGAGATGGGATTGGAAGCAAAACAATCTGGGTTGCAAGGGCTGCCTCTAGTAAGGAGCAAGTATGAGCCTGAGATTCCTCCTTTCCTCAAGGTAAGAAAGAAAGAATTTCTTTCCTTTCCTCTTGGATGATCAACACCCATTTTCACAGACACAGTGGATCTTTTTCCTTTGTCTTGGGGCCTCTTGTTACCATTCTCTTTGGCAATGATACCTCAGAAGTAGTAGCAATAGTATCCATAGCTTTGTCTCTTGCTGGCTGCATCCCATTCTTTGAAAATCATAGCAACCCATTTTGGGATCTGGCGTTTTTTCCAATACCCCACACTCTTGATGTAGACAATTTGGTGCCCTTCTCAGACAGCTTCCTCGAATTGGGTTGGTGTGATTTTGCTGGCATTGCAAAATCAGTGTCCAACTCATAAGAATGCACTCTTTTCTGGGTATCGAAATGTGTGGATTAGGGTCAAGAGGTTGTGGGTTTTTCTGTTACAGTTTCTTTGCAAGAGATTGTGTGTGTGTGTATGCATCAAAGATCCCAAAAAAGAAAAAGAAATTCACTTGATGGGTAGGACATTGTGGAGATTTGGAAATGGACACTTGATGGGTCCCGACTCCCTGTGATGGTGGTGGTGATGATGATGACAACAGGGAAGCAATATCAAAGTGGTGAAGGGGGATGGCACCACAGCATCAGACCCATCTGATGCACTTGCCATAAGCCGAGCTTATCCTTACACCTATGCTCAGCCTCTGGTGCATTTGGAGGCTGCTGATGCTGGACCTGCAAAGCACCCATCAATCAGGTTTCTTTCCTGACAGGGTGCTTTTTGTCAAAAGTTTCTGTCCAGCAGTGCAATATTGTTTTTCATGTCACTGCCTTTCTCTTTTCAATTCTGTGGAGAGAATTCCAGAGCAATATCAAGAAGCAATTCGATGACATGGAGATTTTTTTTCCATCTCTTGACATCAACATGTCCGTACCACATAGAACCCCTTTTGTTGTAAAGGTTTTCTATGTGGGAAGCGGCTGCTGATCAGGAAGTTCTCAAGATTGTTCTTATGTGGCATTTTATAGGCACCATTCTCAAGTAGAGGGCACTTGGAGATGGTGGGATGAGGTTTGTTGGTGGTTCTTGATAGTGTGAATAATTGAGGAGGGTCTTTTAGAGCAATGATTTTATTCATTTATTTATTTTTCTTCCCCCTCCCCTGGTCTTACTAATGTCCTCATATTTGAATGCAGACTGGGTGTGGTATTTTGTGGCCGGCAATCACCTGGAGGTCATAATATCATCACGGGTCTGTTTGATGCACTGAAGAAGCACAACAGTGAGAGTACTCTGATTGGATTTACTGGTGAGTGAGTGTTTCAAGCATTGCTGCTGCTCTATGAAATTGTTGATGCTGGATGTGAATCAGTCTGCAAGAACTGTCAAGCTTCATTGCACAGGTGCATGAGGACTTTGCAAAAAATTCAAGAAAGAGGGTGTCTTTTGTTCAGATCCTTTCACTTGTTGTACGCTTGACCAAACACACACTTGCTGTGCTTATAGAAATTCACCAAGAAATCACACAGTACAATTGGGTTCAAACTGATCACTGGTGAATCATCATCCAACACATAAACTGATGTGGTGAACATGTGCTGGCTTGTTGAAACGAAACAGGTGGATCTGAAGGATTATTTGCTCAGACATTTGTGGAGATAACCAGTGAGATTCTCATCAACTATCGTAACCAGGGTAAGGTGCTTCTTCTGTTGTTGCTCATGGATTTCTTTGCCTGCTTGCTTGGCTTCAGCAATCAGCCCTTCCTTCTGCTCTCTGTCCAAACAGAGCAACATTGCCAATGGGCACAAACAACCCTGCAACTGTGTCTTACGATGTAAAGAAATAAGTTCATTTTTTTGTGGAAGAAAGCTTCATGTAAGTAGCTAGACATGATTAGTAACATGCACTTTGGGACATCAGAGATGTAATAATTTACTTCCCACAGAATCCCTCCCTACAGGTAAATGGTCTACTAATTTTGAGGAGAGAAATCTGAAGTTGGGTCAAAATTTTGTGTCTTTTTACAGGTGGGTTTGATTTGTTGGGCCGAACAAAGGACCAGATTAGGTCTCTTCAGCAAGTCAATGATGCTAAGATAGCCTGTCAAACACTAAAGCTAGACGGGCTTGTTCTTGTCGGAGGCAAGTCATGACAACCTCTTTCTGAGTTTCAGTTGTTTTCTCAAGCCAGAAAGTGGGATCTCAATGTGTTCACATTTGAATGTTTATGACAAATTCTGCTTAACACTCAAAAAAGTTCTCCATTGCGGTGCTACACTCCATCTCTGTCTAGTGAAGAAGTGACTGAGCATACATTATTCATTCAGTTGTCCACATCTGTCTTCTGGCATACACTAAGGCAGGTCATAAAATCCAGCTTAGTTTGTAATCTGGATATCACTATGGGATAACCTGTGTTGCAAAGAAAGGGGATGTGGAAGCAGTTTTGTCCTATATTTGGTAGAAGACTGACACTGCATCTGAGTGCTGCACAGGCTGTGGCACAAACACAGATGCTGCACAGTTAGCAGAAACCTTTGTTGCATCTGGATGTGCAACTAAGGTGCAACATCCACCTTGCTTGAACTTTGATGCTGCTGTTTCTCTTTGATTCTTCGTTGCATTCTATATGCGTAGCCTTATGCTGGGCTCAAGTAAGTGAAACTGGGGTAAAGCCAAACATTCTTCATGAATGTTGTTATACCTGATTTTAGGCAATGACCCAAGTGGCTGAACTTTAACAATTTTACACTTGCAGGTGATTGGTGTACCAGTGGCAATTGATGGAGATCTGAAGAATCAGTTTGTTGAGACTGATGTGGGTTTTGACAGCACCTGCAAGGTATGTACTCAGAGCTTTGTCTTGTGATCATCATGACAAAAAGAAAATGGAAACTACTTTCGTTTCTCAAGAAGGATTCCTGTTGTATGCAAATGCACAGTAATGCACAGCATCTGCTGATGATTCATCTCTTTGAATTACAACGTAATATGCCTCTTTGGGTGTTAGCCAACATCATGACTCAGTCTTCTTGTTGCTTCTGGAAATCATTTTATTTGCCTCTAAACTCTTGACTTTCCACAATGGTAGTTGGGGGGCTGTTTCTTTCTGGCTTCTCACATAATTTGGCTATTTCCCAGGTGTACTCACAGCTGATTAGCAATATCTGCACAGATGCTCTCTCTGCAGAAAAGGTAATGTCAAGAGGCAGCCACCCACCTACAAAAGCAATTGTTTTGTGTGATGGATCCAAACATAGTATAGACATGGAAAAACTCAGTCATTGACTATTATTCTCTGTTCCTGCTCATTCTTTTAAATAGAATGAATCTGCCATGGCTGCCCCTCTTCTCAGATGCTTTGCCCCCCTGTGAAATCCATTTGATCTGATTTTCTGAAGCCCGAGTTTTGCTATATCAGTGATCATTTACACATGGTTATTGCATGTGGGATGGGTGCAGTATTACTACTTCATCAGGCTTATGGGAAGACAGGCATCTCATGTTTCACTAGAATGTGCTCTCCAGTCACACCCTAATATGGTAACTATACCTCATACATTTGCAAGCTGCATTTTGGCTGTAGATATGCTTACAGGAAATTCATGTATTTACATCCCTTGATCCATTGATTCTGACTCTGGACATTGTATTTGGTGCAGGTCATACTTGGCGAGGAAGTTGCAACATCAAAGATGACATTGTTTGATGTAACAAAGCAGATTTGTGATGCTATTCAAGCCCGAGGAGAGCAAGGTATGACTGCCTCCTGCTTTTCTAAACATGCTGATCTGAGGAAATTTTAGACTGTGCAGTGCCCTGGTATTTCAAACACCCAAGTTGCCATATGTTAAGTTTCCATTCACTATCCCGACTTCTATATGACATGCTGCTGAGCAATGGGCACCCAGAATCCTTGGAAATCAGGGAGTCTTCTGGGATGCCTAAACCCTAAACCCTAAACCCTCCTCTGATCGTGTTTGACTGCATCTTTTGAGTCATGATTCAGACATCAGTTCTGTGGTACTGAACATGGGACAGTACAAATGCAGGCAAATATCATGGTGTGATCCTTCTGCCAGAGGGTCTCATTGAGAACATTCCTGAATTCTATGCACTGCTCCAGGTAAACCCTCTGGTTTCTGCTACAAAGTAGATTGTTTTCTTAACAAGTTAAAGATGTGATATATCCTTGAGCAATTCTCCATCAAGGCAAGGCTTGTGTCTGTATCTGATAGAAGATACAACTTTGGGAACTAGTATTAAGAAACAGTCAATGAAATACTTGATAGTCTTCAGCTCCATTTGCTGAAAGGATCAAAATGGGTGTGCACCAGTTTTGGACTGAAGGGTATAGATGTCATGCTTGTTTCAATCAGGAAATCAACAGTCTTCTGAAACAAGATGTGAGCATCGAACACATCTCATCACGTCTTTCACCCTGGGCAGCTGCACTATATGACTTTCTTCCAATCTTCATCAAGAAGCAGGTAGCCAAAGGTTCTACTTTTTTGCTAATAATTCCGAAAAATCTTGTAGCATGGGGAAGGGCATTATTATCATGTGCATCATCTATGATGAGTGTTTGTCAGAAGACTGCACCTGTGACAAATCTATTGGATGGTGGTGCAGCTGCTGTTGGATCGTGAATCAGATGGCTCTGTACAATTGTCCCAGGTAAACAATTATGTTGGGATTTGGGTCATAACTAAGTATATTAGGCACACTGTTGTTGGATTCGGTAGAAGTGAGGAAGTTGATTCAAGTTATGCAAAAAAGGCAAGGTAGAGAGAGAGGTCTTCATGTAAGCATCAGCTCAGCCATGAAACTGCAGGAATCTGAGGAGCAAATGGTGGTGGAATGTGGCAGATTGAGACAGAAAAGCTACTGGCGCAGCTGGTTGAGACAGAAATGACGAGACGATCAGTATGCTTCTTTCCTTATCTTGTTCCCTTGCTTGGCTTGCTAGGTCTGCTGTTAAGTACCCTTGAGGATTGGTCATTTTGACATATACATGGGGCAAGTGCCTTGATCCTAGTGTTGAGTTCATAGGCCGGGCTGCCTCAAGACCAGTGCAGTCAGTAGCAAACTGAAATCCTGCATATTTATAAGAGCAGCTCCACCCGTGCTCAGTATGCATAACATTCAAGATTAGTTATTTACTTTTTCTCAACCTCACGCATAAAACTGAAACTGGGACTGCAAGAGGTGAGAGACTACTAATAGCAACTCACCTGGACCAATTGAACCATCTAGCCAATTAACAGCAGGTGTTAGGCTTTGCTGTGCCTTCTGTTGGCTTCAGCATACTGTGCAAAATTGCTGTGCTGAAACTATTTGGCTGAGCCAAACTGGCATGCTTTGACTTTTCTTCTTTAAAAATTTGCTGTACAGTGCACTGCTGGTGTTGCTCTTACTGGCATGATTTTTCTGGTTACTTCAATCATGGGTTTTAATGACAATTGCAACTCTTGGAATTGGACCCAGTGTTTCTGCCTTTCCAGGCAGTTTAGATATGCTATGATTTGCTATTTGCGATTTGTTTTGAGACAGTGGACCAAAAACAGGATGCTTATGCTTAATAAATGGCTTGCAGAAAGCGGGTATCTACACTGGGAAGAAGTTCAATGCCATCTGCCACTTCTTTGGTTATCAAGCCCGAGGATCTCTCCCTTCCAATTTTGACTGCAACTATGCTTATGTAAGTGCATGCATTATTGTTTTGCAACAGACTCTTTGCACTTTTGTTGAATTCTCAAGTTCCATCATCACACCCCTCTCAACTTCATGACCATTTAACAGCTTTTAAACTGATGGAATTGTTTTTGTGAAATCAGGTTCTGGGTCAAACTGCATACTACTTGGCACAAGTAGGCTTGAATGGGTACTTGGCTACTGTGTCCAATTTGAAGCATCCTGTTCATAAGTGGCATTGTGGAGGAGCTCCAATCACTGTATGTCTCACTTGTCTTCAGCTATCAATCCTTGGCATAATTTTGCTATATTTAGAACTTGTGAGAAATCTGTTCTCTTCCACTCTGCAGTAAGATTTCTTCCCATCATACCAAACACACATTTATGTACATCATCGCCCAGAGAGTCCTAACACTGCTTGGTTGGTTTCAGGCAATGATGACAGTAAAGAGGTGGCTACGAGGCCCAGGTGTGTCTCAAATTGGCAAGCCTGCCGTGCACTGTGCTAAAGTAGACCTTAAGGGCAAGCCTTATGAGTATGTATTCTATAACCTATTTCCGACATGTTTGGTCTCTTTTTTGAAATCTCTATCAGTTAACAACCAATACATGAGCTATCATAGATATGGAGCCATAGTGTACTTTGGGAAGTTATTGTGTGATATTTCTGTCTATTCAAAGCTACCATGTACTTAATAGAGCATCCTATATCTAGTCATGGGTCAGAATATGCTCTCCAATCCATGCGCTTTGTCTGTGATAACAGATTGTTAACCCAGAATGCAAGCACCTGGCTGATGGAGGATTTATACAGAAACCCAGGTCCAATTCAGTTTGAAGGTCCTGGCTCCAATTTGATCACATTGACTTTATCAGCAGAAGAAAACGATTACATTGGCAAGATTCAGGCATTGTGTGCATATCTGGAGAAGGTAAATTGGTGCATTCTTTGCTTGTTTCTGATTTTAGGATGATGCCCATTTTTACACTGGTAGCATCTGGTGGTGGAACAAACTGTCAAATGTGGTGACCACAACTGAATGAATGATTTTGACCTGGTGGGTGCCTGTTGCAGGTGAAGCAGATTGTGAAGCCTGGCTGTTCACAAGAAGTACTCAATGCTGCTCTTATTTCCATGGCCTCAGTCACTGATATCCTGTCAATCATGTCTGCTCCTGCTTATCGAGGTCTAGCGCCTTTCTGATTTTTAACTTAGAAAACAGTTGTGAAGGTTTTATGTGAGGTTCAACAATAAAGAGTAAAGTTTGTGTGGACAAAAATCCAGAGAGTTTCAAAGAAGTTGCTAACACATGATGGCTCAAATTTTTTTTATCAACATCATTTGGTGCAAAAGTTGATGTACACATTGCTTTTCATTGTGATAATCACCAAGCTTGATGATCTGTTGCTTTCTGAGCACATGTTTTGAATTTCATGACATTGTAACATGAAGCAATAAATGTAACCTTTGATTTCCAGATTCCCTCTTCTCATTCAAGTTATACTAGTATCTACCCAGTGTTGGGCAGTTCTTTAATTTTGTTATAACCTTCAGTTTCTGGTTATTGAAAAAATTCCAAATCAGAGAACCTCTGGTTCTTGCTTTTTCTTTTAGAAATTCAGAATAATATAACTGCCAGTTCCAGGTTTTTGAAATTTCAAAGAAATGATGGGTTTTCTCAAAGAACTGGTGGTTTAGCTTAGGTTCTTTGATTGTCTTTAGACCCATAGTTTCGGGTCAAAACTGGTTCCTTGATTTGCTTTAGAACCATTGGTCAGGGTTCCATATACCTGACCCTTACTAGCAAGTTCTTTGAAAAAGAGAGAACCATCCAACACTAGTATCTACTGTGTATTTCCCATTGCTTCCAAAATGTCACAAATGTGACAGAAACTCAGGATGCAGGGTTTTTGTATATTAACAGGTCCAAAGTTTTGGGCAGATTAATATATACTTATCTACACCCACCCATAAGGAGCCAATGACACTGCTCTTCATGAAGAAGGCGATGGTCTGAGAATATGGTGTAGTCTTCATTTGGTCCCATATTCTGAGAAAGGTTCACTAAGTGTTACTCTAAACTGAGAGTTCAGTCTCTTTGGGAACTTTTGTAGAACATTCCCTATTTTAACTGTTGCTGGTTTGAACTTGCCATAAGGAACAGAGCCATAACATGATGAGCAGCTTGTCTACAGCAGCTTGTGAGATTGCTTATAAATCTTCTTCCAAGTTTAACTAAGAGATTTGTGGAGATTAGCATATCAGCTAATCTGTCCTCTTATATGTTTTACTATCTCTATGTATCAAATAGTGACATGGGGCTCAATTTTAAGCATGGTGACCCAATTGAGTTCAAATCCTCTTTATGGCCTCATGCCAAGTTGTTCTATTTGCACATGGATTCATTTGCTTAGCTTCAGGACTTGGTGCTCAACACACTTTTCGAGTGACACAGCTCATCTCTTGTTGCTCTTTTGATTGTTAATTTTGTTTGTCTTTCACTCATTTTGACAAAGGTAACTGGCAAGAGGTCCCTAGTTATCAAAAATAACAATAAGTTGGCAATAAGTTTGTGACTAGAAGCAAACCAAATTTTGGTTTGCTTGTATAAAACTTTAGATTTGTGACCCATGATGCCCGCCTTCAAATAGTTAGTTGTCACAAAAATTTGCACATGATTGGCAAACATGAAGTTTGAAAGCAAAGTTTCTACATCAATCCTTGTCTCATATAGTCTTTTGCATCGTCTTGGCATGTTTTAAGTTTTGCTTGTTAAGTTTTGTTTCAAATATATAATGGCATTAACACCCAACATTCGAATTCAAAGCAAAACAAAAGAAATGTGTAGAATTTTAGATTATTCACAAAATCAGTACATGAATGATGATATATCATGTACATGGTAGTAGAAAGTAGCAACAAACATTGGAATTCAAACCAAAATAGATTTAGACATATTTTCTAATGACAATGATAATTGGAGTTGGTATGGTGAGGCAAGTATAAGGTCCATTGTGCATTGTAATTCATTTGATAGTTTTGTATTTCATGTTAGGTAATCATGATGTGTTGGCCAATCTATGCTTTTCATATCTTGCATTTTCAATGAGTTATTTAGAAACATTTTTGATAACTTTGACCATGATGTTAAATCATGTTGATTAAATTTTTTTGTTCTCACGATATTTTGTTTAAATGCACACTACCTCCACCTCCAATTGTGTAGCAAAAAATGAACCCAAAATGCTTGTTAGTTGCATGTTGTTTAAGTCTAGTTGGGCCACCTTGGCAAATGCTTCAACATCTTTTCAAAACTACTCCTTAATGTCAATCAAAGTTTGATGGTAGTGTTTGACATCCTTAATGAAATTTAAGCATTCTTTTTCCACCTCAGTTGTCCTTGTTTTTGCTTCCACTAATGCTTCTTGTTTTAAGTAGCCTCACATTTAAAGACCTCAATCCTTCTTTGCATTGTGCTTAATACACTCCAACTCCACCTCATGTAATGTGGCTTGCTTATCCCCAATTCCCCTTGCAATGCTTCAAAGGCATGTTTTACAATCTCAACCTTTTAAATTCACCTCCCCAAAATATAAATGTGGCCTCAATACGTTTGCCCCCTTTGTGAGCCATGTTTGGTGCACTTTTCGATCAAATAGATCATATGATTTTTCAACCATAGCCTCCAAGTTTGCCTCCATTTGCTTTTGGGCCCTTAGGTCTCCAACCATGGCTTCATTTATGTTTTAGCTTAATAAAAATGTTGGCCCGCATGGATGCATGGGACTTTGCTCCCATGGGTGTTCAATAATTCAGTCAATGACTATGAGAGTTGGAGCTCAAATGCTATGTGGTTCCATGATCACGATCAATGAGGCTACCTTTGACCTTGGTGATATTGGTTAAAAATTAATTAGGAGGATGTGATAGAGCCACTTGTGCCCATTATGGAAGCATAATGGTCCTTCGATTTCATGGAGTGGTCCTTTGACCACATTAAATGGTTTTCCAATCGACTTGAACTATAAGTGCCACCTCTACATACACCATTTGTGCCATAGTCAAAGGCTTTTTTTTTGCAAATATTGGGCTCCATGTAGTTGTCATGTGCATTTCTAACATGCATGCCTTCATTTGTTCATGTTGGTAAATTGGGCGACATTATTTTTGCGATGGGTTTCATGTTGCGCCATTAGCCATTTTTTGTCAATGTGGTAGCACTACACATAGTTGGAACACGATGTGTATGTCCATTGCTGTGTTTTTCCGTCCATCATTTGTTAACATAATTGAAAGTTCTACGTCAATCCCCATTGTTTGTCATGTCACCTTGTTAACAATCCACCTATGTTAATTTAATGGGTGTTAGGATCCTTTAAACATGTGCAAAATCTCATGTGTTTCAAATCTTCCAAGTCCACTTAAAGTTATTAAAGTTGAATAATAATGCAATAGGGATTGGGGTCTTTTAAAGTTTCAATAATGAAGTCCATCCACACAATTGTTTTCACAAGTGGCATTGTGAATTTCACCACCTTCCAAAAAGGTCCCAATTTTTTTTTAATGTGTGGCACTAATTGCCTAAGGGGGACATTAGTAAAAAAAAGTAAAAAAGATGTGAGTAAAAATATAGGGTGCAATATATTAGTTGTTAAGTAAAAAAATTAGTTAATTAATTAAAAATAGGGTACATTTTATTAAAATAATCAATTTAATTATAATATAAGCTATGTAATAATATGAAATAATGGATTATAATTAATGTAAGGTGGCTTTAATATGTATATATTAGAAAATTAAATAATAATAGGGTGATAAAAAATAAGTTGGACAATCATTTAATAGCCCCCCTAAAAATGGTCATTTGATGCATGTAGATCACAAATTTTACACTAAGTGTCCCCTTCAGGACCGATTGTCATAAACAAAGATAATTGACACACTCCCAAGCTCTTTAATGGACTCAAAGGTGAGTCCAAATTGAAAACAACGGAAGAGTAAAGAGTCAGGGCACATACCCTGGCTCGCAGCACTTTGAAGGGTAGAAGGGCGTGCTGGCGCTCCAAGATGAGACTAGGAAAAGTGACAAGCATCAACTATTCACATAGACTTGCATAAAACCAACACAAGGTGGTTAATGCCTAGTTGGAGCACTTTTGGTGCCAGAACGAACCGCGGGCAAACTCGGACTCACAAGACTCACCACGGCCCAGACTTGGGGGAAGCCACCACCTTCCCCCTTATAGTATATTTTGTGCCTCTCCACGAGGCCCACATCCAAATGGCTTTTTGTCCTGGGACTCCCAAATTGGAGTCTCGAAATTGTCAAAGTTGGGACTCATGCAACTTTGGGGCCCCATAACTTTGTGTACAAACCTTCAATTGAGATGAAGTCTGAAATAAAGTTGTAGCCCTCATTGAGAGCTTTCCAATGATATGTCGTACGTCACCTGCACGCAAGGAAATCGGGTCAATTCTTGATTTTTAATGGTCGGAAGTCAAACTGCCAATTTGACTTCCGACCCTTCTTTTGGCCATAACTTGTCTTTCAGATGTCCAAATGGGTCATGCGAGCCCATATTAAACATTCAAGTTTCAATAGATTTCCAATGGTATAAAGAACTCTTTGAGCCATTGGGTTTTGACCCTTGCAACCACTCTCTGAACATTCAGGAGTCCATTGGGACTCCAACTCCCAAAGTGGAAGCTCCTTTGGAAGTTCCTTTGGAAGTGTGGGGGTTCATTCCCTCACACTTTCCTTCACTCCTGGGCTTCCCTTTTGGTTCAGAACTTTGCAAGCCCTTGCTCTGATCACGAGCCCAAGGCTAGGGTTGCAGCAATAATCTTCACACTTTGGACAAAAAAATATTAACAATAAACCAAATGTGAACTTATAATGGACCCACCCACTTCAAACAACACAAGTGTGGGCCCAAATTAGTTTCGATTGCCATTAATTGCCCAAAATGGTGAATTTTGGCCTCAACCATGGATGATCATTGAGATTTCATGGTGACCAAAACAACTCAATCACCATTTAATGGTTAGGACATCAAAGGCACACCAAGCTATCCAATGGTGATCAAAATAAATTTAGTTGCTTTCTATTGATTAGACCAAATCCAATGGCAACCAAACTTATTTTGTTTACCATCTTCAACCTTAAACCCACTCCAAGGTGATCAAAATCAAGTTTGGTTAGCATCAAGCGGCCAGAATCAATTTGCATCACCATTAGGCAATCAAAATCTCCTTGATTCATTAAACATTAGGTTGTTCAATGGTGATTGAAATTGATTTTAGTTGCCATTTTTTGGATATAACAAGTTTGAAAACAAAATTTGAAAACTTTCTTCTTTGACATGTATGGCTTGGATTGTTTTTTAATAATCAATGACATACATTTGATAGAAAGTGTTCACTCTTTGTAACATTTTGGGCTATCCTTGTGTTTTAGGCATAGTCATTTATGTCAAGTAATGAAGATGAAAGCATGAAAGGAGACCGAACCAAACTAAACATTGTACTTGATGAGGATCATAATTAAGATGACAACACCATCATTACATGGGATTACAAGGGAGTGGATGTTAGGTATTTCCCATGTTGGCATGGATGGAAGGAGAGTATCATGTGAATATCATTTAATTACTAAAACATTTGTTCTACAAGGAAATCCCATTGACCTTGTATGTAAGTAACAAACAAGTTGTGGAAAGGGAGTAAATGTGTGTAGCCTAGGATTATAAGGGTGAAAATGTCATATTATCTACCATGTGCATTTGGAAGATATGTTTTGGATGTTGTCAATATGTTGGAAAAGTATTTATACAAGGACATCCCTAGGGAACTTCATGTTTATGACACATAAATATGAAGAATGTCCACAATAGAAGTGCATACTTTTCTAAATAAAGAATATTGGTGTTCCCCCACAAGTTGATATAAAAAGTTGTACACCTTATGTATGATTTTTTTTTCAAATGTTACTTCTTTGAACATTTGGAAATTATCATGGGTGATTTTCACATATTTAACCATTTTCCAGATTTTGAAAAATGAATCCCCACCCGCTCGCCATTCCCTTTAAAAAAGAGGGAAAAAGAAGAAGGGGAAAAAAAGGCTTTCATGGCAATCAAAACTAAATATCTCGATTTAGTTGCCATTGGACAATGTCGAAACATTTGGTCACCATTGGATGGTTGTGGTGTCATTTCAATCTTTGCACCTTTCCATTGTTAAGTCACCATCAAATGGCTATGATAGTTTTGGTTGCCATTAGATGCCCTTGATAATTTTTGGTCACCAATTGTCTAGATGTAGCAATTGTTGAATGTGCATATGATTGTCTGATGGCAACCAAAAATTGTGACGATTGTCTATTGGTGACCAAATCAAGACTATCTCCTTGAGATTATATGAGGTGAAAAAATATTGTTTCATTTTTATGTTGCCTCCTTTCCCTTTGTATTTTGTGTCTTTGGTTGTACACTTACAATCATTGTGTAGAACTTCAAAATGACCTCAACAAGCTAAAACCTCGGATATGTGGGGGGTTTTGTTGGGTTTTTTGCAAAAAATTGGAAAACCTTAAACCTTGACCTTTTGAAACTTTAGTTGTTCTTAACAAATAGTGTTTGGAAGGTTTTTAATTTTTTTGGCATTTGAGATTACAATGATGTTGTCAACCAACCTTCAAGGGGACAATTTGACATTAAATCCCTAAACTCTTTATTTCAGACATTGGGTTATTGCTGGAAGGCCTCTTAATGTGCCATCACAACCATGTAGAAATCAAAGGGCATTAGAAATATCCAAGGGTGAGAGCATTTCATCCATCCATTTTCTAAAGCAAGAAAGGTTTGCAATAGATGACCTTAAATGGATTGTCACATGATGATTTTAGGAATTTGTTTGAGAATTTTTCAAAGAGCATATGATGGTTTATTTCAACTTTGCTTTTGTAAATAAGCAAACATATGACCTAGATAAATACAAACAACTCATAGAATCAAAGTTTTTAGTGGAACAAAAAATTCCCTATAATAAATACATGGACCCGCATAATTTTCTAGGGTTTTTGGAATGGCTTCAATGTAAGGTTTTAAATGTGACATCAAATTTGATGTAATGGTTTGAAATCTTTTATCTAACAAAGGACAAGGTAAATTGGACTATGGAAGTGGTGGAATTGTGGGATAAGATGGCATGGTGGGCCAAATTTAACAAAAGTTTTTTGAAAAAGAAAGCATCATTAACACCATGGATGAAAGAAGGGGCTTGATTTTTTTTTCCCAAATAGGAAGTTAAGGCATCCTATGGATTTCAAACATTTGACAAATTTGCTCCTCTTCTTAGGTCAAGATAATTAAGATGGTTATGGTGTGATGCATAATGTGTAGATTGAAAGGTTCAATTGCATCCCAAACACCATTGAGTTGGCAAGGAAGACACCCAAAAAAAATGATAAATGAGAAATGCATAAACAACATTCGGTAAAAATGTTAACTTGTTGAACATCCAGATGTCGTCAAGTTTCTTGCCATCCATTCAAAAACCATGGAGGCTTGCACATTGTGATGAAATGGGGCATGTTTTTTTAAAAACTTGGATTGCAAGATGAAATATTCAATGGACAATAAAATATCAATGTAATAAGAGGGGTTCAATATGGAAAGGCGACAACTTATCACCTTTAGGAAAAATCATGTGAAGATGGAATGGACATTCATGAACATCATGAATGTAATACACCATGAGTGAGATTTTGCACAATGATGTTGAAAGATAATATCATGTTGCATTTTCCACTTGACAAACTAGATGTTGTGTACATTGGCGTGTGTGATTGGGGTGAAGTTAGATGCATGCAAAAGGTGATTCCATTTCTATATGCTTTTGCTAAGGAGGAGGATGCCATTAATGCTAGAAAAATGCATTGATGGGTGGCCCTATAACTTTTTCTGTTCATGGTGAGTTTAAAACTATGAATTCTTTTTAGTGTATGGTAAAATGACACTAGATAACTCTAAAGTCTAAAGCACATTTGGTGGGCAAGCTTGCAAATGTCATATAGGGTGAAGATTGAGATGCATAATATTTTTTGGACAATTCAACCAAGATGTCATTTGGTAAGGTGATTCATAATATGTAGAAGGTGATTTTAGAGGCATGAAGACCCATTCAACATGCCGTGTGCACATTGATGGGGCTTTCATACAATTGGATTCCATTTGAAGGATGTTAACAAAGGTAGCCATAGATTGTTTATAAGTTGTGCATATGAAATTTGGTGTAGTTTGTATGATTTGTTGGAATTGACATGTTTTTGACTTGTTGAATTTATAACGTCAAGTTTTGTTAAAGAATCAATTTGTGATGTTATGTGTAATTATCCTTGAAATTTGAATAGTACTAGGTTCTTCATTGAAGACAATAAAAATTTCACAAGTTTTAGTTTACTTGCATTAATATTATGATTTTCCTTGTGCACATGCTATTATGTTAAGGGCATAAGTAGCATACATCCCATCATTTCATGTCCCCTAACTATTTCCTTGTTGATATTTTGACATGTTGGAAAATCCATGTGTCCATGTCAAGATACAAAATGCTTTGATAAAAGGTCATGAACATCAAATAATGGAACAAAATCAAGAAATATTGATTTGAATTAATTTTTTTTGGCTACACAAATGGAAGCCATTCATTGGTTTTTTTCAATTTTTTGGTGTTGAAATTTTGGCAAAATGTAACCAAAATATGGAAAATGAAATTGAATTTACACATGAAATTTTCCTTAACTTTCTCAAAATTTTGGTCTAAAAAATGAAATTTCACTCAAAAAACTATGTTAGTTTATTTTATGTCACCATAATTTGATTGTTGATTATTGTGTGATGATTGAAATTGTTGATGATCGTAGTAGGTTTTGGTTACCAATAAACTCTGGTGATTCAACATTGTTTCAATTACCTTCCATTCTATATCATTCTTAGTTATTCTAAGATATTCCACCTTAAAGTAGATTATAAAATATTTTATCTTAAGATATTTTCAATTAATTTAAGCTATTCCACCTTAGGTTATTTTAGGTTGTTTTATCTTAAATTATTCTCAACTATTCTAGGTTATTCCACCTTTAGTTATTTTAGGGTATTCTTGGCTATTTTAGGCTATACTACCTTAAGATATTATCAATTATTTTACCTTAGTCCACCTTAAAATATTTCAAGTTATTCCACCTTAAGCTATTTTAGATTATTTTTTGTTATTCGACTTAGGTTATTTTTGGCTATTCTAAGTTAATCCACCTTAGGTTATTTTAGACTATTCCACCTTAGGATATTTTTGATTATTTTAGGTTATTTTAACCTAGGTTGTTCTATTTTGGTTATAACACAAAATTAACAAAAAATAATAATGCACAAACTATAATGGGTAAAAAGCTTATTTATAAATAACTATTACATTGAAGTGGTGTTTCATTCTATATAAATTAGAAATGAAATCAAACCACTAAATCCAACAATCCCATTTGTTTGGGAAAAATATATTCACACTTAAACATAACCCTATTATGTTGAGAATTGAAATGGTGGTTTCTTTCTACTTTCTCCATCGGTCCTCTAAAATTTCACAAACCTACCAAAAATATTATACATTTAATTACTTTTTCATTCAAGATAACCAAGAAACATATTAATATCACCAATTTTAATAATTTCATTAGCCATAACATATTTTCAAGTCACACTTAAAACACATATTATTGTACATTTGCAACTACAATTTGTAGTCACAATTCAAGTTGAATAAGACACCATGCAATGTTCAATTAGTTATGAATCACATTACTAGTTGCAAAAACAACTAAGTTTTCATTATTATTGTATGCCACTAGCTGTTAAATGATATGATTACATTTTTCATTTTTATTTTCTTGCAAACTAACAATAGTGACAAGTCATAATTGCTTATACAACTTAAAACCAAATTTTATAATCACATATGCAATTTTAAATTGTTTTTACGTGGTGCCATTGAAGATAATTGCATTGATAATCACAAGAATAATGATTTGGACACAAGTTCCAAATAATACATGGGTTGGTATAGACATGATTTCTTATAGTGTCCACCATTTGTTCATTTAATTTTTTTACTATTCTTGATGGGTAGTAATTTGGTTGTTAAGGCATTCATTTTTGCCTTTTAATAACTCCATGCAAACCCTATGAATGTGTTGATTTTATACTTCAGTTTTGAATCCAAGGTTTGGGGAAAAACCTCATCTAACTCCTATAACCAAAGCACCTCCTTTGTACAAGGGATTAAAATTTATAGCCAAGTTAGAAGTAGTAGGGTGCCATTTAGTAAAGGAATACTAGGACTTGTGTTTCTAGGGTAGGGACTTTGCATTTGGGCTTTCTTGTATTTCAGGTTGTCATGTTTTTTTTAAAAGAACTTTTCGATTGGGGAGTTGCAAAAACCAATTTGCCACAGGTTCCTTTTTAGTAAACCCCAAACGATAAAAAATGATTGGTCTATGTGGTGATCCTAATTTTGTATCTTCGGTATGCAAAACATTCAATTCCTTGCTTTTGCCTTGGAATGTGAAAATTTTCTTGCATATTTTCTTCAATAACTAACACCCCTTTCAAATATTATTTTTTGATTGATAAAAGTTAGGGATACTTTTTATTTAAATATTTGATTTTGGTCTTATTGCTTCCTTCAAAACTTGATCCTTTGTTCGGTTGTTCAAATGGGTGGACATTAACTGGGAATTAATGACAATGCAACATTTTCAGCACCTATGTAGACCAAATTCAACGCTCTTATATTGCCCATTGTGGATTTTCCTCACAATGCCGAATAGGTTTCACAACACAATGATGGCCTAGTTAACTAAATTTTTTTTTGGTGTGGTAGATGCAGTACATCAAAGCTTGGTGCAATAAGTTGTTAGATGCTTGAATTAGAGAACCTACATTACTGTGGTAATTCTTAAGGGGGTTGATTTGGGAAAAACTGCAACATGGAAGTCTTTCCTTCTCATTGTAAGATTCTTCTGTTGCAATTTCAGTACATTCAGTAAGCCATTGTTCCTTTCATCTCCTGTTGCAAGTCTTTATGCCCAACTTTGATAATTGAGCACATGTGTGATTTTTCAAGTGAGAAAGCAGTGAATACTTTGAGAAACAAGAATGAAATAATGATGAAATCACTTTTGTTTTTAAGTTGTCATTCTAGAACAGTTTTGGCAAAAGATGTGACAACCCTTGTTTGTTGTTGAAACACTGTGTTCCTTCGGTGCCAAATTGTCGTTTGGAAAGAAATGAAAGTAACTTCTGGTCTGCTGTGTGTAAATTTTTCACCCTGAACAAAACCTTAAAACAGCCTACAAAACATTAAATTTGAACTCAAAAGACCTTTCTTTAGTCTTAGAATGACATATTTGTAATGAGTAGAAGCAACCAAACTTGTGAGTTGTTACCAGCATTGGTCGTGTGTCAACTTTTAAGCATACCAGCCTGGTCACGGTATTGAGCACTTTTACAAATTCTTATGTGGCCTGATCGTGATATTGGCTCCTTCAAAAATAATTCACATTAGCCTATTCCTCATGTTAGGTGAAAAATTGATTGCACACAAAATAAATTGTGACATGTAACACGTGTGTGACGTAAACTTTGTGGTTTCATCCATTATAATTTACAATATGTGATGTTTATTGTGGCATATATTGCATTAAATTGACAATTTGACAAACCTTAATATGGCAATCATTAAGATTCATCACTTGTGCTATGTCACAAAATTGAAAATTCAAAAAACACTGGTACTAAACTGATTGCCAGTCCCGCTGCATCACAAAATTGGAAAAAGAGAGAAAAGAAACCATAGGTACTAGGTTATCAGAGTTTTTTTTTTGTTTTTCAATGTTGTGATATTGAACATTTGGCAAAATTTCCCAAAAATTAGCGACACTAGTCCAATTTACATTAGAAAAACACTTGTCCAAACTTTTCCCAAAATTTTCTGGGAAAAACAACAGAAGTTTCTGGAAAAAAGCACACTAATACTATGCTGTAGTAGGGTTTTTTTTTGTTTTGGCAAGTTTTCAAAACTGTGCAGCAAAAAGAAATTCCACTGCAACTCATACAAAGGATTTTTGTGAATAAATTGCAGGAACATTGCCAGATGTTGAGGATTTTTTTGGAAATCGCCAAAAAAAAAAGCGCGATACGTGAATTTTCTATTTTCCTCTCTGACTTGTAGCCAGATTTGGCTAATTCCTCTTGTGGATGATCACAGGCGCGTGGCTACATGACAAACCCTGCTGGCACTAAAAGCTGGAGATTAGGGCTGTAGTATAGACAATGGGAATTTTCAGTAGCTAGGAATTCATTGAGGAGCTGCCGGTGTGCACCTGAACTATAACACTGTTGAGGATAATGTCTCGACAGCAGACATGACTGGCGTACACGATCTCCAGCTCCAACAACTCCAGAGCTTTTACCAGCTGCAGCAGTTCACCTGGCCTCTTTCGACAATTTGCGTGTAGGTGGTACATCTCTCTTCCGCCATGTATTATTTCCACTTTCATCTGGGACCAACCGTCAACTGTTTTCTGCCACAAATTAGCATGAATTCAAAACCAATACAATTGATCTGAATTAACTAGCAGAAGAGGCTCGGAACGCCGAAGCTTACGGAAATTCATGTCGTCTATGCATACGTTCAATATTCAAAGTCCGCATTTGGCTGCAAGTATACTGCATGAAGATCAGTGTTGTAATGATCACCAGTGTAGCCTGTGTCGCTGACCCAGGTGTAAACATGACTATTTAATTGCTCCCAATGTGAACAAGACCTTGACAATAAAGTTGAATTGTGAAAAATCTATTCTAAATTTTAAATTAATTTCTTCAGTGATAAAAATTCCTCAAAAATTCAATATC
>Ga0116229_10005178_pt1 | contig 21323 bp, 18 predicted proteins | sample S1TSphgellanicum_3_FD_87313 | JGI IMG/M metagenome (GOLD analysis project Ga0116229, IMG submission 87313) | Host-associated microbial communities from peat moss isolated from Minnesota, USA - S1T2_Fc - Sphagnum magellanicum MG | ecosystem: Host-associated > Plants > Peat moss > Unclassified...
ACTTCGTCCTGCTGGTTCTGAATTGTTCCAAGATTCTGAAAGCTTCTTAAATGAGCTAACAGAGCGTGAAGTAGGCGGTATCGAAGGCGGTCGTTTTAATGTTATCACAATTGCCGCTAGCCTTACCGCTCAGAGTGTGATTGGCAACACTGTTAATGCTAACACCATTACCAATGTAAACTCAGTTGTCGTTCAGTAGTTACACCCGAAAACTACTCTAATTATTTACTTCAAGCAGAAGACAAATAGCAGTTATCAAAAATTCTGAACTTTCAGTTCAGCGATTTGATAACTGCCTATATCCTTTATCTTGAAGAGGATAAATAGCAAATTGATATTATCTGTTTGGGTCTAGTAAGTTGAGTTTTCAACTATCCCTTAATAGCCAAACAATAAGTTATTTTTTTGATGAAGCGAGACATAGAGGTTGGAAAATAACGAGGTAGTAAAATGGCTAGCATCCAAATTTATAAACTGCTTCCTATCGGTTTTGAACTCTTTGAAGATTCTGAAAGTTTTCTCAACAATTTAACAGATGAAGAAATTAGTATCGTCAAAGGTGGTCATTTGAGTTGTGACCTGAGAAATTTCTTGAGAGAAATAACTGTCGGCTCTTCACAATTTCATGTTTTAGGAGCCTACGATTATCAAACTGTCGCTAATGTACAAGGTAACAGTATTAATAATAATACTTATATCGGACAGGGTATTAATGCTGTTTCTTACAGCAATGCCAATACCATTGCTGGAATTTAGGCATCGGAATCGTTGAGCAAAGATGTAAAAATAGGGGCAGTTAGTTGCCCCTATTTTTTTATGAATCAAGCAACCAATCCGTTGTACTTAAGTAAGTATGCAATAATACAATAAGGTTCAGTTAAGATAATTTACTTACCGTCAAGCTATTTAGAAGGCGCGGCGTTCTACACGACCTAAAATTCTCGCCGATCACCCTTAACTGAACCGTATTGGGCGGTAATGAATCAAACTATATTACGCAATATGAAATTAATGAAATTGATTTTTTGTGAGGGCTTCAGCCCTGACTACGAATCTTTAATTATCACGTCCACCTACTTACCATGATTAAAGTTTTTTTAAATAAAATTTTTCTCAAAAAACTAAGTAAAAATGTACAATGGAGACACAAATAAGGAAATTATGTCTTAAAAATAAACTCATTCACCTTGATGCTAGGTTGTGAATTGTCATATCATTGAAAAATGATTGAGTTAGAACATTCAATTAGTATCTAATCTCATCATACATTGTACCTTTTAAGTAAAGATAGGAGTTAATCAAATGCCCGCGATCAAAATTTCTGAACTTCGCCCTGCTGGTTCTGAACTATTTAAAGACTCTGAAAACTTTCTCTACGAGCTAACAGATCATGAAATAGTAGTGGTTGCAGGAGGAAGTGCTCCAATCAACATTAACGTCACAAATGTTAACGTCGGGTCAATTAATATTGTGAGTGTTTTCACTGCTAATGGAAACACCATCAATGCCAATACTGTAGGTAATGTCAACACACACGTCGGCTAGTAAAAATAGGCTGTTTTTGTTTTATAAGCTAGAGTCTTAGTCATCCTTGAATAGGTGAGGGTAGCATTTATTTGGTTACGACTTGGGTAAGTTGTTGGGAAGTAAATCGAAGTCGCAAATCTTACTACATCTACTTCAGTCTACTTATACGAATGTAAGGCTGTGAAGTATTTATGTGCTAGCAGTTAAGACTAGATTTGAAATTATTTCCTCAAACCTAGGGCATGTTTTAGGGATACAGATGTTTAGCTTGTATTCCTAAAATTTATTTAATTAAAGATTTTTTCATAAATCGAAAATCCCAAAGACATAATTATCGCAATTGTGTCTCGGAAATTAAAGCAAGCTACTTGATTTAATTAATTCAATAAGTAATAATCTTAACCAGATAAGTATATATTGAGGTCAAATTTTTACCATATATCAGAGATAGAGATATAATCTCCAAAATTAATCAATGTCTAGGATGAAAAATAAAAAATATTAAGCTATGAAATTTTTACTAAGTTCTCAAAATGTCTTTGCCTACCTAATAGAGAATGCTCTGTGTGATCCAGAAGCTGAAGCTAAGAGCAAAATAGAACTGAAATCCGCTAAAAATTTTAACTTATTACTAAGCTTACCGTCAGATCGTAAACTTTTAGTTAAACAAGAGCGCTATGACAGAGAAGGAAAAACGGCTGGGGAGTTTTTGCGGGAATGGCGAATTCAAGAATTTTTCCAAAAATTCCCAGAATTGAGCCAGATATGCGACTGGATATCGGAGGTAATCCATTTTAATGCTGAGGATTCAATCATTGTCTTCAACTACCTGGATAACTATCGCGATTTGATGGATTTTTGCGTCAAGGAAAATATTTTTCCAACGACGATCGCAGAAGCAATTGGTAGAATTATAGCGATAATTCATCGCCGCACTTCTCACCTTCAACAGTATCGTGACTTCTTTACAAGTAGTGAAACTGCCAAGAATGATCTGACACCCTATGTGACGAGTAAATTAGGACGGATTACTCCGGAAGTTTTTGGTACGGTTCCTGCTGATGGGCTGAAATTCTTTGCACTCTATCAGCGTTATGATAGCTTGGGGCAAGTGCTTGCAGAACTTACCGCTGCATCTGTTCCCTGTTGTCTTACCCACAATGACTTGAAACTGAATAACATTTTATTGTCAAGCAATTGGGAGCAATTAGAGGAATCAGGTAATAGCATGGTGCGATTGATTGATTGGGAACGCTCAAGTTGGGGAGATCCAGCATTTGATTTAGGTACGCTGATTGCTAGCTACCTGCAAATATGGCTAAGTAGCTTGATTACAAGTAAAGCCATGAGTATTGAAGAGTCTTTACGCATGGCGACGACTCCGCTGGAACATCTGCAACCTTCCATTGCTACGTTAGCGAGTGCTTATTTCACTGAATTTCCAGAAATATTCCAGCATCGCCCTGATTTCTTAGAACGAGTCGTGCAATTTTCCGGGTTGGTATTGATCCAACAGATTTTGGCAACCATTCAGTATCAAAAATCCTTCGGCAATACGGGGATTTGTACGCTTCAGGTTGCCAAAAGTTTGTTATGCCGACCACAATCATCAATACCCACGATTTTTGGTATGGATGCAGCGCAACTCATTCCAAACTTTGTTGGTGCAACAGTTTAGACTCCCCCCGCCTCAATACTGCTCGGTTAAGGAATTTCTAGGTTGAGGCAAGCAGGGGGAGAAATGGGAGTAGGGGGGGATTTTTGGCTTCCCCTGCTTCCCCTGCTCCCCCTGCCTCCCCTGCTTATCCGAGCAGTATTGCCCCCCGCCCCATCATCCCTTAGTCACACCCCAGACCCTCATGCAACTATTGGACTCGCTAAAAAATCAACCTGAAGCTTTACCAGAAAGATTGTATAACGATCTGCAAGATATTGTGAGCAAGGTTCACATCCAATCAAGCTTTTGTATTAGTCACCCAGATTACAAACCATTGGAATTGCCCGAAGAAGCGATCGCCCGCTTTCAGCACTTGCCAGCAGAACTTCAGGATAAGTATCTAAGCATGCAACTGCGCTCTTTTCTGTACGGCATCTATTACAATGGATCCCTCAAAACTGCCCTCGCAGCCGATGCTGATTCAACAAATTTGGCACTGAACCAGCAGATGGAAAATAACAGCTATTTGGGCGTAGATCTGGAATTCTACGATCAATTGCACCAAAGTAATCGCGGTGAAGGCTACTTTAGCTCAAATTGGCTGGTGGTGAAACAAGAGCAAGATGGTACTTTGGCGGTACAAAAGGGGGGTTTGACGCTCCACATAGAGCGAGAACGCCATCTCCAACCAACACAACAAACTGCCAAGGTCGGCGACTCGGTTGCCATCCGGATGCCCCGCAATCTGGTGCAAAACGGATTCTATATGGCGGTTGGCAATGCAGGTTCCCAAGCTCATCAGCATACTGTGCGCGTCTACTTCAATTTAAGCACTGAAGGTGCAGTGGCAGTCATGGGTAGCCTTACTCAGCAGTTGAATGCGATTCCTATTCCCTTCAACTTTAAAGCGCTATACAACCCTTCAGACTATGGGCGTTACGATTCAGCGGTGCTTTACTTTGAAAAAAGCAACTATGAAACTGTCCACTCAGTACTAGAGAAAGTGTATGCACAACACCAATCCCATTTTCTGACTTCAGTACCCCTGTTTACTAAGTTGATAGCACCAGGACTGGCGATCGCCGAGGAACCAGATCACAAGTTTGCCGAACAGGAAAGTTTTGGCATGAATCGGTGTCAAATTGTTGCTAATGGTTTGTTAGAAGCTTGGCAACAGGGGGATAACTCGCCAGAAAATCGCATGGCTGAGATCCGCCAACAATTTTCGCTCCTGGGAATTGAATTACAGCGCTCTTACCTCAATGCCAACTCTGAAGATATTTATCAGCCACTATGAAAATCACGAACTTAGAACGCGACCGCAGAACTGAACCTGCGCAAGCGGCACCGCAAGTCACCAATGTGGTGAAAAATCAATTTCTTGAAACCGATTTACCCTTTTATCGCCAACTGGGACGCACTGACCTCACCGTTAGTTGTCTGGGTCTGGGTGGCGGTGGACACATTTCCAGCGAGGATACTCTTTACGCCTTCGATCAGGGAATTAATTATTTTTTCTACTCCAGTGATTTGCACCACTTTCTCTACAGTTCGATGGGTGATGCGCTGCGTAAATTGTGCGGACGCAAATCTTCGGTGCGAGAACAGGTGGTTTTGGCAACAGTAACTTACGTCCTCAAAAGTCCAGAGTCAGTGCTGGCTTCGCTCTTGGATCAAATGGTTGATCTGAAAATGGACTATATTGATGTGTTTTTTTGGGGGTGGATTGGTAGCAATGATGGTCAAGCTATTCAGGATTGCTTGAGCGTCTCTAACGATCTGCGGGGTCCGAACAGCGTCTATCAACGACAGATTGAAAGAATGTTCAGTACTTCCGAACGCATGAAAAAAATGGGGATTGTGCGATATATCGGAGCTTCTTTCCACGACCACGATCTGGCGCAGCAGTGGTTGAATAGCCCTTTATTGGATGTGGTTATGGTGCGGCACAATGTTGCTCACCGCACTGCACAAAGGAAGGTTTTTGCCCATTTGGATGCCAACGACCAACAGCGTCCCGGTATCGTCACCTTTAAGTCAGCGGGAATGATGAGTAACCTTTCGGAACCACCAGCTGGGTTGCCACGAGAATGCTGGGTTCCTAGTGTACCAGATTTATATCGCTATTCCTTGAACCAAAACTGTGTTGATATTGCCTTGGCCGGTTGGCGCGATCGCTCCGAAGTTGATGCAGCGATCAAGGGTGTCAAGAAAGGTAAACTTACGCCCCAAGAATTGGACTACCTCAACCTGTATGGCGATTTGCATCGCAACAAAGTAAAAATCAACGAAATTCCCCCTGAACGCTTGCTTGTCAGCAGCAATACCAATCTCAATATCAGAATGTCATGAAAGAAAAATTAGAACAAACCCTATTACCAACGCCTTTGCCTGAAACATCGCCAGAACGAGAAAGCGAAACCTTGACCCCGGTGCAAATTCCTCCCGCAACAGATGCCGATCTCCTTGCATATTTACGTCGTTCTTATAAATTTGCGGAAATTGCGGCTTTAGCACAAAGGGATGCTGTGGTTTTAGCCAACTGCCAGAAATTGGGAATTACGGTGTCCGATGAAGAATGGCAAGCAGCAGGAGATATTTTTCGCGAAGAACGCAAGTTGTGGGGAACAGCAGAAACTTTGGCGTGGCTTGAGGAACAGCGGATTAGTGTAGAAGAATGGTCTGAAGGCATTAGAGTTAAACTGCTGGAAAAAAAGCTCAAAGAACATCTGTTTGGTGCCAATGTAGACAGCATTTATGTTGCCAACCGTAACAACTACAGAAGGGCTGCACTGTCGCAGATTCTAGTTGTTGATCTCGCCATTGCTAGGAAAATCGTGCAATCACTGCTTGAGGGACACGCTTCTTTCTGTGCTTTAGCATTAGAACACTCAAAGGGTAAACAGTCTCAAGAAAACGGCGGCTTTGTCGGAATTCGCTACTTGGTGGAACTCTTGCCGGAAATTGTTGAAGCTATTAGCAATGCTAAAGAAGATGAAATTATTGGTCCGGTTCAAAGCAAATTGGGTTATCACGTTCTCAGAGTCGAAAAGTGGTTCCCTATTGAATTGAATCAAGCAGTGATAGAGCAAGTTATGGACTCGCTATTTCAAGTTTGGTTAGATAATTTGAAGGACTCTAACCATCTAGTTTAACACTTTGTACTCACTACCAGACTCAGTTTGAGAATTATCATTCTCAAGCTGGAGTACAATTTCCAATTTATCGATTTGTTGCTTTAACCAAGCCGCAAACAAATCTCCCAGAATCTTAACGCGTAGCTGCTCATCTAATTGGGGTTGAATAATTTCCTCAACCAAAATTAGATATACTCCTTTTGATGTGACGATCGGTTTGAGAATCTGTGGTGGAGTGGCGGCAAGAATTGCTGCTGCAATCTCTGGTCTAAAATCGGTACGGCGTCGGATTCCCTGATATCCTCCAGCCCTCCTGAGTTCTGGATTTTGGATATGTTGGCGAGCGATTTCTTGAAAACTGATTTCGCCTTCTTGTAGCGCGTAAAAGAGTTCTGTTGCCAAGTCTTCATCATCCAAAATGACTTCATAGGTTACCACTCCGGCATAATCAATTTGGTGTTGATAAAAGAACTGTTCAACTTGATCTGCAAATAGATGAATCGCCAACTTATTAGAGAGCAGATTGGTGTATGCCAAATCCTCAAATTCATCTAGCGAAAGATGATATTTTTGCAGCCATGCCCAGGTATCTTCTGCTTTGAGGAGTTGGTTGGCTAAGCGCAGGCTATCTGCTGCCTGTTGCAGTTCTTCTTTTACAACTTCAATGCCTGCTTTTTTGGCAGCATCAGCAATAATTTTTCGACTGGCAATTCCTTCTAAAAAAGTAGGAATTTGGCAGGTAAATTTGATTTGATAAAAAAGGTCTTCCCGAGAAATATTCATAATTTCCGACATTGCACAATTACTCCATGAATTTTAGATTTTGTCATTTATATTTGATTTTTTAGAGACACGATTAATTGCATCTCTACAAATTCAAACCACCTTTTTGCAACTTCTTAAATGGATCTAACATGTAGTCAATCACACGCCGCTGGCGAATAATGACTTCAGCAGTTGCTGTCTGACCGGGCGCTAAATTAACCCGTTTGTCGCCTGCTTGAATATAAGGCTGCTCCATGGCAATTTCCAACTCAAAAGTTTCTATCTTTCCGAGGTTTGTTTCCTGAATTTTAGAGTCTGGTGAAATCCATGTGACGTGCCCAGGCACCACCCCATAATCTTGGAAGGCATAGGCATCAAATTTGATTTTGACTTTGTTTCCCACTTTCAAGAAGCCGCTCTGCTGGCTGGGCATATTTGCTTTGAGTACGAAGGCATGATTTTGCGGCGCAATTTGGGCAATCCTCTGCCCAGGTTGTACCACGGCTCCTGGCTTTGTAATCGGCAACTCAAAAATGACTCCGTTAATGGGCGATCGCACCACTCGTTGTTGTAACTGGAACTTTAAGGATGTGATCTGGCTTCTGGTTTGGGCAATTTGGGACTGCAAATCGGAAATTTGTGATTGCAGGTTTTTGAGATGTTCCTGACTGTTGAGGAAAGCCAACTCACCTGTATGAATTACGTTCTCTTTGCTACGTTGCTGCTCTTGCAAGCGCAGCCGCGCTTGCTGAATATCTGCCTCTGCTTGATGAATAACCCTTTGATAACTGCTCTGTTCCTCCGATAAGCTGGACTGAGCCCGATATACCTCCGACTGAGCTTGCACAAGATTCTGATCGCCTTCTTTTACCGACTGTTCCACTTCTAGGAAACGGTCTTGTGGAATTGCACCGTCCTCAAAAGCTTTTTTGTATCGTGGTACTTTTTCCTGAGCACCTTCCAAACGAACTTGTGCTAATTTAAAGGTAGCTTTGCTAGATTCAAGCGCTTGCCGCACTTGGTTGACTTTAGCAAGTTGTTCCTCTTTTTGTAAGTTGTAGGCACTTTTGAGAGCATCAAGATTCTGTCGCACCTGCTCCACTTGCGACACTTTTTCTGATTGTTGCGCTTGATTTTGTTGTTCTTGGACGTGAATTGCCAGTTGCAGTTGGTTCTTGAGCAGATCCAGTTGCGCCTGCCGATTTTGTAGCCCTTCTAACTTTGTCTTCACCTGCTGTAGATCTGTTCGGAGAACATCAGACTCCAGTTCAACTAGAACCTGTCCGGCTTTGACAGGGGCACCTTCTGTGACTCTCACAGCCTGAACTCTTCCCCCCACCTGAGAGTCCAATTTTTGGGTCGCACCTTTGGGTTCTATACGCCCTCTGGCGCTTCCTGTCTCGTCCACTTTGGAGAGCATCGACCAAGGTAAGATGATCACCGAAAAGCCGATCACCACATACAGGATAGAGCGTGTCCAAGCTCGTGGTAGGGCATCCAGCAGTTCTTCAGTACCATAAAACCAATTGTTGGCATCATCTGTCGCCTTTTTCCCCTGATCAAGATTGCTAGAATCTTCAACCTTCTCAGACGGGGTGACTACAGATATTAGTGAATTGTGAGATGGGTTTGGCATAGTTTTATTTCAGGGATAAGTTTCAGCCAACTGTTTTTGGTTGAGGTAGTAGTAATGACCTTTTTTCGCGACTAATTGATTGTGAGTCCCGCTTTCAACCAACACGCCGCGATCAAGAACTAGAATCAGGTCAGCCAGACGTACGGTCGAAAGGCGGTGAGCAACGATCAGACTTGTCCGCCCTTTGAGAATTGTTTTCAGGTTGTTCTGAATGATGCCTTCAGATTCAGCGTCGAGGTGACTAGTAGCTTCATCAAAAATTAATAAGCGGGGATCACCAAGCAATGCACGGGCGATCGCTAGGCGTTGGCGTTGCCCCCCAGAGAGCATTCCGCCACCTTCACCGATTTGGGTTTCGTAACCTAGTGGCAAACGCTTGATAAATTCGTCTGCGCCAGCCAGTTGCGCCGCTTCCATAATTTCTCCAAGAGTGGCTTCTGGGTGAGCGATGCTGATGTTTTCCCGAATAGTACCGCCAAACAAAAAGGTGTCTTGATCGACAACACCAATTTGCTGTCGTAGCGATCGCAACTGAATACTAGTGACATCCTGACCGTCAATCAATACTTTGCCTTCGGTTGGAGGATACAAACCCAAAATCAACTTTGACAAAGTTGTTTTTCCCGAACCACTACGCCCCACCACCGCTACAGTTTGCTCCGCCTGGATTTCAAAATTGAGATTTTCCAGCACATTAATATCGCTTTCTGGGTGATAGCGGAAAGTGACACAATCAAAACGAATTTTCCCTTGAAGCCTCGGCAAAATTTGGCGGGCAAAGGATTGCAAGTCTTCTTCTGGTTCCGCTTCCAGGACATCATTTATCCGCTCAGCTGAAACAATGACTTCCTGCACCTGATTCCACAACACCGTCAGCCGTTGAAAAGGCTGAATGATGTTGCCCAACAACATGTTGAAAGCAACTAATTGCCCAATGGTGAGTTGGTTTTGAATCACGAGCCATGCCCCATACCACAGTAATCCTGTAGTTACTAGCGATTGAATGGTGGCACTAAAAACTTGAAGTTGGTTATTAATGACCTGTCCTTTGAATATTTTTTTAATAAAATGATTCAGCAGTTCTTCCCAACGCCAACGGACCGTCTGCTCAATCGCCATTGAGCGGATGGAGCGAATTCCTGTCAGGGATTGAATCAGATAACTGTTCTCGTTGGCTAAGGCATTAAAAACTTCGCGATTGATGCGTTGAAAGAAAGGCGTAGCTACGAGCGCTAGCAGAAAAAATGGTGGGATAATCGTCAAGCACAGCAATGCCATTTGCCAGCTGTACCAGAACATCAATCCTACATAGATAAACACCGTCAGCAAATCGAGAATAATTGACAGTGCTTCTCCTGTGAGGAAGCGCTGAATTTTCTGATTTTCTTGGACGCGAGAAACGATGTCTCCAACATAACGCGACTCAAAAAACGCCAAGGGCAAGCGGAAGGTGTGTTGAATAAAACCCACCATCAGTGCTAATCCCAAGCGGTTGGCGGTGTGATCCAACAGATATTGCCGCACTCCATTCATCACGATGCGGAATAAACCAAAAATCAGCAACCCGAATCCAACGGCGTTTAAGGTGAGGGTGCTACCCTGCACAATCACTCGGTCTAGCAACAGCTGGGTCAACAGTGGCGTTACCAGTCCTAACACCTGAATCAGTACCGAAGCGATCAACACTTCTAGCAATATCCGAGAGTGCGGTGTGACTAACTCAAAAAATTTCCAAAAGGGTGTACTCTCTTCCTGGGCGTCTTTCAGCAAAGCTGTGGGTTGCAATAACAAGGCATAACCAGTCCAATCTGCTAGAAATTCAGCTTTTGTCAGACTACGTTGACCGATGGCTGGATCACCGACAATCACCCGTTTGGAGGTAATTTCATAGACGACGATGTAGTGCTTGCCTTCCCAGTGGGCGATTGCTGGCAGGGGTTGTTCTGCCAATTTGTCGAGACTCGCTTTCACTGGACGGGTAGCAAAGCCGATGCTTTCTGCTGCTGCTGTCAAACCCCGTAGCGATGCCCCACTACGGTTGACATTGGCTAAATCCCGCAGTCGATTGACGCTGAAGCTCTTGCCCCAATAGCGACTAATCATGACCAAGCAGGCTGCACCACAGTCAGAGGCGCTTTGTTGTGCAAAGAACGGATATCGCTGAGTCAGGTGTCCCCATGCTTGACCTATGGTCACTTTTGGGCTGGGAAAGTAGGCTCGTCGTACCTTTTGCTTTTGTTTTGGCGCTATATCTGATTGGGGAAATGGAATGACGTTACTTCCATTGGCAAATCCCTCTGGTCTAGACGCGCTTAGGGGGGTCTGGTGGTCATTAACGCTCTGATCAGATGTCGTCAATTCTGCCAACTGAGGCCAATGTACCAGTGCCGTTTGCCATTCCGAATCCCTAAGAATATAAGCGATTGTGGGTTCCGTAGCTTGCCAACTACCCCGTTTTGGGCTTTCATAGATATTACCTGGTGTCAAACAGTGACCGTTAGAATGCAGCAGTTGACCTCGACGCAGCAGCCACAGCTTGGCATCTTTCGGCACAGATGTTTCACTCCTGATCTCTAAAGTCTGCCTCTCAAAGAGCGATAAAGCTTTAAGCATTCCTTCAGCAGAACTGTTTTGTTGTTGCGAATTCTGGCGACATAACAACAGCAAATCCCAAAGTTCTGCGCGGGTGAACAGGCGATCTTGGATTTTGGGATATTTGCTGATCAAAGCCTGTAACGCCTCTGACTTGAGATAGCAAAGCTTTAAGTTAGTTGAAGCTCTAGCGGCGTAAGGTTCGTGGTTCTCTTTAGGAAACAGAGTTGTCTCAGCAAATGATGCTCCACTCGTTAGGGTGATGATTAAATTACCAGAGCTATCCTGCAGTCTGACTTTACCTGCAAGGATCATGTATATGCCAGGATGTGCCTCTGCTGCTTGCCAGAACACCTTTGCTACTGGTGGCTCTATGATTTCCACTGCTTTGATGCAGTTTTTTAGTTCGCTTTCTGAAAGCGTCTCACCCAAGGTAGTGGCGAGTTGTTGACCTAGTTGTTGCGGGGAAAATACTGATGGCATTCGCTCACCTCTAACACAGAATTATTTATTGGTCTGAATCAGATTGAATGACCAATGGAAACTAGGCTCACAGTTGGATTGCAAGTCGCAGATTGTGATACCAGTATCCCCAGTGTGAGCAGTTGCTTGTTTAGTTGAAGAGTGATTTCGTTTTGTAGATAGCCCCATTTGTTTCAACAGGCGGTTGATGTGGCGATCGCTGATTTCAATGCCAAATTCCCGCGCTAGATGTTTACTTAACCATTGGGCTGTCCAGCATTCAAATGCATAGCCATACTGACGAGGGCTTTGGCTCACCAATTCCTTCAACCGTTCGATGTATCGGTCGTTTACAGTCTTAGGTCTGCCTATCGGTCGCTCCAGCCATTGATGTGCCAGACCTGCTTGTGCGACAGCACTCCAATACCGTGCCATCTCATTGGAACATCCTAATATCTGACAAATCTGAGTTTGAGATTTACCCTGATCTGTCAGTAACATAATTTCCAACCTACGATGGTATTCTGGTTGCAAATCTGCTGCTAAATTCTTCAGCAGCATCTTTCGCTGAAAAGGTGTTAAAAATTTGCTTTCTTCTTTTGGAGCGTTGCTGTCAAGAGTATTGTCTGTAGGTGAATAATTTTTCATGATTCTTACTAGTTGGCATCAAATTTAGGACACAGGCGTGCATCCACTGCTGCTGTTGCTGAAATCTTGGCAAAATTTCGCAGATGCATAGTTAATTAGCCTTAAAAAGCTAATTAGCTGTAGCATTTCTACATGAGAGTTGTGAAAGCGGGCGATATACCGATGTAAAGACGTTACATGTAACGTCTCTACAGGATTTTCACGCTCTTATCCCGGATTTCTCACCACATCTCTCAAAGCCCGCGCTTGTGCAGGGGAGCAGGGGAGAGTTCTTGTACAAGTTCTTTCCCCTCTGCCCCTCTGCCCCTCTGCCTCTTCCCTCGATCTTGTGAGAAATGCGGGTTATTTGGGATGGCTATAGTTATGTGATGTGTAACTAAAAGATGAAATTTTCTTTCCTTCACAAAATATGTAAAAAGCATGGCTGTTATGTCCCTGACGAACAACAGTTTCCCGCAAAGCTCTAACAAGCAGTACATTGTTCACTAATAAACTTTGCCAAATTGGTTAAGTAGGCAGGAGTGATTTCAATACTGCTTGGTTAAGCCCTTTTTGCTCGTCTTAAACAACGCTATTTCAAGGATTTCAGCCTACCTGATTTCCTTGACCGAGCAGTATTGGGAGTGATTTATCCCAACTATCTAAACTTTTGTCAAGTGACTCGAAAGGTTTGTAGTTGAGCTTTAGTGCTAAAGAGCAATTTTTTGTAAACAAAAAATTAACATTACTTTGTAAGTCTCCTTGCTCTCTTTTATTTAGTATATTTCCCTACACTTAGTCAATATTTTTTTTAGAAAAAATCAAATATTTATCTTTGTTTTATAAGAAATTCATAAATCCTTCAATTTTGCCTTTCACTATACAAGTTCTTTAACAAATTATTAATTTATTTAAAAAATTATCTTTCACTTATTTGGTTCCAAAACTGGGGAAATTGCAGAGAACGTATAGACTACTTGCCCTTGCTGGTACATCAGCTTATAAAAATAGCATCCCTCAAATACTCGCGTCGATTGCCAGAGATTAAGCGTCGGGTACTCCCGCTTACAGTGTGATAGTCTTTTATTCACAAAATATTCACAATTACCCCCTAAACTCAATTCATAGCCAGACAAATTAAGTACCTGTGCAAAATTAATTGTATATTGGCATTGCCTGAAATGCTTGTCAAAAGTTCATTCCAGGTTAAATAAATGTTCAATTAATTTTGCGTAAGTACCTATCAGTTGAACTTCAGTTTAGGAGTCTACTTTTAAATGCAAATATGAGAGTCATGAAATTTTTTTAGCCGTAACAGGCAAAACGATCTGCCAATTGATAACCCACATTACGCGATGGGTTGCATCTGATTTACATCTTTACGACGGCTACATCCCCACCGGATATATGGCAGCAGAAAATTTGGCATTAACTGGAAGATGTACAACATAGACTGAACAAGGAGCATGGTGGAGGACATAGTTACTTACACTGCCTAGTGGTCTGTCAAAGTTATTTTGACGGATAGTGCGGGCATCTTGCTCACCTCTGGAACAAAACGCGAGCTTTCCGGCTCGCACTACGTCTATTCGTCAATTAGTTCTTGACAGACTACTAGGAATAATTCTGTCAAACCAGAGTGACCCCGGCGTCCCAACTACGAACTAAGTCACAGATGGTTCGACCGGGACTACCAAGGTTTTGTGTAAATTCGGTACTGACACCTGCTCCGTTTGCTTTGTCGCAGAAGGATTGCAACATCTCCACATTTTCTTCTTTCAAGGTTTCCCACCTCTTTTGGTAAAACTCGTAAGTTTGACCATGCATTCCTGGAGAGTAGTCAAAGTTGGAAAACGTAGGCATGTAGGTTACGCCCTCTTCTTGCACAGATAAAACGTGCAGCAGCATGAAGCAGGAGTTTGTCGCCTTCGCCAAAGCAAGCCCTTGTTCAAAAACTTGGTTGCCCATTTCCGAGCGATCCAATGCTACTAGAATCTTTTGAAACATATAAACCCCCGTTTTTTCGTTTCTGGATTCGTAGAAATTTCTAATCTTTATATACTTATAGAAAAACAATTTGAGGAACTTGTGAGGAAAGAAAATGAAAATATTCCGTAGGAACAGACTTTATTCTTCCAGCCTTGAAATGCGCCTTCAAGTCGCTGGTTCTACTTGTAACTGCTGTGCTGAATAGGAAACTGAATCCAAAACTCAGAGCCCTGTCCTGGTTGCGAAGTACACCGAAGGGCTCCTTTCTGTTTTTCTGTTACAATTTGATAGCTAATTGACATTCCTAACCCTGTTCCTTTGCCAACTGCTTTGGTCGTAAAGAAAGGTTCAAAGATACGACTTTTGATTGCCTCTGGTATCCCAAGACCATTATCGCGAATCTTGACTGTGACAGCTTTGTCAAACGCAACAAATTCTGTAGTAATATATATATCACTTGGGTTTTGCTCGATTTCCTCAAAAGTCCGCGTTCGATCTCGCTCTTCTAGGGCGTCAATGGCATTGACCGGAATGTTCATAAAGACCTGATTCAACTGTCCTGGATAGCACTCCACCAAAGGTAAATCACCGTAGCTTTGAAACACCTCAATAGCTGGACGTTCAGGTTGAGCTTTGATCCGATTGTTAAGAATCATGAAGGTACTGCTGATACCTTCATGAATATCCGCAGTTTTACATTCAGCTTCATCAAGGCGGGAGAAAGTCCGTAAGGACAGAACAATCTCGCGGATGCACTGTGTTCCGACCTTCATCGATTGGAGGAGTTTAGTTAGGTCTTCTTGGAGAAACTCAAGGTCAAGCGCTTCTATTTCCTCCTGGATTTCTGCTACAGGATTGGGATAGTACTATTGATAGAGTTCCACCATTCTCAGTAAGCCATGAGTATATTCGGTGGCGTGAGCAAGATTAATCGTTCCCTTAAATGTCAGCAATTTAATAGGTGAGAATGTATGAAGCAGATGATAGTTATTGGCAGGTTGTGATACGCTATTGCCCATTGAAGAGTGATAGAGGGATTTCAGATGACGAAGCTACGAGTAGGGTTGCTGTTTGGCGGTCGTTCGGGAGAACATGAAGTTTCAATAAGTTCTGCACGGGCGATCTCTCAGGCTTTAAGTGTAGAGCCAAATGCCAGTAAATACGAAATACTGCCTTTCTATATCCAAAAAGATGGATGTTGGTTAGCAGGGGAAGTACCCCAACAGATTCTCGGTTCTAGCATTCCCTTACTGGAATCCCAACAATCAACCCCTGATACTGAACAACTTATATCTCACTCAAAACACCAAATACAAAGCCCTTGGCAATCTGTTTCTCAAGTTGCTGAGGTGGATGTTTGGTTCCCAATACTCCACGGACCAAATGGTGAAGACGGTACAATTCAAGGCTTACTGACTTTGATGCAAGTCCCTTTTGTCGGTTCTGGAGTTTTAGGTTCGGCAATGGGTATGGATAAGGTTGCCATGAAAATGGCGTTTGCCCACGTTGGACTACCGCAAGTAAAATATATAGCACTCTCTCGCTCCCAAATTTGGTCGAATCCTTGTGTTTTTCCTAAACTGTGTGATGAAATTGAGACCTATTTGGATTATCCCTGTTTCGTCAAGCCTGCGAATTTAGGTTCATCGGTGGGTATTGCCAAAGTGCGATCGCGACATGAATTAGAAACTGCTTTGGATAATGCCGCCAGTTATGACCGAAGGATAATTGTTGAAGCTGGAGTTGCAGCACGGGAATTGGAGTGTGCCGTTTTAGGGAACGATCAGCCCAAAGCTTCTGCTGTAGGTGAAATCACTTATGATAGTGATTTTTATGATTTTGAAACAAAGTATACGGAAGGTAGAGCAAATTTACTGATTCCAGCACCAGTGCCTGACCACATAACACGTAATATTCAGGAAATGGCCTTACAAGCCTTTGCCTCCGTAGATGCTGCTGGGTTAGCAAGGGTGGACTTTTTCTATGTGGAAGCTACAGGGGAAGTGTTGATTAATGAAATTAATACCATACCTGGCTTCACGGTAACGAGTATGTATCCCCAACTTTGGGCGCATAGTGGTGTTTCCTTTCCAGAACTGGTCGATCAGTTGATTCAACTTGCGCTAGAAAGACATTCTGCAATCAATAGAAAGTAGCAAATAATGCCGATATTTCGTGGTGATGAGCAGATGAGAAAGTCAAATTTATGTTGCATTTACTACTTTGTGTAAAATTTTAATTACGGATACGTAATGGTGAATCCTTAGAGTACAATCAGGAGCTTAGAGGGGTACAAGTCTGAAAATAATCATGGAAAATAGTCAGCGTGTACAGCAGCATCCATCCGAAGTAGAAGCGCCTACATCGAAGCTGGAAAACAGTAAATCGCAACAAACAAGTGGCTGGAATCTTCTGATACATCTGCTTGCACATCGCCCTTGGCTATTTTTAATTGGATTATTAGCAGTTTTTCTAGGTGGTGCTACCCTTTCCCTTTACAGTTTGGGTTATGTTGGGTTTGTAGAACAGACAAAACCAGAAGAACAAGAAGCTCTAGAAGCTGAAGTTGAACAACCAATAGATACAGCGTCTGAAACTACCAACCCGACACCTTTATGGATGGTGGCTGCGATCACCCTCAGTTGTGCTAGTGGGTGCTTGCTAATTTTCCGCTTGGTCAACCGACCAGCACAATCTCAAAAATTCCAGAAACATAAAAACCGTCACCAGGCACGTATGGCACAACGTCACCGCCAAACACCCGTCATTGCAACCTCGGCTCAAACAGAATCTATGGTGGCGGTGCTTCCTCCAGAAGCAAGCCTATCAAAAGGTAACAGCAAAGAATCTCTGGCTAGTAAGCTAGATATTCGTAAACAAACTTCTCTGGATGCAATTTTACGGAAGAACTAAGTAACATTAAAAGCCTACGCGTGTTTGCATTCCTACGCTCTGCGTAGGATCGAGTTGAAGTGGGGGGGTTGTGATAAGAGGGCTTTTTTGCAGGTTACTGGATACTTTCAAGTCTTAATAAACAAAGAAGAAAATAGAAGATAGAGAATTACTTTACAGCAGTTTTCTGTTATATAGACCACATCCCTCAGACTTTCGCACGCTCTTAACCCTCTTTTATTACTCTGGCAAAAGAAAAAGACTATACCTCTTCTGAACAAAGACATAATCAAGCTTTTGGCGATCGCACCCCCTTAATTGTCATTAAACTCTCATTGTTGCGAAAGTCTTGAATGGTAAGGGTTATAGATTATTCTCTGTCCAAAGTGATAAAAGAGGGTTAAATTGGACATCATGTGTGCTAACGGATAATGGTCGCTTCAGACTTGTAGGGGTACGGCGATCGCGAAGCGAGAAGAGTGAAACGCAGATCACGCTCTTGAGTTAAAAAATAATTAAAAAATCAAAGGAGAACATTTCTGATGGCTAGAAAACAGAAGAAATCAACTGGATTTGGGTGTGAGCATCAACTTTCCTCCAGATGCTCTATCTGTTGTATCGTCCCACCCCATATGCTGGAACAAGTCGTCCTGAATGGCGAACAGCACATGCGTGAGTGGGCTTTTCACACATTACAGATTACGGCACAATTTCTCGGACGGCGGTTAGCAGTAGGTGGTCTGACGTTCATGCCCCAACCTGGTCAGAAGCGCCGTACCATTTACAATGCTAAAAATAGTCAAGACCTTCCTGGTGAACTATTGCGTGCTGAAGGTGATCCTCCCTGCAGTGACGTAATGGCAAACGAAGCCTTCGATAATGCTGGGGCAACTTATGACTTCTATAATGATGTGTTCCAGCGCAATTCTGTTGATGAGCGGGGTCTGCGTTTAGACTCTACCGTACATTACGGGGTGAAGTATGATAACGCTTTTTGGAATGGCAGCCAGATGGTTTATGGTGATGGCGATGGAGAAATTTTTCAACGCTTCACAAAGTCTGTTGATGTCATTGCACATGAACTAACTCACGGCGTGACTCAGTATGAAGCTGGTTTATTATATACCGGAGAATCCGGGGCTCTCAATGAGTCGTTCTCTGATGTCTTCGGTTCCTTGGTGAAACAGCGAATCAAAAATCAGACTGCGGATCAGGCGGATTGGATCATTGGGGAAGGTCTATTTACAGAGAGGGTCAAAGGCGTAGGTATTCGCTTATTGAAAGCGCCAGGGACGGCATATGATGACCCAATTTTGGGTAAAGATCCTCAACCTGCCCATGTAAAAGACATCTACACTGGTGCTAATGATGACGGCGGAGTACATATAAATTCAGGTATCCCCAACTATGCTTTTTACCTAGCAGCAATGGAGATTGGCGGCTATGCTTGGGAGAAAGTTGGGACAATCTGGTACACGACTTTATGCGGTCGCCTGCATCCGACAACGAATTTCAAACAGGCTGCTGACACAACTGTCAAGGTTGCTGGAGAAATCTACGGTCAAGGAAGTCATGAGCAAAAAGCAGTGCAAAATGCTTGGCAAAAAGTAGGAGTTTTTTCCTAGTAGCGGTTGAAGAGAACGTCACACTGCCCTTCTCCTGTATCTCCTTAATGCGGTCTCTAAGCAAAAAACAGTCGTATGACATAACTCATCTCCTCGTTTTTCATTCTCCCTCTAGATGCCACTGTAGTCATAATTCATATATATTCAGCAACAAGTATTGACGTTTCTTTAATTAGGTTTGCAGTCGCGCTTCTAGTAGTTCGTCATATTATGTTTGCGCTTTAAGCTGATGTGCAGCTAGATTGTATAAGACGAAAACGTAAAATCATTGTAGTGCGGGCCGAAAAGCCCGCGTCCCATATACAAATTAAATGCGCAACAGCTTAGCGCTGAAGCGCAACTACAAACGAATTATTTTATAAGTCATTAACCGAACACGAAATCAAGCAATAACTGAGGAGTTGTACTGAGAAGATTTATTGAAGACTCTCAAAACAGGGCGTTCTTTTTTCTGCCATATTAATCAGTAATACCACGAATGTCATTGCCTGATATTAAAGTTTAGAATGCTTGGAATCAATGTCTTTTCATGTTCTGGGTAACAATTATTTATTGTAGCGTGGTGTCAAAAACGTCACGTTATTTTATTTCTGTAATCAAATTATTGGAATTGTGGAAATTTTAAGCTACAGAAACCGGGCTTTAACACTCTCACAAATCATTGAGAAGCGCTATCGTAGAAACACTTAAAGAATTAAAAACACTTGCTAAAACATCAGTAATACCTCGAGGGCTATTATATTAATTCAACCTTTAGAATGTTGAGCATAAAGGCTTTCCTTGTCAGATTATTTATGATTATGTTACTCAACGTGGCGTCAAAAGCGTCACGTTTTTTACTTTCAACTGTGCGTTCGCTCCTCCTTGAGATCCGAAGGGGAATTAAAGCCTTAATGTAAAAGGAAAAAGGGGATTTTTACGTAACCCGTTATTTTTATGTAAAATTTGTAACCCTTCTAAAAAGCTTTCAGAGGCAAGCAATTGGGCGTAGGCAGAGGATAAATCATAAAATGATCAAAAGCCCCATGCGAATAAAAAGGCCTAAATCCGTTGCACAGCCTGGATTACAACCCCTGTAAGGCTTAATTAAATCTTGCGGTTAAAAATGAGCGAACGTACAGTCAAGTGTAATACAGCAGCATACATCCCTAAGGAGTCAGAAGTAAAAAAGGCTTTATGTCTAGCTTTTAGACAAAAGTATTGTGCTTCACTTACCTGTAATCTGCTGTAAGTAGTAAGACAAAATTAATTACACAAAATTTGACCGGAAACCTTTGTCCAGCCTAAAATCTAATGTGCAATTATTTCTGTCCAATCACTTATCTTAATATTTTAATTTGCTTGCCAAGGGTCTAGCACATCTTTAATCAAGACTTCCTGTATCCAAATTAGACTTACGATCACTAGTGGAATTGCCAGAAATAAACCCAGAGTTCCTAACCAGTTTAGCCTGGAACTCACAGCTTTAATTGGTGGGTATGGCTTATAATTGATTAACACTTGGTTATAATACCAATTAGTTATTGAATGATTTTCGTGCTGACGATTGAATCTCCCTATGCCAAATATGAAGCCATCCAAGGCTGATCCAGCTATTCTTATGGCGGTTGCTGACTATTTCAAGGTTCTATCAGAAGTGAGTCGGCTACAGATTTTGATCTGTCTTAAGTCAGGTCCGATGAATGTGATGGATATTGCGGAGGTGACTGGCTTAGGGCAGGCAAATCTGTCCAAGCATCTCAAAGTGTTAACTCAGATAGGGGTTTTGTCTCGTCAGCCCAAAGGCACTAGTGCCTTTTACGAGATTGCCGACCCAATGATTTTTGAACTTTGTGAGTTAGCATGCGATCGCATTAGTGAGCGTGTGCTACAGCAAGCTGAAAGCCTGAAAGCTCTTCGGAGCAAAACAGCAGTTTTTTGAACACAAACATCCCTAACGCGCACTCTGTGGCAAGCTAACTAACCGTTTCCCGCAGTGCTTCTGCATCAATTGGGTTGATCCAGTAGAGGTACAGGGGATTCCAGACGATTGCGGCAACTAGAAGCAGTTTGCGGACAAGCTTCACAACTTTGGCGATTAACGCTCTTTCCGTCAGGGTTCTCCCCTCACTTAACCCAACTTACAAGAGCTTCATGGGATGAAAACTCGTCTTGCCCCCAGATAGTTCTCAGCATACAATGCAATCTCAACCAGTCGATTGACGCAGCGCTCTGCGTATTTTCTTCGCGCATCACCTGTTCTAAGGAATCCTCGCTTTTCATCCTTCGATTCGCTGTTAGTAAAATCATATCCCACATTTCGCACTTCATCATGTAATATGCGTAGATTTCCAAATTCCCACCAACGATGGTTACAATAAACAACATAAATTTCCAATCAATTCAAGTATTAATACTTAACTTCTTGACCATTA
>Ga0116229_10005179_pt1 | contig 21323 bp, 22 predicted proteins | sample S1TSphgellanicum_3_FD_87313 | JGI IMG/M metagenome (GOLD analysis project Ga0116229, IMG submission 87313) | Host-associated microbial communities from peat moss isolated from Minnesota, USA - S1T2_Fc - Sphagnum magellanicum MG | ecosystem: Host-associated > Plants > Peat moss > Unclassified...
AGATTTTGCTGGCGCAGCGCATGGGCAAGACGCGCATCATTGCTGAAACGGGCGCGGGGCAGCACGGGGTGGCCACGGCCACGGTGTGTGCGCTAATAGGCTTGCCGTGCGTGGTGTATATGGGCGCGGTGGACGTGGAACGGCAGCAGCCGAACGTGTTCCGCATGAAGCTTCTGGGCGCCGAGGTTATTTCGGTATCGTCAGGCGCTGGCACCTTGAAGGACGCGATGAACGAGGCGATGCGCGACTGGGTGGCCAATGTGCGCGACACTTATTACCTGATCGGCACCGTCGCCGGGCCGCACCCGTATCCCGCCATGGTGCGTGATTTTCAGTGTGTTATCGGCAACGAAGCCCGCGCGCAATTGCAAGCGGCCGAGGGGCGGCTGCCTGACGCTGTGGTGGCTGCGGTGGGCGGCGGGTCTAACGCCATGGGCATTTTCCACCCGTTTCTGGATGAGCCTGATGTGCGGCTGATTGGCGTCGAGGCGGCGGGGAAAGGTCTCGATACGCACGAACATGCCGCCAGTATCGAGCGTGGCCAGCCGGGCGTGCTGCACGGCAACCGCACCTATTTGTTACAGGACGGCGATGGACAGATCGAGGAAGCGCACTCGATTTCAGCGGGGCTCGACTATCCGGGGATTGGTCCGGAACATGCGTGGCTGAACGATATCGGCCGCGCGGAATATGTCGGCATTACCGACGACGAAGCGCTGGCCGCGTTCCATCTGTGCACGCGCATGGAGGGGATTATTCCGGCTTTGGAGTGCGCTCACGCGCTGGCCTATGTCGGCAAGCTGGCGCCGACGATGGATGCGGCGCGGATTATTCTGATGAATTTATCGGGGCGCGGCGACAAGGATATTGCGACAGTCGCGAAACATGCCGGTGCTTCGCTGTGAGTCTGGCTCGGCGCAGGGCGGCATGAGCAGCATGGAAGCCGAAGTGTTCGAGGCCTTCAAAGCGGCAGGGGTGCCGGACGAGGTCGCGAGCAAGGCTGGCCAGGCGCTGAACCTGCGCGATGTGGACGTTTCATCAGTGAGGGCTGAAATCGTGCTGCTCCGCTGGATGGTTGGCTTCGGGCTCGCGCTGGACGTCGCCATTCTGCTGAAGCTGTTCGTAAAATGAGCGGCGCTGTGGAGCCTCGCCATGTGCTGACCGATGCTCACCGACGGGCGCGGTCATGAGCCGCATTGCGGCGCGCTTCGCGCAGTTGCGGGAGGAGGGGCGGGGGGCGCTGATTCCGTTCCTGGAGGCGTTCGATCCTGATCGCGAGACCAGTGCCGCCGTTCTGCGCGGCATGCCGGGGGCGGGCGCGGATCTGATCGAAATCGGCATGCCGTTTACCGATCCGATGGCGGATGGACCGACTATTCAGGCGGCGGGGCGGCGGGGGTTGCTGGCCGGCGCCACGCTGGCGGGCACGCTGGAGATGGTGCGTGAATTTCGCGGGAACGATCAGGAAACGCCCATCATTCTCATGGGTTATCTCAATCCGTTGTTGGCCTATCGTATCCCCCGCTTCTGCGACGATGCCGCCACCGCCGGCGTGGACGGCCTGATCGTGGTCGATCTGCCGAGCGAAGAGGCAGCACTTCTGGCGCCGGACGCCGCGCGCAACGATATCGATATCATCCGCCTGGTCGCGCCGACGACCTCCGACGCGCGGCTTAGGCAGGTGCTCGCGGGCTGCTCGGGTTTTGTCTATTACGTTAGCATTACGGGCATTACGGGCACGCGCAGCGCTTCGGCCGAGGATTTGGCGGCGGCCATTCCGCGCATCCGGCGCGCGACCGATTTGCCCATTGCGATCGGGTTCGGGGTGAAAACGCCGGCGCAGGCGGCCGCCGCGGCGCGGGTGGCGGACGGCGCGGTGGTTGCTTCGTCATTGATCGAAACGCTTGCGGCCGATCTTGTCGATGGGCGAGCCGTACCCGGAACGGTCGAGAAAATCTTCGGGCAGATACGGGCATTGGCCGATGCCGTGCGCGCCGCCCGCCACTCGAAAAGCGAGGCTGCATGAGCTGGCTTACCGAATATGTTCGACCGCGCATTCGCACCCTTCTAGGCCAGCGGGAGGTGCCGGAAAACCTGTGGTCGCAATGCCCGGCCTGCCAGCAGATGATCTTCGCCAAGGAACTGGAAAAGAATTTAAAAGTCTGTCCGCATTGCGCGCATCACATGCGCGCCACCGCGATCGACCGGCTGGACTGGACGTTTGACGATGGCGCCTATACGCGCATCGAATTGCCAAAGGTGCCGGTTGATCCGCTCGGCTTTCGCGACGGCAAACGTTACGTCGATCGGCTCAAGGAAGCCCGTGCAAAAACCGGTATGGAGGATGCGCTGGTTGTCGCCCACGGCACAATCGACGGGCGACGCGCGGTGGTGGGCGCCATGGAATTCGATTTCATTGGCGGATCGATGGGCGCCGCCGTCGGCGAGGGGCTCGTGGCTGCCGCGAAACTTGCGGTACTGCAGGAGGCGCCGCTCATCCTCTACACCGCCTCTGCCGGCGCCCGCATGCAGGAGGGCGCGGTCAGCCTGATGCAAATGCCGCGCAGCGTCATTGCAACAATGCTGCTGAAGGAAGCCCGCCTGCCGCTGCTGATCGTGCTGACCGACCCCACGACCGGGGGCGTCACGGCAAGCTTCGCCATGCTGGGCGACATTCATATTGCCGAACCCGGCGCGCTGATCGGTTTTGCCGGCGCGCGGGTGATCGAACAGACCGTGCGCGAAACGCTGCCGGAAGGGTTTCAACGCGCGGAATATCTGCACGAACATGGCATCGTCGACATGATCGTCGCGCGCACCGACATGCGCACCACGCTGGCGCGGGTTATCGGATTGCTGCGTCCCTTGCCCGCGGCGATAGACGAGGAACCGGCTGCCGAGGCGGCGGATGTTGCTGCCGCTTGAAAAGAAGAAGCAAGAAGGCAGTTCTTGTTTGAAAAAAAGAACCAAAAGACTTTTATCTGTTACGAGCGCGGCCGACACGGCCGCGGCCATTCTGGCGCGGCTGCAAACGCTTTATCCGACGCTGATCGATTTGAGTCTGGACCGGGTGCAGCGATTGCTCGCGGCGCTGGGCAATCCGGAACAGCATTTGCCGCCGGTTATTCACGTGGCCGGCACTAACGGCAAGGGTTCAACGTGTGCGTTCCTGCGCGCCATGGGCGAGGCGGCGGGGTGGCGCGTGCACGTCACCACGTCGCCGCATTTGGTACGGCTGAACGAACGCTTTCGCATTGCCGGCGAGCTCGTTTCGGATGTTGCGCTGGAAGGCGCGCTTGGGGACATTGAACGCATCAACGCGGGTGCGCCGATTACCGTCTTCGAGGTGCTTGCCGCAACCGCGTACGTGCTGTTTTCGCGCGTGCCGGCGGACCTGGCCGTGGTGGAAGTTGGGCTAGGTGGCCGTTACGATGCGACAAACGTTGTAGCCAGCCCGGCTGCGGTGGCGATTACCAGCATTTCGCTCGATCACCAGGAATTCCTTGGCGACCGCCTGGAACGCATCGCGTGGGAAAAGGCTGGCATCATGAAGGCCGGGCGGCCTGCGGTGACCGGCGCGCAAACGCCTGAAGTGCTGGGTGTTCTTCGCGATTACGCAACCGAATGCGGCGCCATTTTGCATGCCCGCTTCGATGCCTGGGATATCGATTCAAATGACGACATGCTCGTGTTCGCCGACGAAGCTGGCACGGTGCGGCTGCCGCAGCCATCGCTACCGGGCGCGCATCAGGTTGAAAATGCCGGCATTGCCGTCGCGGCGTTGCGGGCGGCGTTTCCATCATTGCCGGCAACTGCCTACAACGGCGCCGCAAAGGCCGAGTGGCCCGCTCGCTTGCAGCGCTTGCATGGCAAGTTGTTGCCGCACCTTGCGGCGGATTTCGAACTTTGGCTTGACGGCGGTCATAACGCGGACGCGGGCCGAATTCTGGCGGCGCAGCTTAAAGCTTGGGCGGACAAGCCGGTTTATCTCGTTGTCGGCATGAAGCAAAGCAAGGACGCCGCCGGCTTTCTGGCTCCGTTGCTGCCGCGTGCGGCGGCAGTTTTCGCGGTGGCGGAGCCGGGGCAGCATCTGGCCATGCCGGTAGAGGGCGTTGTCGCCGCTTCCGGCGGCGCCGCGCGGCGCGGCCCCGACGTGAATGGTGCGCTGGCGCAGATTGCGCTGTTGCCGCCTGGTAGAGTGCTGATCTGCGGCAGCCTTTATCTGGCCGGCGAAGTTCTCAAGGCCGACGGAACGATTCCAGAATAAAAGTAAGAGTTTTTTGGTTCTTTTTATCAAAAAAGAACTGCTTCCTACCCTTCTCCCGCATCCTTGGCCGCCAGTTGCCCAATCGCCGACCAATCCAATTTCTCGCCGCCCTGCGCCAATAACGTGATAAACCTATCCCGCAACAAACTGGCCATCGGCAAGGGTACGCGCAGCTCTTCGGCGGCGGCGAGGGCGAGGCGAATGTCTTTCAGGCCCAGGGGCGCCGCGAATGCCGCCGGCTCGAATTTGCGGTCGGCGATGAAGCCGCCATAGGTTTTGTAGACCGGTGCGTTGAACAGCGAGGAGGTCAGCAGCTCTAGATACGCGTGCAGATCGATGCCGCCGCGGCCGACCAAGGCCATCGCCTCGCCGAGGGCTTCGATGACGGTTGCAATGAGGAAATTACCGCTCAGTTTCACCAGGTTGGCGGCTTCTGGCTTGGAGGACATCGTGAACGTGCGCTGGCCGATCGTTTCCAGAAGCTCGCGGCTGCTGTCAACGGCGTCGGGCGCGCCGGCGGCGACCACGAACAGCTTGGCGGAAGCCGCGGCCTCGGGGCGGCCGAATACGGTGGCGACCACGTAGCGCTGGCCGGCTTTTTCGTGGGCGTCCGCCAGACGGCGGGACAGGTCCACGCTGATCGTGCTGCAGGAAATGTGCATGGCGCCGCGTGGCAATGACGCAATGATGCCGTGGTCGCCGAACGCCACGGCTTCGGCGGCGTGGTCGTCGGCCAGCATGGTCATGACGACCCCGCCGTGACATGCGTCGGCGATGTGTTTGGCTGCCGTCGCGCCGAGCTCCAGCAACGGCGACGCCTTGTCAGGACTGCGGTTGTACACGGTCAGCTCGTTGCCGGCCTTGACGAGGTTCGCAGCCATGGCGGCGCCCATCTGACCAAGGCCGATAAAGCCGACTTTCATGTTGGCCGATCCTTTCCGCATCCCTACGGACCTAAACCGGGCCTCGCACCGAGGGTTCACGCATTTTCGTTATGCGCTCGCCGCGTGGCCCCTAGCCACGTCCAGACGCCGAGCGCCGCGCCGAGCATTCCCCAAGTCGCATTGTAGTTTTCCACGCCCGCGATGCCCATCGCAATGGCCGCGATCGCCACGGCGAACGGCCCGCGGGCGAGAAACGCCCACAGGCCTAGCAGGAGTGCCACGGTGCCCCACAGATACTCGCGCTGAAGCCATAACAGGCCGGCGCGCGGCAGACATGCCAGCGGGGTGGCGGCGGCTGCGCATACGGCGCCCCAGGCGCGCGGCTCGATGAAGTGCGCCCGGTAGACCGCCATGCCGGTGCCGGCGCCCACCACCACCGCCAGCCCCACCCAATCGCGTTTGTGCCCGAACTTGCCCAACATTGGCCCCACTGATAGCGACGCGGCTCTCTTCACGGCGAAAGGTTTGCCCCGTCAATGGCCGCCAGCACCTGCAGCAAGCCCAACCTTCAACCACCGAGTTTTCAGGACATCATCATGCGCCTGCACGCCTACTGGGCGGCGCAGGGGTGCGTCATTCTGCAGCCGTACGACATGGAGGTGGGGGCCGGCACGTTCCATCCGGCAACCACGCTGCGGTCGCTGGGGCCGAAACCGTGGCGGGCGGCTTATGTGCAGCCGAGTCGCCGGCCCAGCGACGGCCGTTACGGCGAGAACCCGAACCGACTGCAGCATTATTATCAGTATCAGGTGATTCTCAAACCGAGTCCGGCGGATGCCCAGGCGCTGGTGCTGGACAGTTATCGCGCTATCGGCATCGATACGTCATTGCACGATTTTCGTTTTGTGGAGGACGATTGGGAAAGCCCGACGCTTGGCGCCTGGGGCCTGGGGTGGGAGGTGTGGTGCGACGGCATGGAGGTGACGCAGTTCACCTATTTTCAGCAGGTTGGTGGCATTGCGGTTGTTCTGCCGAGCGCTGAATTCACCTACGGTCTGGAGCGCCTGGCGATGTACGTGCAGGGTGTCGAAAGCGTTTATGACCTGGATTACAATGGTGCGGGTGTCAGCTACGGCGATGTGTTCCTGCGCGCTGAACGGGAATACAGCGCCTACAATTTCGAGCGCGCCGATACCGCCATGCTGGGGCGCCATTTTGTCGATGCGGAGGCGGAGTGCGCGGCGCTGCTGAAGCAGAATCTGTCGTTGCCGGCCTATGATCAATGCATCAAGGCCAGCCATTTGTTTAATCTGCTGGATGCGCGTGGCGTGATTAGTGTGGCGGAACGGGCGAGTTATATCGGGCGGGTAAGGGCGTTGGCTAAGGCTTGTTGCGAGGGGTGGCTTGTGGGCGAGTAGAAGAGGCATTTCCTTTCTTGAAAGAATAAAGCAAGAGTTTTTTGGTTCTTTTTTCAAAAAAGAACTGCTGCCTTCCTTCCTTTGTTGCGAGTCGAACTTAATGACATTCCCCCTTCTGTCCCGCCGCGCGGCGCTTATCGGCTCATTGCTGGCAGCGTCAAGCCCGGCCGCGGCGGCCGATGCGCACGGCCTTCTCGCCGGGCTTGAACGCACCTATGGTGGGCGCCTTGGCGTGGCGGTGCTCAATACCGCGACGGGCAAACGCATTAGCTACCGCGCGGGCGAACGTTTCGCCATGTGCAGCACCTTCAAATTCCTGGTTGCCGCCTTTGTGCTGTCCCGCGTGGATCATGGGCAGGAGCATCTGGACCGGCGCTTGGTTATTGCCAAGCGCGACATTCTGTCGCATGCGCCGATTACCGGCGCGCATATTGGGGGCGCCGGCCTGACGATCGCACAGCTTTGCGAGGCCGCTATTATCGTGAGCGACAACACCGCCGCCAATTTGCTGCTCGAATGCTGCGGCGGCCCTGCCGCATTGACGCACTATGCACGCTCGCTCGGCGACAATTTCACCCGCCTCGACCGCATCGAGCCTGCCTTGAACGACGTGAAAACGGGGGATCCGCGCGATACCACAACGCCGGACGCAATGCTGGGCAATCTCAACGCGATCGTGTTGGGCGGGGCATTGTCGGCGGCTTCACGGACATTGCTGACGGGCTGGCTGGTTGCCAACCAAACCGGGGATGCGCGCCTGCGCGCGGGGCTGCCGAAAAATTGGCGGGTCGCGGACAAGACGGGCACGGGGCCGGATATCAACAACGCGGTCAATGATATTGGCGTTGTATGGCCGGCCACACGTGGGCCGCTTATTGTTACGGCTTATTATGGCGACTCGACTTCATCGCTTGATCGGCGCGAGTTCGTGATTTCTCAGGTCGGGCGGATTGCTGCGGGCGTATGAGGCAGAAGAGAGGTTTGTTATTTTTTGAAAAAAAGAACCAAAAAACTCTTGCTTGTGGTCCGTTGATATTTTTGCACGTTCCGAAATGTTCTGGGATTGCTGTTGCTCAGGCGTTGCTAAACGTGGAGCGCCCCCCGACGGTTTTCTTTGGGTTTGACCTTGCATTTTTTGGCGGGTTTCGTGATTTTGAGTCGATTTCGCCTGAGAATCGGGCCTTTATCCACCTGTCGGCCGACAGCCTTCCACGCAACGTAAGCTTCGTGCGCGCGCATATGTCGCTCTCCACGCTGCGCACGGCCTATCCCAGCGGGCGGTTCATGACCGTGCTGCGTGAGCCGGTGAGCCGGTTGCTATCTCATTTTGCATTCTGGCGCGGATTTCCCGCTGACGATACCGCTTCATGGGGTGGCTGGGCGGCGCGGTCCGGGCTGGCGCAGGGACCGCTGGAGGAATTTCTCGCCGCGCCTTCCATTGCTTGTCAGATCGACAATGTCGCGACCCGGTTGTTGCTGTGGCCGCACGCACTCATTCCGGACGATGCCATGATCGATCCGGCCAACGATGCCGCGCTGCTGCGGCTTGCGCTGGCGCGCCTGCGGTCGCTCGACTTCGCCGATGTGGTGGAAAACCCGGATTTCTATGCCAATCTCGGCGCCTGGATCGGCGGCACGCTGAGCCCGGAGCGGGCCAACGAAACCGAAGGCCTGCCGCCTGCGCTGCGCACGTCGCTGGACCGGGAATTGACGCCGCGCGCCGGCGCATTGCTCGCGGCGCGCTCACGGCTGGACCTGGCGCTATGGTGCGACGTTTTGCACGCATGGGCACCCACCTGCGACGTGGATGCGGTGCGGCAAACCGCGTTGCTGCGCGCGACCGCGCGAACAGCCCGGCTGCTCGCCGGCGCCGGTTGATTTTTACCTGCCGCCTGCACTTTGGGGGTGACAAACGCCACCTCCGAGCCCATTCTACCGTCACGAGAAAAATTTCTACCATCGGGAGGCGGCGTGGCGTCACAACTCAACATCAAAAGCGAAGACGGTTACCGTTTGGCGACGGCGCTCTCGGCTTTGACCGGGGAAAGCCTGACGACGGCGGTAACCGAGGCGCTGCGGGAGCGGTTGGAACGGGAGGCGCGGGCGCGTGACCGGGCGCAGAAACTGGCGCGGCTGACTGCGTTGGCGGCGGAAATCCGGGCCAGCTTGCGCCCGATGGCGCCGGCCTAGGACGGGATCTTGGTTCTGGACAGCTCCGCGTTGCTGGCCATGCTGATGGATGAGCCCCGCGCCGGCGCGTTGCTGGCGGCGTTGGTGGAGGCAGACCGGCCGCGCCTGAGTGTCGCGAACTGGCTGGAGGTCGCCATGCTGATCGAGGAACGCGGCGGCCGCCTTGCCAGCCTGCGGTTCGACGAATTCGTTCGCAGTGCCGGCATCGAATTGATGCCGGTGGATGCCGCGCAGGCGGAGGCGGCACGTACCGCCTGGCGCTATTTTGGGCGCCATAAGCACTCGGCGCGGCTGGAGGCGGGCGATTGTTATGCCTATGCGCTGGCCAAGGGCACCGGTGACAATTTGCTGTTCGTCAGCGAAGGTTTTACGCGCACCGATATCGAACCGGCGTTGAAGGAAGGCGGCTGACGCATGCCGGAATTTTTCTGCGAATTGTTCTCCGAGGAAATTCCCGCAAGCATGCAGGCGCGCGGCGCGGATGATTTTTCCCGTTTGCTAACGGATGCGTTGGCGGCGCTGCTGCCGGTAAATGTGCGCACATTTCATGGGCCGCGCCGCATTGCTCTGGCGGCGGACGTGGCGGCGGAGGCGGTGAAGGCTGGCGCGTCCGAACGTGGTCCGCGTATCGCCGCGCCGGAGCAGGCGGTTGCCGGATTTTTACGCAAGCATGGGGCAGCGCGCGAGCAATTGCGCCAGGAGGGGGGTTTTTGGGTTCTGGACAAAGCCGGCTCGGCCAAGCCGGCTGCGGATTTCATTGCGCAGGTGTTGCCAGCTTTGCTGCGGCGGTTTCCGTGGCCGAAATCGATGCGGTGGGGTGGGACGTCGGCGTTTACCTGGGTGCGGCCGTTACGCCGTATTTGTTGTGTGCTGGACGGCGCGGCGGTGCCGTTCTCGCTGGCGATCGAAGGTGATGACGGGCATGGGCTGGCGTCCGGCAATCTGACGGAGGGGCATCGGTTTCATTCGCCTGTCGTTTTTACCGTCGATAGTGCGGCGCAATGGCAGGCGGCGTTGCGCGACCATCATGTGGTAGCAGATGCGGCGGAGCGCGAGGTGTCCATTGCGCGGCAGATCGCCGCGTGCGCCGCCGCGGCGGATGTTGCGATCGTGGAAGATGCAGGTTTGCTCAGTGAGATTTCGGGTCTGGTGGAATGGCCGGTGGCGCTGCGCGGGGGGATCGATGACGGGTTCATGGATTTGCCGGCGGAGGTAATGCAGGTTTCGATGCGGGTGAACCAGCGTTATTTCGCCACGCGCACGCTCGAGGGGAAGGCGGCCCCGTATTTTGTATTCGTGGCGAACATTTCTGCCGAGGATGGCGGTGCGGCGATTGTCGCCGGCAATGAGCGCGTGTTGCGGGCGCGGTTTTCCGATGCGCGCCATTTCTGGGATCTGGACCGCCGCACCGGGTTGGCGGATCGGGTCGCGGCGCTGGATGGCGTGGTTTTTCACGCCGCGTTGGGCACGCAGGGCGCGCGCGTGCGGCGGCTTGTGCGGCTGGCGGAGGTTTTGGCGCCGCAGGTTGGCGCGGACGCTGCGCTCGCGTCGCGCGCGGCTGTGTTGGCGAAGGCGGATTTGACGACGGGCATGGTTGGCGAGTTTCCGGAATTGCAGGGCGTGATGGGTTCTTATTACGCGTTGCATGATGGCGAAGACGCCGCGGTGGCCGATGCGATACGCGATCATTATGCGCCGAAGGGTCCGGCTGATCCGGTGCCGCGGGCGCCGGTTAGCCGTGCGGTTGCGCTGTCCGACAAGCTCGACCAGCTTGCGGGGTTCTTTGCAGTGGGGGAACGGCCAACCGGGTCGGGTGACCCATACGCGCTGCGGCGCGCGGCGTTGGGGGTTGTTCGTATTTTGCGCGAGAACGAATTGCGCGTGGGGTTGCGCGATGTGTTGCGTGTTGCCGCGGAACCGATTGCCGGCATGGACGCCGCAGGGAAGATTGCCGATGAGGTGCTGACGTTTGTGGCCGAGCGGCTGCGGGTGCAATTGCGCGCGGAGGGTGCGCGGCACGACGTGCTGGCGGCGGTTTTCGCAGTTGGGGCCGACGATGATCTTGTGCGATTGCTGGCGCGGAGCAGTGCGGTGGCCGGACTGCTCGGCACGGCGGACGGCATTAATCTATTGTCGGCCTATAAGCGCGCGGCGAACATTTTGCGCATCGAAAATCGGAAGGACGGGCCGCACGATGGGCCCGTGGATGCGGGTGTGTTGCGGCAGGATGAGGAAATTGCGCTGCATGCAGCCCTGGGGCACGCTGGTGAGTCGGAACGGTTGATCGCGGCCGAGCGTTTCGGCGAGGCGATGGCGGTACTCGCCGAGTTGCGTGCCCCCTTAGATGCCTTTTTCGACAAGGTCACCGTAAACGCCGACGATGTGGCGTTGCGCGCAAACCGGCTACGTCTGTTGGCGCGGGTCCGCGCTGCAATGAATAATGTAGCGGATTTCGCTGCCATCGAAGGATAAAAGTTTTTTGCTTCTTTTCTTCAAAAAAGAAGTCCTTCTTCTTCTGGAGTATTTCCGCAATGACGCAATGGGTCTACAGTTTCGGCGCCGGCCACAACGAGGGGCGCGCGGATATGCGCAACTTGCTTGGCGGCAAGGGCGCGAACCTGGCTGAAATGGCGTCGATCGGATTGCCGGTGCCGCCCGGCTTTACCATTACCACCGAGGTTTGCACGGCGTTCTACAAGAACAACAAGAATTATCCCGAAGGCTTGCAGGCGCAGGTGCGGGCGGCACTTGCGTTGGTGGAGCAGGCGGTGGGGCGCCGGTTCGGTGACGCGGCGGCGCCGTTGCTGGTGTCGGTGCGGTCGGGTGCCAGGGTGTCCATGCCGGGGATGATGGATACGGTGTTGAATTTGGGTTTGAACACCGAAACGGTGGCCGGGTTGGCGGAGAGTTCCGGCGATGCACGGTTTGCGTGGGATAGTTTTCGCCGCTTTATTCAGATGTTTGGCAGTGTGGTGCTGGGTGTTGACCATCACCGCTTCGAGGAAATCATCGAGTCCGTGAAACTCGATCAGGGCGTTGTGGAGGATACCGCGTTGACGGCGGCCGACTGGGAGCGGGTGACGGAAGAATATTTAGCCATGGTGGCGCAGGAGACCGGCCGCCCGTTTCCGCAATCACCGGAGGATCAATTATGGGCGGCGATTGGCGCCGTATTCGGCAGTTGGATGAATCCGCGTGCCAACCATTACCGCCGCTTGCATGACATTCCAGCCGATTGGGGCACGGCGGTGAATGTGCAGGCCATGGTGTTTGGCAACATGGGCGGCGATTGTGCAACGGGCGTATGTTTCACACGCGATCCGTCGACCGGCGAGAATGTGTTCTACGGCGAATTCCTGGTCAATGCGCAGGGTGAGGATGTGGTCGCCGGCATTCGAACGCCACAACCGCTCTCGAAGAGTCGTGCCAAGCCGGGTGAAGTCTCGATGGAGGAGGCGCTGCCGGAAGCGTATGGCGAGCTTTGCCGTGTGCGTGAAATGCTCGAGCGGCATTACCACGACATGCAGGATATTGAATTTACCGTGCAGCAGAACAGGCTTTATATGCTGCAGACCCGTAACGGCAAGCGCACCGCCGCGGCTAGCCTGCGTATTGCTGTCGAAATGGCGTTGGAGGGCATGATTTCAAAGCAGGAGGCGGTCAACCGCGTCAATCCGCAGGCGCTCGATCAGTTGCTGCATCCGATGCTGGACCCCAAGGCGCCGCGCACATTGTTCAGTAAGGGCCTGCCGGCGAGCCCAGGCGCGGCTGCAGGCGCTGTGGTGTTTTCCGCCGACGACGCGGAAATGCGCGCCGCCAAGGGCGAGGCCGTTATCCTGGTGCGGATCGAAACGAGCCCGGAAGATATCCATGGCATGCACGCGGCGCGTGGCATTTTGACAACGCGCGGCGGGATGACCAGCCATGCCGCCGTCGTGGCGCGCGGCATGGGACGGCCCTGTGTGGCGGGCGCCGGCGGCATCCATGTTGATTACGGCGCAAGATCGCTGTCGACCGGCGGGCGCACCATTCGCGGCGGCGAAACCATTACGATTGACGGCGCGACCGGCGAGGTGTTTGTCGGCTCGGTCGCCACAGTGGAACCCACGATGAGCGACGATTTCGCAACGCTCATGGGCTGGGCGGACGAATTTCGCCGCATGAAGGTGCGGGCCAATGCGGAAACGCCGCTGGACGCGGAGACCGCGCGCAAGTTCGGCGCCGAGGGAATAGGTTTGTGCCGCACCGAGCATATGTTTTTCGCGCCCGAACGCATTGGCGCGGTGCGGCAAATGATCATGGCGAACGACGAGCGCGGACGGCGGGTGGCGCTGGAAAAACTATTGCCGTTCCAACGGCAGGATTTTGTCGAGTTGTTCCGCATCATGGCCGGCCTGCCGGTTACGATCCGCCTGCTTGATCCGCCCCTGCACGAATTCCTGCCGCACGGCGACGCAGAGATCGCCGACGTCGCCGAATTACTGGGGCAGGACGTGGACAGCATGCGCCGTCGCGCCGCGGAACTGGCGGAGGCCAATCCGATGCTCGGTCATCGTGGGTGCCGGCTTGGCATTTCGTATCCAGAAATATATGAAATGCAGGCCCGCGCCATTTTCGAGGGCGCCATTGTGATCGCTCGTGAAACAGGCGAACCGGTGGTGCCGGAAATCATGATCCCGCTGGTTGGCACGCGCCGCGAGCTCGAAATCACGCGCGCTCAAGTCGATCGTGTGGCGCAAGAGGTTTTCAAGGCCGAGGGCACCACGCTGGAATACACCGTGGGTACGATGATCGAGTTGCCGCGTGCCGCGTTGACGGCCGACAAGATTGCGGAGGTGGCGGATTTCTTCAGTTTCGGCACCAATGACCTTACGCAAACCACATTCGGCCTGTCGCGCGACGACGCGGGCAAATTCCTGCCGCACTATGTGGAGGCGGGCATTTTGCCGAAGGATCCGTTTGTGTCGCTCGATACGGAAGGCGTTGGCGCACTGGTGCGCATCGCCGTTGAACGTGGCCGGCAGACCAAGCCGGATTTGAAACTCGGCATTTGCGGCGAACACGGGGGCGATCCCGCCAGTATTAATTTCTGCGAGGAAGTCGGGCTGGATTATGTAAGCTGCTCGCCGTATCGCGTGCCTGTGGCGCGCCTGGCTGCGGCGCAGGCTACGCTGGGGGTTGGGGTGGATCGGACGGCGTAGGGGACGGAAAGAAGCAGTTCTTTTTGAAAGAAAGAACCAGAGGGTCAGGGATAAGGTGGGGGCATCGCGGACGTGGGAACGGCCGTGCTGCCGCCCGCCTCATCCCTGACCGCCCTTAAGTAACAGGTTCTAAGGACTTGTCCTTGGTGGGGTTCAGGGCGCAGAGCCCCTTAGCCATTACTTGATCCAACCTCAGGCGATCAAGCTTTAGCGCTGGCGGTGGGTCGCGCGATTGCGTGCCGCAAGAGACGGCTCGAGGGGCAGAACCCCTGGCTTTCCTTCTCCCAGATGCCTACTTTCCGGGTGCATGTCGCGCCGCCATTTCGAGGTCACGCCCGAGCTCATGCTGCGGGCCTATCGAGCCGGCCTGTTCCCGATGGCCGAAACGCGCCGCGGCGACCGGCTTTACTGGCTCGACCCCGAGCAGCGCGGCGTATTGCCGTTGGATGGCTTCCATCTCCCTCGCCGCCTACTGCGCACTACGTTGAGCGGTGGCTTCACGGTGACGGCGGATCGCAATTTTTCGGCGGTGATCGCCGGCTGCGCCGAGGCATCCCAGGGGCGGGAGGACACCTGGATCAACCGCGATATCGAGCAACTGTTCACTGCGCTGCACAGGAGCGGCTACGCGCATAGCGTGGAGACCTACCAGGATGGCGAGCTCGTGGGCGGTTTGTATGGCGTCGCGCTCGGCGCCGCATTCTTTGGCGAAAGCATGTTTTCGCGCGTACGGGATGCGTCGAAGGTGGCACTGGTTCATCTGGTGGCGCGTTTGCGGCTTGGCGGTTTCATGCTGCTGGATACGCAATTCGTCACCGCGCATCTGGCACAATTCGGCGCTCATGAAATTGCGCGTGCGCGCTACAAACTGGTGCTGGAACGTGCCGCCGCCATGCCGGCGCTATGGCTCGCAAGCCCGGGCGATGCGGCGATGGAAGCGGAGATCAAGGCATTGGGAAAGCGGACACAGGAGCAAGCCAAGGCATGACGCGCGGACCTGTTTTTCTTGCCGGCGTCGTCGCGCTGTTGGGCGCCGCGCTGCTGGTAGACAATGCGGCCTTTGGCGCGGTGGGACCGCGCCTGTTGCCGGCGCGCGACGTGACCGTCGCCTACCAGGTGGAGGTGCCGCGCCGGCCGCCGATCGACGTGCGTGTGGCGATCGCGGCGGGGGGGGATCGGTTGCGGATCGTCGGCGAGGACTTGCCGACCAGTTTTCTGGTCGATCGGCAGACCGAGACCGCGGCAATCGTTTTGCCGATGTTGAAGACCTACACGCGGATTTCCATTGCGCGCTACGACCCGACGCAAACCGTTCTGCGTGGCGCCGGGTTCGCCCGTGGCGGCAACGAAACCATGCTGGGTTTGCCGTGCACACATTGGCACGCACGCTCCGCGCAAGGCCAGGCGGACGCATGCATCACCGCGGATGGGGTGATCCTGCAAGGTAGTTTGACATCGGACCATAAGGGCAATGTCGGCGCCATTCGCGCCGTACATGTCGAGTATGGCACCCTGCCCCCGGCAATATTCACGGTGCCGGGCAATTATTCCGAAAGTCTGCTTGGGCAGGCGGCGGCACAATTTATCAAGTAGTTTGGTCACAAAATGAATTTCGGCACCGTGTGTGTTTGTCTTCTGGTGGCACCAGCCTGCGCCGAGGCACAGTCGGCGCCGCGCACCACGCCGACGCGCGATGTGGACGTAACTTACAAAGTGCCGGTGGCCGGCGGGCGCGACATGGCCATATTGCAACGGCTTCGTTTTTCCGCCAGTCTGCACCGGCAACGTGTCGATCTACCCACTTCGGGCAACTGGATGATGCTGGATTTTGTCACGCACCGCATGACGCTGGTGCGCGACGAGAGCCGTGAACTGGTCGATCTGCCGGCGCCGGACAGCGCCGCGCAGCCAGGCGGCGGATTCGCATTTGTAGGGCGCGCGCAAGTGGCCGGGCTGGCGTGCACCGAATGGCGCACGCGCGACACACGAGGAGAGCAGACGGTAGCTTGTTACACCGATGACGGTGTGCTGTTGCGCGCGCGCGGCGACCGGGGAGTGCTGATGGAGGCGGTGGACGTTGCGTATCGGGCGCAACGGGCGGACGTGTTTGCGCTGCCGCAAGGGTATACGCGGCAGCAGCCGGGGCAGTGAAGGAAGTAGTTCTTTTTGAAAAAAAGAACCAAAAAACTCTTGCTCTAATCTTGATGGTTCGTTGCGGGGCACGCCGGTTTGCGAATCCTTTCCCGCACTGGATCGCGCACAACATCGCCTGATCCAAGTGCGCCTGGAGGTAATGGCCGGCCTGGTTTTCGTGTGCCTGCAAGGCGATCCACCGGCCCCTGCCAGTATGTGGGGCGACATGCTGTCTGATTTCGAGCCTTACGAGTTCGAAAAGATGCAGCCTCTTTTCCCCATATACACCGAAGTGTGCGACGTGGACTGGAAGGTTGCCATGGACAACTACCTTTAATCCTACCGTGTCCCCATCGGGCACCCCGACCTGGGGCGTATGATGCTACCTGATTACGAAGACGCGCTTAACCTTGAAGTGGGCGTCGCCCGCGGCGTCGGCTGGTTGCGCGATCAGCCTTCATCGAAATGGACTGAGCGGCACTACCAGTCCACGGTTATATCCGGACCAGATGGACTTCTTCCAGGTTCTGCCACACGGCCCAGGCAAATGCATTATCCGCGGCGGCACCTACGCGCTAACAGACGATCGACGCGAAATGCGCGTGCTGCGTATCTGTGCAATCGCATCAATATGGCTGTGAATCGCGAGGATGAGGATCTCTGCCGGCGCGTGCGACCGGGTCTGAAATCCAGCGTCTATACGCCGGGGCCACTATCAAAGCTGGAGGTCTGCGTGCTCCAATTCCGCGATCTGATCCGGTCACGGATCCCGCAGACCTTGCTGCCATCGCCCCCAAACGAGTTGAATTGGTAACTGGAGCGGGGTTTACAACAAACAATTTCCGCCGCGCTACCAAACGACCTCGCGCGACGGGAATGCTCCTCCTGCCTCATGCCATGGGGTCGTTAGGGCCACCAAAGCCGCTCGCCTTTTTGCCACCGGTGCGCTGATTCTCTCGGACCGATATCAAGTTCCATGCTCCAAGACCGGCGACCACCAAAATGGTGAAAATAGGTAGAATATATACGTTGTGCATGCCGTGCTCCTGTGTTGTCGTCTAACCCTAACACCCGTGGGCGCCGGAAGTTCAACGATCAAATGTGGAACAAAGCATATGGGTACATCAACTTTGTTGTGGGGCCTCGAAATTTCGAAGGATTCAGCCTTGAAGGTGGCCAGATATGCCGGTTTTGGTCAATCGCCCATGCCCCTAGCGTTAGTGGCTTGAAAGCGGCGTGGCGACCGACTCGAGCGATTTGCCCTCCGCATCCACGCCCAGCAGAAACGCGCAAATAGCAGCACCGATCATGAGCACGGCCGCGCCGATATAGCCGGCGGCTACGGCCCAAATACTGCCCGTGCCGATCAGCCATCCAAACAAAGCTGGCGCCGATACACCGCCGATCAGCGTTCCCAGGGCATAAAACATGGCAATCGCCATCGCACGTGTCTCCAAGGGAAATATTTCGCTAACCGTCAGATAAGCGCTGCTCGCCGCGGCGGAAGCGACAAAGAAAATGGCAATCCAGCAATATGTCTGTGTCCACGCATCAAGCCGGCCCATACCGAACAATGCACCCACGGCCGCGAGCATGAGCCCGGAAAGCAGGTACGTGCCCCCGATCATGCGGCGGCGCCCTATGGTGTCGAACGACGGGCCAAGCAAAATGGGGCCGAACAGATTTCCGGCTGCGAGTGGAATGATGTAGATGCCGACGCGCGTTTGATCCACATGGTAGAATTGCGTGAGCACAAGGCCGTAGGTGAAGAAAACCGCGTTGAACAGGAAAGCTTGCGCCGTCATCAAGCTCAATCCGAGCACGCTCCGCCCGGTGTTCTTGCCGAGCATTGCCCGGAGAATGAGCCCGAATCCGAACACCTTTCGAGGGTGCACGGTAAGTTTGCCCTCCGGTGACGGCAGGCGGCCGCCGACATCATGCTCGATCTCCTCCATTGTCCGCACAGCCTCCGCTTCGCGGCCATGGGTGATCGACCAACGCGGACTTTCCGGAACAAAACGCCGCAGGTACAGAATGACGCTGCCCAGCACTGCGCCGATGCCAAACCCAAGTCGCCAGCCTATGTCGATGCCTCCCACGCGCCCAGATAGCAATAGGAGCGACGCAGCGCTTCCGGCCACCGCGCCGGCCCAAAAACTGCCGTTGACCATCAAATCAATGCGCCCGCGCAGCCGGGCCGGAATCAACTCGTCGATCGCCGAATTGATGGCGGCATATTCTCCCCCGATGCCTGCGCCGGTGATTGCGCGGAAGACGGCAAAGCTCCAGAAATTCCAGGAGAAAGCGCTTGCCAATACGCCACATAAGTAGATTGCCAAGGTCATGTTGAAAATGAGCCGGCGTCCGAACCGGTCGGTCAGCCAACCAAATAGCAGTGCGCCCAGCACAGCGCCCGCAACGTAGCAGGCCGCGACGCTGCCAATGTCCTGGTCGGTCAGGCCGAGCGTCCTGTGATCCTTAAGAATGGGTCCGATCGAACCGACGATTGTGACTTCCAGCCCGTCGAGAACCCAAGTTATACCTAGTGCAACGATAACAAGAACGTGAAAGCGGCTCCACGGCAGGCGGTCGAGCCGCGCAGGAATATCCGTCTGGAGCGGTCTCATATCGACATTATTACGGCAGAAGTTCGCATGACATTACGCCTGGTCTGAAGCCGCTCCGGTGGCCAATATCTTCGCGTCGCCGTCGCAAGAACGCGGGGCCTGCACATACGTTTCCATTAGGAATGGAGCACCCTCAAATTTGCGTGCGCTGCGCCCTCGGAACAGCGGTGGGCGCGGCGCGTTTCCTCAAGTCACACAAGGGAGAGCGGTCGTGTTACATGCCACAGAAACGCCAGGCTTCGGCATGGCGCCTAACCAAAAAGTGGAAGAGGTGTGCGGCGTCTTCGCGCATGATGCATCACTTTCGGACGCTGTGAGCCGTCTCACCGACGCCGGGTTCGACCGTGCACGCATGGTGTTGACTGCACACGCCCAGCACATTTCTGCGGCCCCGTCGGTCGCCGCCACCGAGAACCCGAAGCCGGAGGACGACACCAGGCAATTGCGGACGTTGCACAGTAGTATGGCTGCGTCAGCCGCGGCCATGGCGGGCGCTGCGACGGTCGTCGCCACAGGGGGGGCAGCGCTCGCCGCGGTGGCAGTGGCCGCCGGCGCGGGCGTGGTGGCTGGCGGGGGCATGCTCGCGGCCACCAACGCATCTGACAATCTGCGGTCGGAGGCGCGCGATGAAGCCGCCTCGCGGGGTCTGCTCAGTCTTGTTGTGGGCGTCAGCAATCCCCATGAAAAGGCGCTCGCAGAGCAGGCGATGCGCGAAGCGGGTGCGACCGAGATTACAGCACAACATCGCCATGAGGCGGCGGTAAGCGGCCAGTCATCGCTGTCATAATGATGGCGATGCGCACCGGCAAATTCGCTGCGGGTATGGCGTCAGCTTCGCGGTATCGCAACAAAACCGCGAGCAGTTTGGCACCTTCTTGTGTCCGGGTCGTGTGACGAGGGCAATTCGGCACCAAGGAGCAATACGGCAAGGAAGTAGTTCTTTTTTGAAAAGAAGAACCAATAAACTTTCCTACTATATCGTTTCTTGAAACAGCTCGCGTCCGATCAGCATCCGCCGGATTTCGCTCGTGCCTGCGCCGATTTCGTAAAGCTTGGCGTCGCGCAAAAGCCGACCGGTTGGATAGTCGTTGATGTAGCCATTGCCGCCGAGGCATTGGATCGCCTCCAGCGCCATCCACGTTGCCTTCTCGGCGGCGAACAGAATCGCGCCCGCGGCATCCTTGCGTGTCGTCTGCCCGCGGTCGCACGCGCGACCCACGGCATACACATAGGCCCGCGCGGCATTGGCGGTGGTATACATGTCGGCAAGCTTGGCCTGAATCATTTGGAATTCGCCGATCTTTTGGCCGAATTGCTCGCGCTGATGCACATAGGGTATTACCGCGTCCAGACAGGCCTGCATAATGCCGAGCGGACCGCCGGCCAACACCGCGCGCTCATAGTCGAGCCCGCTCATCAGCACATTCACGCCGCGGTTGCACTGGCCAAGAATATTCTCCTCCGGCACCTCGCAATCTTCGAACACAAGCTCGCAGGTGTTGGAACCGCGCATGCCGAGCTTGTCCAGCTTTTGCGCGGTTGAAAAGCCGGCGAATTCCTTCTCGATCAGGAATGCCGAAATGCCGCGCGGGCCAGCCTGCGGATCGGTCTTCGCGTACACCACGAGAATATCCGCATTCGGTCCATTGGTGATCCACATCTTGCTGCCGTTCAGCACGTAATGGTCGCCGCGCTTGTCCGCCCGCGTCCGCATGCCCACAACGTCGGAACCGGCGCCCGGTTCAGACATTGCCAGCGCGCCGACATGTTCGCCGGAAATCAGCTTTGGCAGGTAGCGTGCCTTCTGGTCTGCGTTGCCATTTCGAAAGATCTGGTTGACGCAGAGGTTCGAGTGGGCGCCGAAGGATAGTCCCACCGATGCAGAGGCGCGGCTGATTTCCTCCATGGCGACGATGTGTTCCAGGTAGCCCATGCCGGCGCCGCCATGCTCCTCGCTGACGGTGAGGCCGAGCACGCCGAGGTCGCCGAACTTGCGCCAGAGGTCGGCGGGAAAATCGTTGTCGCGGTCGATTGCGGCCGCGCGCGGGGCTATTTCGTCGGTGGCAAAATTGGCGACCTGGTGGCGCAACATGTCCGCCGCTTCGCCGAGGCCGAAATCGAGTTGGTTGAGATGATTGCTCATGATCTTTCCTCTGTGTGCGCGGCACCGATCCGGTTACATTGCCTCGTTTTCGAAGGTGATGAGCTCAGCACCCTCCTGCACCATTTCGTCGACGCCATGACGAACCGTCGCGATGGTGCCATTGATCGGCGCGTAGAGGGTCAACTCCATCTTCATTGCCTCCAGCACAAGCAACGCCGCACCCTTTTTCACCGCATCTCCCACCTGCACCAGAACACGCGTGACACGTGCGGGAATTGGCGCGGTGAGCCTATCGTCGCCCGCCGTCTCCGTGCGGGGCGGCGCGAGCCGATCCACCGCTGACACCGTATAGTTGCGTCCACCCATAATGACCGTAAATTTATCGCCGTATGGCACAATGCACAGGCGGTGCCGGACACCATCCAGTGACAGCCAAGTTGCCGTATCGACCTCAGTCAGCGACGCCTGCACAGACTCGCCCGCGAACTCGATGCGGTAG
>Ga0116229_10005180_pt1 | contig 21320 bp, 8 predicted proteins | sample S1TSphgellanicum_3_FD_87313 | JGI IMG/M metagenome (GOLD analysis project Ga0116229, IMG submission 87313) | Host-associated microbial communities from peat moss isolated from Minnesota, USA - S1T2_Fc - Sphagnum magellanicum MG | ecosystem: Host-associated > Plants > Peat moss > Unclassified...
ATACACAAACCTATAACATGCACAAGCCTATGCCATTCCCAATTGAGTTAATATTTGGTTTCACCTTGGTAACAACTTCTGTAGGAAATAGGTCTCATATATAGGTAGATAGGTACAAAAATAGACAATTACTAGGTAATTAAGTAGATGGTTTATACACAAGTAAGGGCTGCTTTTATTACCTACCTACCCACAACTTGCTTGTGGGTTGTTAGTAGGTAGGTAGATGAAAAGGCAACTGAACTAACCACCATGGTTAGCTAGGGAACAACTGAAAACCAACAGAAAACTGTTTTATGAATGCTAACCATTCATCCATCCTTCATGGTGCACTGGCGGGGGCTGGTTCACTGTGACCGTTTCTAATGGATGGTGCATTGGTGGGTGTTAGGTGATATAAAGTCCGGTTGAAATTTTTGCCAAGAGGGCCCATTATAAAGCCTAATATTTACCTCTGCAAAAAAAAAGGGGGCTGAGCTGGGACATGTTTCTTGCACGGAAGGAAGGCACTTCTGTCTTGGGAATATGCGTGCGTTTTGCGCCTCTTTATTACACCCTAAAAGCATTTTTAACCGTAAAAGCTTACGGGAGCTTGGGTACCAAGAAAGCACAACTCCTTGGCCAACTTTGTATAATTTGTCAGATTCGGCATATCCACCTCAATCCAGGCTGTCCAAGTGAAAATAATTTCTTAAAAAACCCAGGTCTTTATGCAAGGGAAGGCTCGCACTTATTATCAGCATGTTACCCAGGTTTAAGCTATAACCAACTCCCATGTGGCCACAAGAAGGCCCCTAAACCGACTCCCACCTGGATACAAGAAGGCTTGAACATTGCGTCTCCCCTAAACCGATTCCCACCAGGGTACAAGAAGGCTTGAACATTGGGTCTCCCCTAGAACCAACTCCTGTGGGGGTACAAGAAAGCTCACACAATGTGTGTCTCCCCTATAACCAACTCCCGTGGGGGTACAAGAAAGCCCACACAATGTGTCTCCCCGTGGTAACAAAGTTCAAACTATGCTTGTGACAAAGTTCAAACTATGCTTCTGTCTCACACACACACGCACTCTAATAATGACGCACTGTGTGGAGGGTTCACCCCTCACTCTCATAATTTCCTTCCCCATCCACAGGCCTCACGTTACACAGAATACCTGTTGAACGGCCACAGTGAACTAACACGCACCCGTCCATGAATGAAGAAGGATGAATGGTAAGTGATCAGCAAAACAGTTTTCTGTTGGGTTCCAGTTCCCTTGCTAATAACCATGATGGCTAGCTCAGCTCAATTGCCTTCTCTTTTCCCAACCATTCTTGTGTAAGAAGTATGTCCCATATTGGGCTACTAGATAGGTAGGAAAAATAGGTAAATAGATGGTTTATAGTTTATACATAGGATATACCCTGCCTCTACTACCCACCTACTAACAACCTGCTTGGTAGATAGATAAGAAAAGGAGAGGCCTTATGTACAGGAGAAGGGCCTGAGTCCTTCCGTGATTAGGAGATCTGTGCCCTCAACCTTCCCTTGAAAATCACAGAAGGTCGTGTACTCAGGTCCTTTTCCTACGGAAAGCGTAGCTGGGATTTTTTCAGTATTTTGAAATAGGTAGTGACAAGCTGGCTGGTACCTTCCATCCCAGAAGATCCGGCTTGCTAAAAACAGGTTTCTTGGGGCATGTGCTTAAGGGAGCTGAAAATACAAAGGAAAAATCCAAGCAGTGCTCTTTTACAGATGTCACACTTATGAAATACGAAATGCTAAGGTATTTTGTGAAGTTCCATTCTCATGTTTGTCAACTGCACACTTAGTCAAATTGTCAAATCCTGTAATCCACATTGTTTTTTCCCAATTTTGCCAAGTTCACTTTTCCTGTTTGCCAACTTCACTTTTGCCAAATTGTGAAGTTTACATTGCCCCAAGTTCATTTTTCCTGTTTGCCAACTTTCACTTTTGCCAAATTGCAAGGTCGAAATTGCCCAATTCTCAAGTCAGCATTGTCCAGTGTGCATTGTCAAGTTGCCGATTGCACATTACTATTTTGCTATTTTGTCAAATTACCAAGCCCACTTCACCTTTTGGACTGCCCAAATGAGCTTCAAGTTGCCCAAGTCTGATATCCTAGCTCAACTCGGGCAATGGCCAAATGAACTTCAAGCAGCCCAAGTTTGATTTTCTTCCTCAACTTGGGCAAGGTGGACAATGAATTTTCATCTCTACTGCTCTATAGTGTGATGTGCAAATAGTTTTTTGTTTTCTATTGGATAAGCTAGCGTAAGACCCTTATGGTGTGAAAGCTTGGCATTTGTTTCTTTTGTTATCTTAATGGTGTTTTTGCTTTGCCCCCTTATGGTTAAGCATCAAGGCATAGGGAAATGTGAACCCAATTGAAGCATTTTCTAGCACGCAATTCAAAAAATTTACAAGAAAAATTATTTTTACATGCCCAAGCTTTGCTAACAAGTTCAAGTTCATAGCTTCCTTACCAACATGATCCTTCAACTCATAAACACCTTTTGCATAGTTTAGTTTTTGAACATGTAAGGGAATATTTTTGTGCAACTCATGTTTTGGCACCATTTTTTCATGCACTCCTATCCTCCAACACCACTTCAACTTTCACCACTTTACATCTAGAATCAGTTCACTTCTTCTTGCTTTTTCTAAAAGACTACAAACCAAATCAAGACTTTAAGCTTTCATTTGATTTCTTCAAGCTAGCATTCCAACACATGCCACATTTTACAAGTGGTCATCTTGGGATGGTTTTTTGAACATCTTTGAAATTGTTTTCACCTATAAAATTATATAAGTGATTTTCCACAATTTTTAAAATTTTTTTTTCATATCGCACAAGGTCACATTCCATGTCAAATTGCACATGTCCTTGTAGTGCCCGACCTCTTAGCCATGACCAAACCCTCAAGTGGAATTTGTCCCATTGCTATGGGGGAAATGTTGTATCAATTCATAAGTCGCATTTTATGTGTTCAATTTCGTGAAGCCTTGGCAACAAATTTTTCCGCACCAATTTGGAGTTACAACCAAAGGTGGATGTGAAATAGCAATCCATGGCATTGGGTGCATCTTGAATCTTCACCCCGATTAGATTGTTTTCCAATTGGACATGGTGAATGTTTTCAATTTAATGTTAAAAGGGGTCATATTTCAAAAACTTTGTTTTACAAGTGGGGACATCATACAATTCATCCCCTTTGTTTATGCATTTTATGTAATTAAATGTCCCTTGCTTTATAGTCATTATGATCTTTAGGGCAATGTCACAAGATTATCCCATCTATCATGGGTACCCATCAAGGTGATCCTTTAGGAAGGGCACTATTTATTTTAACCCATTTTAAAGCTCTATGTTTTATAGTTAATTGATTCATTTCTTATTTATATCTATCTATTATAGATGGCATTCACATCATAGGTCCCCTCTTCAATTGCATCATCTATTTATTAGCACTTTTAGACTAAACTTTATGAGATATGTTTTTTTATCCAGCCTCATAAATGTGTACCATGGTCACCCTTTGGTTTGTCGCTTGATTTCAACACCCCATCCCAGTTTAACACCCCATCATAAGGAATTAAAATTTTGGGCGTTCCATTGGGCATCTCATCATTCACATCATCCTTCATCATAAATGCCCTATTCAAGAATGTTCGACATGTGAACCTTTTCCTTATAATGAGTGATGTTTAAATAACCTTTGGAATTTTAATTCATTACTTTGTGTAACAACCATTATATCTCTTACAATGCACACCTCCTTTTTCTACTTTCATAGAATCCCATATTTTTTTTGACTATTCTTTCCTTCAAGTGTTTAGGTACTTTTTGGGTCCAAGATCCTTTGATAGTCTAAAAGGATTTCTATCTTGTAATCAAACCTCTTTCCCAATAACATTTAGTGACATTGGGCTCATATTGATAGCCACCATTGCCCCAATAACCTATTTAGGGAACTAAACTTTTATAGCTTCAATGATAGCTACTAGGTTTATGGTTAATCAATGTCCCTTCCTTCTTGAAACCTTAACACGAATTAACAACAACAATTGTTTTTTCTAGCAACAGTTCAAAGCAACATGTGATTTTCTATTGCCCCCAACTCACGCATATCTTTTTCCATTTGAACAACTTATTGAATAACAAATGTTTCAACTTCAAAATTCCATTTTGGAATGTCTACATCATCATACCCTTTTTAGCATGTTCTTCAATGAGATATTTGAAATCCATCATGCTCAAATTTTATCATGTTTAGGTTGAAAGGCAAGTGTTTGCTTATAGTTGAATTAGTCTTTTGAGCATTTTGATTATGTTTCCCATTTTTTTCTGCAATGTTACGAATACGACATGGACTATCACATCCCTCAATTGTAGGTATCGTTCAATGCATGTGCACACACCCCATTGACCGTATGGGTGGTCACCTCTTACATTGTGCTCATAGTAATAAGTGCATAAGAACTTGTGATGTAGTTCATGACGCTTTTGTTGCCATTTATGTGAGATGTTGACTTCCACATGGGACGAGAACAACTACATGTGTTTCCTTCAACCATGTTCAACTCCTTTCATTGATGAGTCGACAATGTGTTCACCAAAGATGTAATTTGCACCTTAGTTGATGTTATCATTGCCAAAACCAATGCGAGCAAATTTACCTCTTCAATCTTGCACAATTCAAGGATTTGTTGCTTTTAATGCGACTTAAGCCAAATAAAAGAAATATCATGATTAACATCGCATTGATCAATTCTTCCTTTTAATAATTGAAATATTTGGATGTTTACACAAGCATGTTGATATGTTTTTACATGATTGTGCGAATGCCATTTGGAGCTTGAAAGGGCCAAAGAACCTAAACCCTAAATGCCAAACTCTAAACCTTTGTTTTTATTACTTTTCTTCATCAAAAAAATTCAATCACATTGCAAAGGATGTAAGCATCCTCCATCTTAAGTCGGATGGTAGTCATAAGCCTAGCTAATTCCCAACTCCCACCCCTTTAGAACACACCTCCCATCACCATAGTTGACCTATTGTAGGTGGTCAATTTTTGACATGGCGAAATACAACTGAACTATTATGAGCAATTGATTTTTGACATTTTTCCTTTTTCTTATTCATTTGTATAGTTTCCAAATCTACGATGTGTTCATAAATAAAATTTTGCAAGGTTGTTTTGCAAGGTTGCATCATCTTGAACATGGGGAACTTTCCATCTTGTTTCCAATCCAATTACATGGAAGGTCCACCTTATAAGTTGTAGATTCACTCTTGTGTAGCATACAGACAAGAGTTATAGGATTCTGGTCAACAAATATAGTGTAGTACCTTGGCCTCTTTGACACATGTTTGTTGAATAATTAATTAATTTTGAGGATAATTATTTATCTAATTATTCCATTTTGAAAAATAATGTATTCCCAAATATTCCATCAGATTCTTTACTTTTCCTTCACTAGAAATATTTCTGATTTTTTTGTTTTTTTCTGGAAATTTTCAACATTTCTAAAAACAATATAATTGGTGTCAATTGGCCCAAGTACTAAATGCAGGAGCTCTAGGCTCTTATGGAATTGCATGGGTTTGTAAATTTACCCTGAAGACAAGTAAAGTGCAATCGTCTAATGATCTATAATCAAGAATTGTGGAACTTATAGGGCATATTTGGGTCAACCATTTTAGGTGGTTTATGGTAAAAGGAGTAAACATATTTATTTGACCTTTAATCATGAATGAAGATGAAGAGCATATTAAACATGTCTATCACTCAAATCTCTCTAAGATATGTACTCTATAAGTTCATTTGTGAATCACTAGATGGGAAGAGAAATGATATCAAATGCCATGGCCACTTTTCAGGCTTTATAAAGTGTGAAATTCATCACAATTGGGACTGGCATATTTTCCATTCATGAAATGTTGCAACATTCCCATGACGACAAATGAGTCCAATGATCAATACACACAATATCATAATAGTACCTTATTTGGTTCCACACTCAAGTGTCCAACAAGTCATTTAATTTTTCCAAATCCGACAAGTAGAAATGGTAATTTATGGGAACTTGACATCATTTATGCTGAAATAAAAATATTCACCAATCATGACTTATTATTGCATTCTTTCCATGTCCATGAAAAGATCTCATTAAAAAGAAATATTGCAATATATTGGCTCAGAATATTGATTCTCTAGAAATTTCCTGGCTATTGATGTTGTAGTTTCTGGACCTTGAGACAGTTGGGGTGTGTACACCACTTGAATGTAATGGTGGGCTAAGTTAAAACATTTGAGTCCTTTAAGAATATACTCCATAGATATAGGACACTCTTCCCATCATTGGGAAAGTGAGATAAATGGTCCTTCTTTTGGTACATATACTCTACTACCTAGGCAGCTTTGACACTAATTATATATATTTATTTAAAAATTCAATTCAATTTTTTAAAAACTAAAATCTTCTTCTTTTTTTTCCAGTAAAATATTGAATCTTCAGCAATATTTTGTTTGTCAAAATGAAAGTTTCAAAATTAATTGATTTTCAACCAATCTTTTGTCCGGTTATCTCTCTTTTTTTAACATAACTGCTGGGCAGGTCTTTTTTTAATTTATTTCCCATAACTTTAGGGGTCTTCAAAACTGATTAGTATATCAGTTTTCTTTTCTCTTCTCTTGTTCCCTTGGCAGGTGTTTTTCCTTTATTTATTTGTTTATTTTTGAATAGTATAATATTGCCCAATTGATTGTTGTAAGAAACTCAAAGGGTTGTGTCTATTTGTGAAGAAAATAGTTGTGACAAATTGTTTGAGTTGTTGCGTTCAAGATTCGTTTTTGAAGAGTTTCCTTACTTGAAGGATTACTAAAATGCTGGATGACATGCAAAGTGCAAAGAGCTTTTTAAAGAGAATTTGGAGCTTTTAACACATGCTTTGATAAATGAGGGGTGCATAGACCCTAACATTTTTGTGTAGGTTTTCAACCTTACAACCTCCTCCTACTCATCATACTAAATGGTGCATTCACACTTGGTGTTAAGTCAATGTTAAATGAAATTTTAGATGGCATCCTAGGTGGCACCCAATGTTAAACGAACGATACCTTAATGTTAATTGAATGTTAGTTTACCATAAAATTTTCATGATAACCAGGTTTAAGTCCTAAATCGCTAGCATGGTGTTAGGGGACTCAACACTAGAGTCACTAACATCAAGTGTGAATGCACCTTATGAGAGAGGGATTTGACACACTACTCATGCTCTTTGTTTGAGGTGCTTATGTACAAAGTCTTTTAGAAAATAAAAACCAGCACACTGCAAAGTATTTTTTGGATGAAAAACAATAGATATTATGCCAGTTTGGGGTCGGTAAAATAGCTTTGGGCTAGCCAATACGAGAGAATAGGGGTTGTTTTCTCACACAAAAATGCTACAGGTCACTTAAAATTTGCCATTTTAATGTAATATACGCCACAATATAATTGCTACAAAAGAACCCACTTTAAACTGTCGGTACTTCTGAGATACCCATATACTACTATACTCAAGACTTAGGTTCATGCTACTGGTGATGGGTTTAGGTCATAGGTTTCATGATTTTTCCTCTTAGGGCTCCCCATTGTGTGTTCCGTGCTTTTGGGTGTGGTCTTTTGTTTGGACTTTGATCCTTTCTTTTTTTACTTCTCTTGTTCCCTTGCCGGGTGTTATTTATTTATTTATTTAAGTGTTTCTCTCCCACTCCTAATTCATTTATTTATTTTTTATAAAAATGTTTGGGGGATTCTCTCTTTCTCAAAGAATGAACCAGTGGGTAAGGGTTGGGTATAAAGGACCCTTAACACTGGTTTTGAGCCAAGGAGTTCGGAAAAAAATAATTCAAAGAACCAGTCAAAAGAACCTAACTTAAGCCACCTGTATTTTTCAACAAACCTATTTTATTTTATTTTTTGAAAATTTTCAAAAACCTGAAACTAGAGTTTCTATTAGTCGAGGTTTTATCAAATTAATTATTTTTTAAAAAATACAAAGGAACTGGAGGTTGTAAAAAAAATAATTCAAAGAACAACCCATCACTGGAAATAACAGCATAACCTAATAATAAGTGGACATTGATTGACTCTTCAAGGGGTTTAGGGTTTGAAGGTGACTAAAAAGTCTCCTGGTGTCAGTGTCAGTGTCTTTAAGTGACTTAGAGACCTTTGGTGCACATGAAGGGTCACACACTAGGTAGCATAATGAGATGTGATTTTGAGCTCATATTCTTAATTGTCACATTTTAAAATAATAATAATAACTGGATGTTTTCAACTATAAAAATACCAAAAGGGTGTTTAATTATACTTGAAGAAGACCTGACACTAGTAGTCTTCATCCCTTAGGAAGAGTTACTTTCTTAACTCATCAAGATAGACTATCCTCCATAAGCAATAATAATATGTGGAGTTTTTGCATGGTGCTTGAAAGCACATGCTTTTTCCTTAACCTATGAAGTTAATGAACCGAAAAAAACCCAATTGCAAAAATATAGTCCTAACCCAAAAATAAAAGAACGGGAGTGTCACACTGTGGCCTTGCCATTTACATTAAAAAGGTATCTTAAGGCAAAAGAAGAAGTGTGAAAATTCAAATATTTCACCATGCCAAAATATAATCTTCAAAAACATCCTCTCAAAATCCTTCAGGGTATCATAACTCTGCAACTAATCTCAAGCTTCAACACAAGCCAAAATGTCATGTTTAAAAAATCCTCATATAAAAATAGACCTATTACTTAGGGGCCAAAATCCTTTAAGCTATGACATGACAGAAACTATTTTGACATGGTACTTGAAAGAACATGCTTTTCTTTTAACTAACAAAGTAAAAGAGTTTCACCAAGTAAAAGACACAAAAAAACTCTCCACCAAAATCCAATAAAAGATTGATAGCCAGAATCATCATAGGGGAGATTAAAAAAAAAGGGAAGGCCAAAGAAAGGCCAAAAGATGAACAGCCCACAGGAACCGAAAAAATGGAGAGAGCTAGTCCCTCTCGTGATGGGAAGACAAAAGACAAAAGAAACCACAACCCGTTTCAACTTGCAAGGATATACCCCTAACCATTCCCCGGGTCCTCTCAACTGTGAGATTCTGTGTGATGGGCTTCCTGATAGGCATGCAACAAAGTGTTCCAGTGTTCAACAAGCATTGTGGTTGCTTCCATCTATGCTCTCCCCAATTTTACAATCACCTCTCATATCATCATCATTATTGTGGTATGGGGGTGGGGTAGATTTGTCTTCTAGAAACAACAAAAGCATGTAGTGTTTTGCCAATCAATAATGAGAAGAGCAGCCTGGGCAGGTGGATAGCTAAGATACCTAGTTGGTTACTGTACTATATGGGCCCCTCTTTATACTCTTACGATGAAGGCCCTTGATCTCTAAAATCACCTTGTCTTTGGACCTTAGTTTAACCCTTTAAACCTAGTTGGTTAGTGTATCCTAAGGGCCTTTTTTACACTCTTACAATGAAGCCCCTTGATCCCTATAATCTCCTTGTCTTTGGACCTTAGTTTAACTCTTTAAACCTAGTTGGTTAGTGTATCCTAAGGGCCTTCTTTACACTCTTACAATGAAGGCCCTTGATCCCTAAAATCATCTTGTCTTTGGACCTTAGTTTGACCCTTTAATGCCTGTTTGATCCCCAACATGAGTGCAGTTATAAACTCTAAAGAGTGATTGTAACTGAATATATGGTTTTTCATCAAACTAGGTATCACTGCAGAAGATTTTGTTGATCTTATTCTGATAAGGAGAGATTTAACAAAGAATATGAGCCATAAAACCGGGGGTGAAACTCCCACGAGGACCAATTTACTTACGAAAAACTAATTTGGTCCCCTGTTTTTATTTCTGTGTGAACTGTTTTCATCTTAACTTCTCATTTTGGCCATTATATGGGCAACTATATGGATAAATCCAATGACTTAAGGAAAAGGGGACTTGCCATTCATTTGCTCAAGTTCACTTTTACATTCAAGGCTACACAGACAAGTAAGAGAAGAAAGAAATGCTAATGGATGGCAAGTGTAGGAGAGGGGAGTTCCCCAATAAAAGGGCATGGTGGTCTGGAGTTCCCACCTCTTTTTTTCAAACAAAAACCAGCATGAGACAAAATTGAAGAAAAGAGGTGGGGGCATTTGGAGAGGACAGATTCCGCTTGGTAACACTCAACATGTATTCAATTAATTTCAAACATTGAAAATGTTTGAAAATAATTTTAAATGATTTGAATAGTTAAGAAAAACTTGAATTGAACCTGGTGGCCAACATGCTCAATGCATATTATCATTGTAGCGATCAAAAGAATCACATAAGAAAAGGTCATTGCCCTCCAGTTTCACGGAATAGTGCTTGACATTTAAGTGGATTTGAGCCAAGGTGATTCCAGATGGACAATTTTTCATTGTCTAACATTGGGGTCCCACCTTGAATCAATTACTTGTTTTTGGGTTGCTCCCTCAAATGGAAATGGGATCCATTATATTTGAAGAAATGCCACATAGTTGGGATTTGTTTGCTTCCCCTTGCCTTTCTTCTTTAGCCATAATCCATACACAATTGTTCTTCAATTGCTAAGAAACTTCTTGTTCACATTCTCAGGTGCTTCCTTCTTCCTATAATTGTCTACATCTTGATCAACCTGAGGTGCATTCACACCTGATGTTAAGTCAGTGTTAAGTGGAAATCTAGGTGGCATCTTAGGTGGCACCCAATGTTAAATGGGTGATGGTTTAATATTAAGTGAATGTTAACTTAACATAAAACCTTTGTGGTAAATAGGTTTAGGTCCTAAATGACTAGCCTGTGTTAGGCGACTTAACACCAAGTGTGAATGCACCTTTATAGTGTTTTAAAGGTGTGTTCACACTTGGTGTCAGGAACTCTAGTGTTGAGTCCCTTATCATCATACTAGTCATCTAAAACCTAAAACTTACTTATCATGAAGATTTTATGTTCAACTAACATTCACTTAACATTGAGCTATTGCCCATTTAACATCCGGTGTCACCTAGAATGCCACCTAGATTTACATTTAACATTGATTTAACATCAAGTGTGAATGCACCATAAGTTAGTCTTCAAGTAGCTCTAGAGAACCTCCGAACCTAGCTGTAGGTCTGAGTCCAGTTCCCATTGTTTTCGGACCCCATCTACACTAGTCATGACCAATTCATGCATGCCATTTTCAGGCCCACCAGGCCATCCACTACAACATGGGTCAACTCGTCAATTAATACAAGGAAAAAAAATAACACATTGAGTATGGTGGTGGGTTGATCATTTGGGAATAAGAGTCAACAACTTTCTTTGTTTCTTTTCCAATGTTTGTTTGTCATGAATTAATTGCTCGCCCATTTACAATGGGAAAAAGCATTCGACACTTTGATAATTGTGGTGAGAGCTAACACTCCCACCAGAAAGCATGCATGCTATTTGCAACAATGCAACAGAAGCCAGGTTTCAACTGTAGGGAGCCAATGTGAACGCCCCCCTTGTCGACTTGTTAGGTCAATGATCCAGCTATTTTATTGCTATATTCTAAAATTTTGATGTGCTAAAATCAAATGATTTCAAAATTTTCAGTAGCCAAAATTTGACAAGGTTTTACTTTTTTTTAAATCAGTTTTTTAATACATGGTTGGTTCAAGTAAGAAACCAAAAATATATAAAAACCATGTTTAAAAAATTTTAATTTCATGTTAAGCTTGTAATCAATATTTTTGGGCTAAACCTTCTTGTCTATCATTAATCACTTTGGCTACATCACAAAATTTGCCCACCAAAAAAAAAAAAGGAAAAAGCATAGAGTTACTGTAGGGCATCAGATTGAAAACTTGTAAATATGAAACCCTTGCACTCATGAGAAAGTTACACATGCAAGAGCCCGAGAAATAACCGGGTGAAGTTCCAAGAAGAAAACAAGCAAGGATTGCCGCTACGACCCAACACTTTCCTTGAATAACAAAACACATATATAGCCTATATCCGACATATTGTCATGATTGTGGGTTCCTAATTATCTTCCCCTTCGTCATGTTGTTGTGAGACACCAAGGCTTTTTTATCCTTTTCCAAATCTGTTCATGCCAGTTGGAAGTCCAAACCCTCAGTCTCTTCAAGAGCTTTTAATGAACACTCTACACTTTATTGTTTCTTAGAACTCTTTGAAATGAAGAAGGGCATCATGGGTCTCTCACGAATGAAACAAAAAATATATATGTATTTTTTTTTTCGACACCACCCGCCTGCTTATGGAAATGCTGACATCTAGCCTTTCGACTTTAAGACTCCACTACCTTGGAGTCAAAAAAAAATTTGTTTGTGATAAGGCCATGGTTTTAGTGTGGTGTGTCCAACAACGGACAAAATTCAGACTCAAATCATACAAACTCTCGGTTGAAGACATGTATAACCAAAATAGTCTTTAATACTTCCAACCACTTCGTGTTGGTGGAAACTTACAACAAACAATTAGTGTTGGTGTTGTTGGAATTATAACAAATTATTAGTTGCGTTTCGTGCCTGCCCATTTTCAACCATGGGTTTGAAGGTGACATTAAAGGATTTGGTATGCTTCTCACTATAGAAGAGGGTTCGTGAACTTGATGTTCCTTTTGTGATTCTTCGCTCTCTTAGGTGGTTCATTTGTCTTCTTGAATGTGGGTCCTTCCATTTTGTTCCTTGGTTTTCTCTCCCTTGTTTTTTTTGGGGTGCTTTGGTTAATTTATGGTTGGTCAGGTTTTAAAGATTAAAAAAAATAATAAAAATTGGTCCACAATTGCTATTTGATGATTCAAGTTCTTTAGAAATTATTATTATTAAGTTTTGGCCTAAAGTGGTTTTTCTTCTCACTTTTAATTTCTTTTTGTGTATAACTTATGGTGAAATTTTGCTTTCCAAAACACATTTGACACTTAGACCTAACACTTGTTGAAAGGTGCTATTAAAGGAAACTTTCATCCAGAATAACTATTTGATTGATCCGAGTTCTCAGGACTATTTGTTAACCCCTAAACCTCAGAGAATTCACTGAAAAGCAGACCAAACTGGTGTGCCGTGCCATTTAGGGGTTAAGTTGAACTTAATGTGAAGTTTCAACCTGACCCGGGTGAGATTTGAACCAGTGTTGGCTGATTATTGAGTTTTGACCTGGTTTTCAAGGTGATTTATTCATAACTTAACCAGTTGGTTATTGGTTATTTGATAACCTACTCTTATGCATATTCAAGGGTTATTGCCCAATTTTTTTTATAACTTACCAAACAACCCCAATAAAATGATATTGATGACCTGTGTGATCTTTTTCTCTTTTTTTTAAAATAAAAAAATATAGTACCTGATGGTTATCAGAAACAGAAATAACGGTGTGAATATATAACACTATATATATGAGTAAAAAACATATATATCTGAGAAAAGCTGTGGTGGTTTGAAATTACGAAACAAATAGAACAAGGGGTGTGTCACATTGTGGCCTTGCCATTTACATTAAAAAGTATCTTAAGGCAAAAGAAGAATTATGGAAACTCATATATTTCACCATGCAAAAATATACCTAATCTTCAAAAAAATCCTCTAAAAGAAACCAAAATCCTTCAAGCTATTATAACTCTATAAATTAATCTCAAGTTTCAACACAAGCCAAAATATCATCTTTAAAAGATCCTCATATGAAAATTGACCTATTATTATTACCTAGTAGGGGCCAAAATCCCTTAAGCTACTATAATACTCTATAATGAATCTAAACACAATATCCTTCCTTGCCTACCACCAACAAACATGCCTAAAATGACAATATTCTGTCACAAATAGGCAACTCCTTTTTCAGACAAAATGCCCAAATTTTAGGAAAAAAACATGGAAATTCTTTTGTCACATTTGGACTCTGATTTTAGTTTAGTAGCATTGTGTTAAAACTATTTTTAAAACTATTTAGAAAGGTCCCAAAAAATGTTGCCATTAAATGCTAAATCCCTCCTGGGATGATAGCCAATGATGCAACATCCGCTTTAAATTGAAAAAGAAATCACTGAGTCTGAGTCTCTAGCTCAGCCTTATTTTTATTGGCCAAATTTCGCCAAAATGAGAACTTTAAAAATTAAAAATTAAGTGAAGTGATTTTGGAGTTTTGGAAGTTTTGGCGATTTTTTAAAAAAATAATAGTGTGTAGCCATAAAAAAATATCGAAGAACATTGGTTAAATATTTGTACTTCACATATCTGGTTTATAAGCCAGTTTGGCTAAACCTTCCTGGGGTTAATTGCCACTTTTTTACATCTTCCTATGAATGATCACCACTTTGGGCTACAAGCAAAAATTCCTTCAAAAGAAAAACACTAGTCCTACTCTAGATTTAATTTGCTGAGTCTCCAAAACATTCTAATCAAGTGAGCTACTGCTCAGCTCTATTCTTGCTGGCTATATGTAGCCAGAAACCAATATTAAAAATTGAAAGTGCTCAAATCAAGTGTTTTTTGAGATTTTTGAAACTCAAGCTTCAACAAAATCAAAAAAATTAAGAAAAATCGCTAGATTTCTACACATGGCTCAAGCAATGTTTGTTTTGGTTACAGTGGCCAAATTTCGCCATTTTGTGAAATAAAATAGCCCAGCAACATCAACAAAGGATTATTTGTCGGGGAAAAAAATTGGCCTAAATCGGCAAGATTTTTTTATTTATCTTGGTTTAATGATCGCCAAAATAATGACAACATTGAAAAACTGAAAAATAAAACATTGGGTTCAAGTATGAAGTCAAAAATATAAAAGAATGTTTTAAACGTTTCACACTTGTACTCAGCTTTTAGCCAAAAAAATTCTAAATCTTTCCCTATATAGGTGCCATTATGGCTACATCACAAAATTGACATTAAAAGAAAAAATCGAATTTTGCGACTTGTCTAAGATGACTACAAACGTTTTTTTAATTTTTTTTTCTCAAAAATAATCGCAAAAAACACTTTTAATTGCCTAAGACAAATCACAAAATGAGAATTTTTTTTTAGTGTGACTCCAAAGAAAAAAAAACATTGCTAGTGCAACTGGTGGCTTGGCTGAGTTGCTGGCTGCAAGTGGGAATGGGAGGACGTGTGGGGGCACTTGATTAATCTCAAAGAGGACTCCAAGTCAAGCAAGGTTTTATTGCACGCGGACACGCGCCATTGAATTCCCAGGACTGCAATGAGTGCTGGAGCGAGACGCATTTATGACGGCGCGCGATCGACAGCCTGCTCCCTCAGCAGCTTGCAGATGCACCACCAGCAGCAGCCAGGGATGGTAGTACATAATATTATATATACAACACTAGCTTAGCTATCTACCATTGCACAAGTTACAACTTACACGAACAACTTTCAACAACAAGGCATCTTCTTCTTCTTCTTCTTCTTCTTCTTCTAACTTCGTACACTACGTACTTAAGTTACTGCAGTCACCTGCTGCAGCAACAGTCTTGATCAATCTTGTCGATATCAGTTTTCCTACCTGTCTATCTATCTACCTTAAGATCAGAGTGTTTAATAATCAACAGCAGTAGCAGCAATAGAACACTACCTATTTGGTATAGTTGCAATTAGGAATGTGATTGAGTGAATGAAAAGTATCGCCAACAACATCAGCAATAGAAGACTACCTAATTGGTGTAGTTGTAATTAGGAGTGTTGTTGAGTGAATCAAGAAGCATCGTCAACAGAATCAGCAATAGAAGACTACCTAATTGGTGTAGTTGCAATTAGGAGTGTGGTTGAGTTAATGAAGAAACATCGTCAACAGCAGCAGTAGCAGCAGTAGCTCCTCCTCCAGAAGAAGCCTTGAATCGAGAGACCACCTTATACGTCGACCCAGCAGCTAGCTTTCTAGCTAGATAGCTAGGTAGCTGCAGGATCTTCTCTCGGCAACAACCTGTACCATGTGCTGATGATCCTCTCTCTCTAGACTCTAGACTCGAATTATTTGAATCTCATGAGGATCTAGTTATATAATCATCTCGAGCACTAGCAGTAGTATTCAGTCACTTAGTTGCCTGCCTGCCAGCTGATCTGCAGATTGATCGTCATCAGCAGCAGCAGCTGCTGCGCCAAGTCTTGAATGTCTTCGTCGTCATCCCAGCTGTTACCTAGCTGAGCTCCAGGATCCTCAACAATGAGCAGCAGCTCATGATATTCCTCTTTCTAGAGTATTAAGATCTCGAATTTCGTTCCTGGCCGTGATCTGAAGCTTGTTGTATAATCTAGAGCAGCAGCTCGGGAGGGAGCAGTAATATTATTCAGTTACCCGCTAGCAGGTGTGCTGCTGCAGCTGTAATAGAATATGATGACATCGCTGCAACGTCGTCCTCCTTCCCAGCTACCACCACCAACTGCATTACCAGCTCTGCAGTGGTTCTAGTAGGAGTTGGAATTCGTGTGGGATATCCTCGACAGGTTGCGGGCTGCTTTCAAGTCTAGTTTCTAGTTGAAGTGGTGGTAGTAGCAAGTGGATCCGATTTGCAGGACTTCTACGTACCATTGGGGTTGTTCTAGCGTAGTAGCTTGCGGGAGACTCGGAGGTGGTTGTCAGTCTGTGTACAGCGGCTGTTAGAAGTCTTTTTTGTTGTGTATGCGAGTGCACCGTTGAGGACAAGACTCAGGGTTGGCGTCGACGGCGTGTTCCTTCATTCACAATGTTGGTGGAAAATAGCAGCGCGAGTCATGTGGAAGCGGCAGGCGTGTTGGGCGATGTGATCATCAAGGATGAGAGACTTGACGGCTGCATCTCGTCTGCAAGCTCCTGGTTGATTGCCCATCTCAAAGCTTTAGGCTCGCTTCCTAAAGATTTGGGATGCCTAGCCCTGGTACCTTTGGTGCTGGTGGGTGGGACTCAGTTGCTCTCGCTGTTGCTATCGCACAAGTTCCTTGGAATTGTGAGTCAGCTTGTATATTGGTTCAGTAGCTCGGTCGAGCTTGTCGCCGACTCGACCAGCTTGGGGACTTCCTCTAGTAGGGCTGCAGTCTTGGGCAGCTTGCTTCTAGCATTGGCGCTGATGCAGCTAGTTTTCCTGACGTTGAAGAAGCTTCTCGACTCCCAGCGAACGCCGACTTACCTCCTTGACCTGGCGCTCTTCAAACCGGACGACTCCTGTAAGGTTACGAAGGACGAATACCTGGAAAGGGCAAAGAAGACAGGGTTTTTTTTGGAGAGCAGTATTGAATTTCAAAAGAAGGTGCTGGACCTTTCTGCTCTGGGAGACGAGACATACGCGCCTCCTTCCATGCTCAGTTATCCGATCGATGCCAGTCAGGCTGCAGCAGACAAGGATGCTGACATCGCAATGTTCGCTGTGGTGGACCAGATCTTTGCAACCGGGATTGTGAAGCCGGAAGACGTGGGAATACTAGTTGTGACTTGCACTGTGTTTTGTCCGGTCCCGTCTCTGGCGTCCAGGGTAGTGAATCGGTACAAGCTGAGAGAGGACATCGAGGCTTACAGTCTGGGAGGAATGGGATGCAGCACTGGAGTATTATCCATCAGCCTGTGTCGTGATCTTCTGAAAGTGAATAGGAACACGCATGCTCTGGCTGTGAACCTTGAGGTCATTAGTGGACAACAAGGCTATAGAGGCAACAAGCGTCGCTCCATGATGGTCACCAATTGCCTTTTCCGCTGGGGCGCTGCTGCTATTCTCCTCTCCAATAAGCCAGGTAGAAGATTTTGCTCCTTTCATGCATCTCTCGCCACTGCACAAGCTCTCATGTGTACTGTCGTTGCAGATATATATACATCACAACCAGCAGGATGGCCATCTCTTCTAGCTAGTGTCCAAGTTTGCTGATGTATGTACTCCTCGTTTGCCGCGTGGCGCAGGTGACAAGAAGAAAGCCAAGTACCAACTGATGCATGTGGTAAGGACTCACAGAGGAGCTGACGACAAAAGCTTCAATTGTGTGAGGTCGGAAGAGGACGAAGATGGATTCAAGGGTCTAACACTCTCGAAAGACATAGTACCGGCGTCGGCTGTGGCATTGAAGAACAACGTGACCAAAGTGGCGCCACTCATCCTTCCATTCTCCGAGAAGTTTAAGTATGTGATAAACTTGATTGCGCGCAAGGTGTTGAAGATGCAGTCCATGAAAGCGTATATCCCGGATTTCAAGACAGGAGTAGATCACTTCTGTATTCATCCAGGAGGCAAAGCTGTGATAGATGGCATGATGGAGCATCTCAAGCTTTCTGATTGGCACATCGAGCCTTCTCGCATGACTCTACACAGATGGGGCAACACATCTTGTAGCTCCATTTGGTACGTTCTGGCGTACATGGAAGCCAAAAACAGAGTAGGGAAAGGGGACATCTTGTGGCAACTCGCTCTCGGCTCTGGCTTCAAGTGTAACACCGCCATTTGGAAATCCTTGCGCAACGATCAAAACGGTCCATCACCCAATCCTTGGTTAGATTGTATTGACAAGTACCCACAACCAGTTTGGACAGGACTTCCGCCGCCGACGACTACGACGAAGGAGTCCAACAACCCCGCGTAACTAACGCGCTCCTTCTTTAAACCCTAATCCACAAATTAGGTCACATCAAAACTAGTAGCAGCTAGCTGGTGGCGAAATCCTCGAACGCGAGTACGACGACATTGTTATGTTTCCGAGACACCTAGCTGAAATTTAAGGAAAGAAAAAGCAAAACGCAAAAAAAAGGATTCCCAACAGATGATAAGTTTCTCGGACTCATGAGCCGCTGGTGATGATGCTCGGCGGCCTGCCCGCAAGTCGAAGGAGATTTGGCAGCAGCTGGCATGAAATTCAACTGTGGAATTCTGTGTGAATCACATCCGGCAGTTGTTCTGCTCTTCCTGCTAAGTTCTCCTCCTCCTCAGTAAGTCTGCAGCTGCTTGCAACTGCAAAGTTCAAACTCGTGAGCTGCACTGCTCATCATCATCATCATCATGCTGTTGCAGATAAAAGACTTCTTCAATGGGTATGATAATTTCCAATGTCTTTAGAAAATAAGTTGGAAAAAGCCATGAGATCCAAGTCATGCTTTCCAGTTCAGACAAAAATTAAATTTATTTGTGCTAATTTGCATTCTGCACTTTGTAGCTCTACTAGCCTAGCAGCAAGTCAATTGTCTTCACCACACCCCAGCCAGCTTCTTAAATCACCATATAATTCTGTGTTGTAATTACATTGTAATTAGATGATTGAATTATATGAGTTCTTGTTGTCGGCATCTGTCTGCCTGTGCATTGATCATGAAGATGATGATAATGCATGGTCGACACATGCAACAACTAGAGCTAGCTAGTTTTTCGCATTATAGAAATTGGGTGATGAGGAACAAAACCAAAACCTCTATTGATTAGCAAGCTGGCCATCATCACAAGATCATTCATCACCTCTGTAGGTGCAATCACAAATAAAAGGAGGAGCCTATATGCCAAGCTCAAAGTGCTTTCCTAGAATGAGGGTTTCATTCCACATTTAGGATTAGTGAAGATTTTAGGTTTTATTTTTCTTTTTCAAAAATCTAATGTTTGACAATGTTGTCCACTTCTTGTATTCATCAATGAATTTCAAGTGTGTGAAATTGAAATGTGTATACAAAATGATTCTTCTTTTACATGTAGTTTGTGCGCAATTAATGATTTTTTTTTTTTAACAATACTCGTGGAGGAATCCTTTGACAAAGAGTTGCTCTGCTTATTCAGGTTCACAAATTCTCGGCCCTTCAATTATCAAATTTTCCCCAGTCTAATTGATTGTTGGCTCTACCTCATGTAAAGCGAGAGACTACCAAAAACAGACTAGTAGTGAAGAGATTAATATGATGTAGTTTTCATTTGGTTCCACATTTTGAGGATTGTTAACATCAGGTGAGTTCAGTTTGTGAGAATTTCATGAACCGTTTCATATTTTGAAGTGTTGTTGCAGTTGGTTTAGAACTTCCTATAAGGGACAAGGCCATCATTAGGGGAGAGACTAAAGAGCAACCATGGAGTTTTCATTTGGTCCTGTGTTTAAACAGAGATTCACCGCAGTAGACTCTGAACTGTGAGTTTATTTTATGAGAATTTCATGAACCATTTCCTATCTTAAAGTGTTGTTGTGGGTTTGAACTTTGAACTTGCCACAAGGGGGAAAGCCATCACTTTATAAGCAGCTTGTTTACTTTCAAGCAAAATTAAAGTCATGGTTAAATTCTTGAAACATTCCAAAAGGATCAGAATGACCAACAATACCAATTAGATGAAATCTAAAGTTTGCACACCAAAATAAGAATGAAATCTTGATTTAATATTATTCAAAATTGTTCAAGGAATATAGTTAGTTTTAGTCCTTAGCTTCAAACTACTTTGTTGTCTTTCACCCCATTTTTGTTAAATTCTTCTGCCTTCAATTCTAAACCATTAAACCTTTCCATCAAAAATAGTGTTGCAACTAGTTGACATTGGGGCATGTACACAAATAATAGTCGTAAATAATAAATATTTTGTATGATTCTCAAATTGATATAACATGACAATTTTAAATTTGGCATCATCTAAACTTCATGTCACACATGGGGATAATTCTCAACTTGTGATAGATGCTAATTTTACAAGATTATAGTTGTCAAAACCTAGATACATTTCATTGAAATGTAAAGAAAAAATATATATTAATCAACAAAAACTGTTTTTTTAAAAATCTATTTTAATGATTGATTCACATTCAAAACAATTTAGGAAATTTCTACAGTTTTTTTTAATGTGGTCTCCAAAAAAAGATTTATTTTTATTAAAATTATAAAAGATTAAAAATTGATTCTAATTTAATTTAATTTCAATGATGATCATTCATTTTAGACTTTATTTAAGTAGAACCACTCAAGGTTCCATAAGTTGTAGTTGTGACATGCACAATTTCAAATTGGAATCTATTTAACCCATTTCCCAAATAAAGAGGTGTGGAATTGTGTTTTTTACATTTTTTGTTTTTTTCATTTTTTTTCCAACACCATATTCATAAACATATTTTCAATACATTAATTGTATCTCACTTCTCTTCAATTTAATTCAATCTTAATTTAGTTGTTGAATTGAATTGAATTGGAGTTCAATTTAGTTGAATTAGAATTCAATTCCATTTGCATCCAATGTCATTCTTATTTTCATACAAAATGGAAGTTAATGTCCAGATTATTGAAATGAATATATATTTTCATTACTTGATCATTTGATTGTTGCTGGTGGTGTGTAATAACACGAGCCCGAGTTAATCAATTAAT
>Ga0116229_10005181_pt1 | contig 21311 bp, 12 predicted proteins | sample S1TSphgellanicum_3_FD_87313 | JGI IMG/M metagenome (GOLD analysis project Ga0116229, IMG submission 87313) | Host-associated microbial communities from peat moss isolated from Minnesota, USA - S1T2_Fc - Sphagnum magellanicum MG | ecosystem: Host-associated > Plants > Peat moss > Unclassified...
GTTGGAATAACCTATGTATAATGGTTTAAGAATAGCTTACAACTAGCTTATGATACCTCAAATATAGCCTAGTGTAGCCTCTATTAACTTTTTAAAACTAATGATTAATTTTAAAACCTAGCTTATGGTAACCTTGGAATATGTTAGGGTAGCTTACATTAGCCTTTGAATATCATAATATAATTTATAATAATCTACAAATAACATAAAATAACTTAGGAATATCCTAGGAACCTAACTTATGGTAACTTACACAAACCATAAAAATAACTATGATTAATTTAAAACCTAACCAGGTTATGGTAGCCTACACATAGCCCCGAATGGCCTACATTAACTTAATAATAACATATGGTAACTTATGAATATCCTATGCTACATAATTATGTAAAATAACATTGGTAACAATGTGTTAATAATATGTGTTATCAAATAGTTTCACTTCTGTGAATAATGGTTTAATGGTTAAATACTTGCTCTTAAATATTAATCACAACTTTAACACGTGAAAAATTAATAATGAAAATCATGCAAAGTTCGTTCACTCATAAGTTCATACATTTTATATATGAATATCATGTGTTGAAAACATGTTTAACACATGAATAAATGTGTTGTCTAATGAAATACAAACTTATAAATTATGAATAAACAAATTTTGCACAATTTTCATTACTAAGTTGTGAAATGTTAAATTTGTGATGTATAGAGTTGATGAGTTCAAACTTTTACACTTGCACCCTAAGTTAGTGGGCCAAGTTTTTTAATTAAATTAGGTGGTTTAGGTTAACCTAATTTAGCGTAGGTTTTGAGGCACTTAGTCAAAATTATTATGTGTTTAGTTTAGTTTAGTCTAAGTTCTTATGTGATTAATTTATGTTCTTAACTTATCCTTGTTTAGTTTCTTTTTTAACCTAACCTAAATTCATGTCTTAGCTTAGTCTAGGTTTTTAATCTAGCATAACTACGAATTAAGGGATTAGTTTAATGAATTAAATATTAATGAACAAATTAACCATTAGTGGATTCATTTGTATCTAACAACTAATCCCTACTTATTAGGGGGTTGGCCACTTTCACCATGATAAATTTGTTCAAATTCATTTAAAATCTAGTGAAACAGAAAATGAATTTGATCACATTAATAATTTAAAGTTTACATGTGGTGCAATAATTGGATGTGACTATCATTTATTACCCCAAATAAATGATTTAAAGTTTTTTGAATTCATTTTACCATTCATTTTATGTTATTTCTTGTTAATTTTTCTATCACCAAAAATTTAATAATTGCACAATTTTTTTTTGCAATGATATAAGTAATGCTTATAATCATGCTATAAATTTCATCACACAATTTGTAAAGTGTTACCATTACTCAATCAAGAGAATGCAATGGCTTTTGTGTTTCAATTGGAATGTATGTTCTTATATGTGAATTTGCTTGACTTAATGATAGAATTACAATATCACACAAATAGAATTAACCTTGTTCTTTGATTAAAGATTTTTCTTGAATAGTTGTCCAAAAGTTGATTCTCCATGAAACCATTTGCTTGCTCATGTGACCATATAAGTTGTTTTCTTGGTGCTCTATTTGCTTCCATAATGAAGGCAACCATCATCAGCATTGATGAAGTGCAAGTTTTTGCAGTGTTGTAACGACAAAAATAACATGTTGAATTTCCATTGAAAACACAAAAATTACAATGTTGTGTCTATGTTCATCCATGATGGTTTGATTTGTAAAGGTGTAGGTTGAAAAAGGAACCAAATGTAAGAAGAATAATGATAGCAAAAGATAATGAAATAGAAACATACGAGGTGTTGAAGTCCTTGTTCCTACTCCTTGGCCTTAAAGGGTTTCAAAAACAAAGATTTAAGATTGTGTCTAAAATTAAGAACTAAACAACACTAGTTTCAATTAGATCTATTCAACTACATTTATTGTAATTTATTTGTTTTGTTTTGTTTATCATGTTAAGATCTTCCAAATGACAATGAAGGGTTGTGTTTAAAAATCAAGAACTAAACAACACTACTTTCAACTACATCTATTGAAGTTTGTTTGTTTTGTTTGTCACATTAAGATCTTCCAAACAACAATGTCGCTCCCCCCTTGCACACTTGGGTACCATTGGAAGACCATTGAAAAGCTTTGAACAAATAAGGACACATTCATTAATGTGATTTTTCATAACGTTTAGACCTATGATACAAGAATTATTGAATATTGAATTATTTTTGTGATTGAAAAATGCAATAACATCAAAAATTGATTTTTAAAAATGAATTCTGGGCATGATCTTGGTATTCTTGAAAAAAATGCTCAATGAGTAAAGATTTTAGGGAGGGATTCATGCGATTTCATGATTTGTAAACCTAAAGATGCATTCACACATGGTGTTAGGGTACTCTAAGGTTGAGTCCCTTAATACCATGCTACCCATTTAGGACTTAAACCTAGTTACCATGAGAATTTTATGTTAAGCTAACATTCAGTTAACATTAAGCTATGGCCCCATTTAAACATTGGGTGCCATCTAGGATGCCACCTAGATTTTCATTTTAACACTGACTTAACATCAAGTGTGAATGCACCACCATAAGGGTAGTAGTAGGGGGGGCCCTTATTTCTTTGGGGGGTTTTCACAAAACACCACCGACTGTTTCAGCGGGCAACCCTTTAGTGGCCTCGGGAGGCGGCGATGGCGCCATGTTTCTGCACCACTCTTTCTGCGCGCTCTACTCCTTGCCCCCACCGCGCCCTTCACAAATGCGCTCTCCACATGCGATGCTTGCTATGGAGCTTGTCGATTCTCTTCATTTCTTTTTCCTTCAAGCCCATTGATTTCGTAAGCGTTGCACCGATTGCCAACTTCACTCCTTGAGAGAGAGAGAGAGAGAGAGAGAGAGAGAGATACACACACACACACACACATACACACGCACACGCACACAGAGGCATAGACAGAAGAAGGCTGAAGGTTTTTTTTTTCTTTTTTTCAACCTGATGTTGTATTTTAATCTGAGAGACCTCGATGGCGTTAATTGTGGCTTTGATGCCTCGCTTTGATGCATCCGAGCTTACTGCGTGCCAGGATTCTTCGGTGGTCTGGAAAGCAGCAGTAGCAGCATCTTGAGTATCCGATTTAGGAGAGGGTTTTTGTTTTTTTTGTTCCTCTTTCCTGGTGGACAGAGGGGAACAAGCTTTTTGAACTTGGAGGAACTCGGAGGAACTCGGACGACGTTGGTGTTTTTAGGAAGAAGATGATGGCCGTCAAGTGTTTGCAAGTGCAGTGGAGTTTATGGAACTTGCCTGGATATGAAACAAGTTTAGGAGGCTTGCCTTGGAGGCAGCAGCAGCAGCAATTGCGTGGCTCGGGACGGAGGATGCAAATTGGTCGCTCGCAATGGTCTCGCCACCATAGCGTTGGGTCTAGTATGTCGGGAGGATGTGCAGCTCGAGCAGGCGGGAACGTCTCTCAGAGTGACGCTAACGACAATGCGGAGGATTTGGCGTCTACTTCTTCTTCTTCTTCCTCCGAGGCTTGGCAAGGTATCATTTCCGCCAACGTTTGTTGTTGTCGACAAAGCATTGTATTCTTTTGTGTGTTTCAATTGATGTGCTGCAATTGGAAACCTGAATTGGAATCTCTGATGTTCGATGCCTATGGTGAGCGTTTTCTTTTGGTCGTGTTTGGCACCAGGGAGGGATGTCGAGGCGAAGCGACTTTCTGCGTTTGTGCTAAGGTTTTGAATAATTTTTGACTGGCAGACGGCGTGCTATCGGAAGAGGAGAAGCGTGTCCGGTGGAAAACGCGGAACAGTTCCTCTCTCTCTTCTAGCGCCGCCGAAGCAGCTGCGGAGGAGATGCGGTTCCCAGCGGCTGACATGTTCCAAGTGATTCAAAGCTCCAAGGATAGCCGATTTGATATTGATTATCTTGGAGAGAGCACCAAAGGGGACATGAATGTTCGGCCAGATATCGTCGACAATTTTGGTGAGAACTTGTTTTTGTTTGGGCCCCAAAACCCTCAGTTCCTCCTCTACAAAGTGGAGATTAGGTTTTATACCTAGTGTCAAAGTAGCTGTGTGCAAAATGTAGGAACTGGAAACCTTTTGAAGCTGCTATAATAATAGCATGAGAAACTATATCTCTGTGTCTCTGGCAACTCACAAATGCAGAGAATGAAGGGGTTGCTGCAACACTGGGTGGGCCAATTGAAGAAGTTGCCAAAGCAGAAGCCAAGGAGGCAGAGGCACTTCTTGATGCCTTGAAGATCCCAGTACGTTTTGGAATCTCATCTCATGGTCTGAAACTCAAGCTTGTAGATTGGGTTCAGATGAGGGAAATTTGAGGATGTTGGAGGTATCAAGAGGAGGAGTGATCATGCAGTCATGATACATGAAGAGGAGAATACATCATGCAGTCTTTTAGGATTCTTTTCTGCTATGATGGAGTTTTGATATGAGAAAGGCTAATAGACAGTCTTTCTCATATATGGGTTGTCCAAGCTGCTGCATCATCTTTATTTGTAGCTTCACCAAAGGTGGAATGCATTCTTATTGGAGAGTGTTTGGTTGGTACAGAAACGCTTCCCACATGGTGTGGCCTCAAGAGGCATCTTCTGTAGCCGAACACTGAGCTTGCGATCAATCACAACAATAGGTTATGACATGGATTACACGCTCATTCACTACAATGTCAATGTAAGCAGGCACAATGTGGTATCAGGACTTGCTGTTTGAAATTTTTGGAGGACTTGGATGCTTGCAGCAGATCGTCTCATGTTGACCTGTGAGAAATTATTCGTTTCTAGATTTGCCTTCACTCTACCTTGTATCAACTGAGGGAGTCTTGCAGGCATGGGAAGGGAGGGCTTATCAGTATGGAATGAACAACCTCCGCTCCATGGGCTACCCTGTAGATGGACTCAAATTTGACCCTGATTTGGTATGTGCAAGTAAACCATACTTATCACATAATAGACATGCCTTGTCCTCTACCTGTGATCCAACATGTGCACAAATTGCAAGTCAGCTACAAGCTTGGAAGGTTGCAGTTTTTGCGTTGAATGTCCTAGCTTACATTCTATGCGTGCTGCAGTTCCTTTCACAATCTGTATGGTAATATCAAAAAGAGACATGATGGATCTTTCATGCCAGGTCATACGAGGCCTGATTCTTGACAAAGAAAAGGGCAATCTAGTGAAGGCAGATCGCTTTGGGTACATCAAGAGAGCCATGCATGGAACCAAGATGCTGTCCAACCGAGCCATCAGGTGTAAGCTCTGTAGCTCTCTCATTTTTTCCATGAAAAGATCAACTTTATGGCAAGATCCAGATTCTATTGACAACAATTTTGGTACTGGAAAATCTTTGGGAGGAATGAAGGTTGAAGTACTTTTTTCCTACAGCATCATTGTAGATGGGAGAAATCATTTAGTGCTGAGGTTTTGCAACTGTGTGCAGTGAGCTTTATGGCCGTGAACTGGTGGATCTGCGGAATGAACGTCGCTGGGAGTTTCTTAATACTCTTTTCTCTGTTTCAGAGGCAGTCATGTTTATGCAGGTATGGGATGGTTAAGTATATTTTTTGTGCAGTTCAAATTTGTAGATATTGAGGTTTTGCATTGACTAATTCCAATTAGTTTTGTAAGGAGAAATGGTTGGATTCTCACTGTAAGGGCTTCTATCTATTGAAAGTATTTGGTGGTATTCAGATGGTGGAGAGGCTTGATGAGGGGGCACTACCTCCAGAGATAGGTCCCTTAGATTATGAAGGTCTCTTCAGGGTAATTTCCAACCTGCTGTTTTCAATCCTTGTCTTTCTTCATTGTTGAGTAATGCAATCTAACAACCATTCATGCTCATGGGAATTGAATGCTCCTGCCTGCTTACTGAAGTGTTGTATGTGTTGAACCATTCTGTATATGTCATATTCTTTGGCAGATTCACCATTTCCAAGCTTATTATTTTCTGATACCCTGCAGATTATGTAATCCTTTGTTGCAGGCAGTGTCTAAATCACTCTTTAAAGCCCATGTTGAAGGCCAGCTTAAGGTAGTTACTTTTACTTGCATCACAAGACCTCAATTGTTTATAACAAGAAGTAAGCAACACCAAGAATTCTTGTGGGATGCATTGGATTGTCATCATGCTCAGACAGCTCTCTTGTACTAGTGGGTTTGAAAATTTTACATGCTAAACATGGGATCAATGAGATTTTCACTTCTTTATTTAATACTTTGCAGATGGAAATTATCAACAACCCTGAGCTTTTTGTTGAACCTGATCCTGAGCTACCATTGGCGCTTCTAGACCAAAAGGAGGTATGTACCTTACTACAATTTTGCTGAGAGGAAACATCAAGGCAATAGCCCAAGTAGTTGTGACTCATGGCTGCCTTGCAAGTGGTTGTGGTTTCATTTCACCAATAGGCAATGCTATATGTTATGTAATACAGCTAACCTGCCTATAGTAAAGGTAACAGAAAACCATATTAGTGACTGGGGTTCAAATTGTGGGGAAGGGTTGGTCAAATGTGTTGCCCCTGTTACAGTGGTTAGAAATTGACTACCTCCAAAATGGAGGCAGTAGTCCTGTGGGCTGAAGAAGTCACAGTTAGTTGGCAATAAATGTATTCCTTTTTTCTTTTCTTTTTTGTTCATATCTTGTTGGCCCTCCATGCCCACATTTGGTGAAGCAGTGTGATGATGATTTGTGGTGACTTTCAGGTCACCAATATTTAATACACAACTTAATGGGATTTATTTCACTGTTTAGGCTGGCAAGAAGCTGCTATTGATCACAAACTCAGACTATCTCTACACCAACAAAATGATGCAGTATGCCTTTGACCAATATCTACCTGAAGGCATGAGCTGGCGGGCCCTTTTTGACATGGTATGTGTTGCATGACCCATCCAGCTCACTGTCGGTGTTGGTATGTGTCACTGCAAAGCAGCTGCTGCAATCACAGAGTTTGAGTGGCAGAGATTATAACTAGTATTATGTGAAAGCTAACTATCTGTACTCCAGTTATGATTTGTGGTGGCTTTCCTAGCCTTGAACCTAGTGCTCTCTAGCACAACTATGAATTGGCTATTTGCTGCTGCAGGTTATTGTATCTGCTAGAAAACCTGATTTCTTCCAGAAGTCTAATCCATTGTACGAAGTAGTCACTGAAGAAGGCCTCATGCGCCCTTGCTTAAAAGCCACATCAGGTACACTTTCACCTCCAATTGTTTTCTGGGTTGTCATTCGAGTAATTTGTGAATTGCATCATTTAATGAAGGTGAATTCAATCTGTTCACACTGTCAATCTTTTATTCTGTCTCAGCGATGATTGCAAATTCTTTTTAGTCTTTATTTGGCAGGTGGTCTCTACTGCGGGGGTAGCGCATTGATGGTGGAGAAAGCACTGGATTTTCATGGAGATGAGACACTCTATGTTGGTGATCATATTTACACAGATGTCAGCATGTCAAAGGTCCATTTAAGATGGAGGACCGCCCTCATCTGCCGTGAACTAGAGAAGGAGGTAATTCTTTACATGTATTCACGGTTCCTGTTGAATGTAGGATTATACTCTTGGGTGTGTTGGTCTCATCTGTGTTGTAAATGGTTTAAACATTTTTGGTTGTGCCGTAACCGATTTCTTGGCAGTGAGCCTGAGTCTCCATTCTGTAGCTAGTCATACCTGGGTGGCTATTGCACAGGTAATGGCATTAGCATATGGAAGAGGCCACAGAGCAAAACTTATAGAGCTCATGAATCAAAAAGAAGTGGTGGGAGATGTATTTAATCAGCTCAGGCTGGCTCTCCAGCGGCGCACAGTGGGCCGACAAGCACAGGTTTACAAAACTTTGAACTCTGTTAGCATTTTACTGTTGTCCCTTTATCACACTTCCATTCACTGTCAAGAGCAGGGGGGACTCCATCTGATGTTCATCTTGTTTAAGTGTTGTATTTTTTTAATGGTGTTTTGAAAAGTTTATACCCTGGTGCTCTGTGTGGGTTATTGCCAATTCACCAGAGGCAATCGAACAAAATCAGACATGACTGCCAGTAATGTTTTGTGCAAGATTTTGCACTATGGTGGATTTTTAAATGGAAAGTGCCAAAATTTGTGGTTTCTTATCCCCATACTTTTCAATTTTCTTATGGAATTGCCAGATTTACTAATTATGTAGTCAAAAATAGAAAAAGATGCCTGACTTGTTATGGGAAATTGCCATTTTTGGCTTCATTTTATGAATGATTGCTACTTAGTCTACATCACAAAATTGAATGAACTTAAATAAAAAGCACCTCTGATGCTGTCTTTTAATTTTTGGAAAGTGTGTGCAGACTGGTGCAGCAACAGGGATGGAAGATAGAGAGTTGGCAGAAAACATGCAGAAGTTGCTCGTGCTGATGAGTAGGCTTGACCAGAAAATTGCACCCATGCTGGAAGCAGATGGGGAGTACTTCAATCAGAGGTGAGCCTTATCTCTTAGTATCTTGTAGAGAGTAATATGAATGGCATGTTAGTATGCCTGGGAGAGCCCTGTATAAGGTCAGAAGCTAAGAAAACTTGCATGTTGCTGTTGTACACCTATGTTGCATGTTTACAACCTAATTTACTCGACTTCAATTTTGCAGGTGGGGCTACCTGTCACGAGCTGGATTATGGGATAAAAGCCACCTCACCAGGCAAATAGAGAAGTATGACACTTCATATATCTCACATTTTGAGGGAGTAAGGGAGAGACAAGAAGAAGAGTGTCTTGTCTTAGCAAAGCAGCAGTTGTGAGAATAAATTGATTGATCTAGCATCTTCTTAGAGAGTCTTATCACATTTGTCTATCATTTTGCAGGTATGCTGACATTTACACCTCACGGGTTTCCAATTTCTTGCGGTATTCACCATTTATGTATTTTCGCTCACAATCACAGGTAGATTTGATATCCCTGTGCAAAACTCCTCTTTTTGCATGCATGGTGTCTTCTCCTTTCTTTAACAGTCAATAAGGAATTTTGTGCTGCATCTTCCCAGTCTGAGGCAGAGTTTCTGATAGGTTTTTCCTGGAACGTTTGGACTTGTTTCCTGAATTTCTATCTGGCAACCAAGGTATCAACGAGGCTGGAGGCCAACAACAGTTGACTCTTCTGTCCTTCACAATGTTGGTCCCATTCCTCATTTAACCCACTGCTACCTCCATCAAATGACACATGTCTCTGGGTGCATCTGTGTGATTTGCACATCTATGGTTCCTATTTCTGTGGTAAAAATTACCTGGGGTAGAGTAGAGACAATTGCTGAGCCACAGTATATTCTCAACTGGCAAGGGTGGCAGTCCTACTTCATCACCACCTTGCGGATTCCGAAGTGGGAAGGGGCTTCTTTTTCAGATTTGAGTTTGTTTGGTGGTTGTTTCTGAATTCTCCACATGGAACCAGCACCTCCAATTCGGCTGTGATCAGGTTGTACACTTGTAAGAAGTTTGTAAGCTCTGCTGGAATGCTTGAAGGTTTTTCTCAGCGAAGGCAAGAACTAAGGCACATATTATTGTCTTCACATAGAATGTATCAAGCATAACCTTTAAGGTATTAGTTTCACCCTATGTAAAAGTCGTTATGGAAGGCTTAGGAAGGCACGCTGTATTCAAAGTGAATATCGCTTGCTAGGTTGTCAAAATATCATCATTTAGAGACTGGTTTATCCTGATGAGCATCCTGATGAGCAATGCAATTCACCTTGCTACGGAAGCAAACTCACTATCCATCTGGATATCAGTGCACCTGCTACTACTTTTGGCATGACAGTGTAGGGAACGTAGTTTACAGCTTGGGCATGAGATGGTTCAAATTCCAGTAGCATCTTTTTCCCTGTGATTATAGGTGGAGACAATATTGTGTCATGCCACCAATTTTCTTGTGCAAGAGACTGCCATACAAGGAAGTCTTGAATAGTGTCCTCTGGTATCAAGATTTTGATACAAAGGCTTGTGCAGTCCAATGGCCATGAGATATATTGCTTTTGGATTTGTGCAGGTAGGAAACCTTCATCCTTGCCTTGTGTGATGTGGGCTTTGGACTAGAAATAGACATTCCTAAGCTTTGGAGATATCCTGAGTTGATACCTTGTAACACTAAAGATACGTATTTCAAGCAAGTTCTTCATATCAAGAATCTAACCCATAGTATAGACATTTGGTATACAGACAGACAGACATATTGGAGATCTGGGGTGAAATGTTCAGAGTCCACACAACCTGATTATGCATTCTTTGTCTGGGTCTTCAGAGGTTTGTGTCTGGTAGCTATAGGTGGGGTTAGGCAGGTAGCGTGTGGTTTTGTTAAGTTCTGGGTAAGCTTTTGGTTCCTTCACTGTCAATTCAAGACTGGAAAAATGCAATGAGGGAGGTGTAATTGATTTCTAGGGTAGACAAGTTGTGACCACAACAAAAACCTCCAATATGGGGTGGGAATTGTTGTGTTTGCAGACCTTGGCCCACGACTGTGATTCACATGGGCCTGAAGCAGGTGCAGGTGAGCCTTCCTCAAGAAGCTCTGTTAAGCTTCCTGAGAATCACCAAAGAGTGGAGAAGGAGCCTTCTCCATCAGCAACGCCAATAAGAAGGTGATGCTAGATTCTTTTCCCTGTAACTTCAGTGGGCAATTGTGGGAACGGACATGTGCAGATCATACAGAGTTGCTACTTTCATGCTTGGTTTTTTGCCGAGGAGCCTTCCAGCTGGTTACTGGGACCTATGTCTCAAGTTTCAGTGAGGTCATGTCTCCATCTGGCAGGATTGCATCTCTTACATGCTCTTGATGGCAGGCAAATCCTCATTGCAACTTCTTGTAGCATTCTCTCTTATATATCATACTTTGGAAGAGCGGTGGAGGTGTTACATGATCTCCCTCTCAGTATGCTCTATTTTTCTGGGTCCTTCAGATTCTTGGAATTGCTCAAAAGCCTCGTTACTTGTGCTCAACTTCAAGACAACAAAGTAGTTTTGTATGCCTTATGGGCACTTAACTTTGGTAGTTAGATAGTGGTGGTGCAGTGACTATTTTTGCTAGAATGAAAACATATTCTGGAAATTGTGATTTGCTTGGAACAAGCCACCAACACCAGATGTATTTTTTTGTCAACGACATTGCATTCTGTGGTTGTTGTAATCCATGTCTTGGTACTGAACCTCTTTGATGAAGGTAGGTTTTGTTAGTGTGAAAGTTGGAAGGATACCAATGATTTCCTTGTTGTGTGATAATTGATAAGTGTGCATTTTTTAAGTAAGAAGTTGCATGAAGAGCATTGTTACTGTTGGTCTTAGGTCCATAGAATAATTGCCAAAGTATCCATTGAAGCTTACAGTATGATGTTTGCATAATTGGTTTAATTTTCAGCAAGAGATGAGATTTCTAAACTGTACAACTGAAAACCTTACAGGAAAATAAAGTAACCTAATCATCAAGAAGAAGAAATTGGCCAACACTAGTCACAACCTCTTTAGTAGTAGTTAGAGTGGATGTAGCTACCCTAATGTTGTCATTTGTTGAAGTGTAACTTGTTTATGAAGGTTGTAACATCTCCACTAAGAGCTCCAAAGGAGATAAAAAATGAATTGTGTTGATCTTCAAAAATGACATGTAAGGCCCATTCATGGGAGTAGCTATAATTTTTTGGGCTGAATGAAGTTGGGTCTTTCAATACAAATTTGTGAATGAGATTAACAAATCTTGCAAAAGGTGCACATTTTCTGCCTTTGAGCCAATATGATGTTACATCTGAAAAGCAAGCAAGGCATGCAATCCAAGGGTTTATTTTTCTTTGAAGAAGTTAGACATATTTTACAAGGATGTTTTTACAAATGCAAATGGAGAACACTTATTTCATTCTAGGCAACAAACAACAGTTGAACGAAGACAATGGAGTGGAGGGGTTAAGGGCAATGGCTTCAAGTTGGTGGATGTTGTTGTAGAGTTTTAAGTTAGATGGGGATTCAAGAGCTTGCATGAAACAAACTTGAGGCAATGGAAGAGAAAGTTAAGTGTTCAAAGTCATAGCTCTCTCAATCGTTTGTCGTATATCTTGCAAAAGCATTTGTTTAAGCACTTCTCCTTCTCTTAACTTGGATTTGTATGTCTTTAATGGTGTAAGTTGGTATTCATTGTTACAAATGTGTTATTAAACAAGTTGTTTTGGTTAAATGAGGGTCCTAGTACATGAAACACTATTGATCTAATGGATCAAGATGGTCATGATCAAATTTTAACTCATGTTATAGACACCTACATTCACAACCACATGGCAACAACCATGTAGATCTTAAGGAACTTATGATTCCCAACAAGCTTCAAGTCTTGTGGGTAAGAGAAAATTGAAGGTTGGTTTGTGAAAACTTCAATCTTTTTGTGCATAGGCAACATTGTTAAAAAATTAAAAAAGGTGTGATGGGACATTTATGAGCCCCAACAAGATTCAAGTCTTGTCGACAAGAAAACATTAAGGGTTAATTTACAAAGACTTCATTCTTTTCATATATAAATAGTGTATGATACAAGAAAAGTATGATAGACATTATATAAACATTACAAGTTACACTATACTATTATTATTTTTCTTTCACTTTGGAAAGTGAGAAAATGATGAAATATTGTCATGTGATTTGCATTTATGAATTGTCCACATATCTTAAATTTCCATGTACCATAGGGTTTGTTGAATACAAGTGTAGTGTTATAAATTTAAACCATCGTTGTGTCTTCCAACCTTTGACATGAATATATTTACATACATGATAACTCACCCAACTTTGTTATGATTGTTGTAAAACATTGTAACAACAAAAATGTTTGCTAACCATCACAAATAGTGAGTGTAATATGGATATGGTCATTCATGTTGATGCTTGCAGTAATGATTATTGTATCTTTTGTGAGATTTTTTTTTCAAGAAACACAAAACGTATAGAAGAAGACCACAACAAAAGCAAGTTACATTGTCATGTTGCAAGAAAATACACAACTATTGAAAGATTATTTAGAGGTATGTCATCATCCAATGGCATTAAGTGTGATGTTTATTTTCATACATAATTTAAGGAATGGTGACTTTTGTCATGAAGATTTTATATTTGCTGAAAATTAATAACATAATTTAGAGTGGTGTGATGAAAACCATTATACGATCTATCAAGAATGGAATACAAATGTTCTAACTTATTTTGAAAACATAATGTGCCATACTGTTAATGCAAAACATGTTTGAACTTCAAACATTTCAAAATTAATATTTTAAAATATCATTTCAAATTACATGTACTTTATTTAGTTCTAATAAGCGTGTTGAACATCAATAGAGATACAACATGGCTTGGGATTTTAAATATTTACATTATTTATTTCAAGATTTTAATATGGTTGAGAAAAATAGTACTTTGTTAAGTGTATGACCTATTTACCATTAGGTGTCACTCGTATCTTCATATATTCAAAAAAAAAAAACATCATACAAAATATTATGAGCTTCAAGCCTAATCATTATGTTTTCAAATTTTGGAAACTTTAGTTAATATTGATGCATTAAAAAAGAATCATGTTTGCAATTTTAGAAATTTTGATGTATGATGTGACTCCATGTTGATATTTGAAAGGATTGTACAAAGAAGAAGAATGGTTAAAATTGAATGCAAATGAATTCAAATGAAGGTTATAATGGCAAGTTCAAGAATGTGCATGTTTGGATGGATTTTTTAAAATAAAAACATTGCTAGTGCATATACCAAATATGTTGTTCATTCATCAATGTTTCTATTTTAACTTTTTTTTTCTTATTAAAATTTAAATGCATACTAGATGGATGATGTCGCAACCCTAGCCTTGGGCTCACGACCAAAGCAAGGGTTTGCAAGGTTACGGGCTAAGAGGGAAGCCCGGAGGTCACATCTCATGTTCCTAGGAGTGCAAAAAAATGTGAGGGAATGAACCCTCACATTCCGAAGTGAACTACCATTTTGGGAGTTGGAATCCCAATGGACTTTCAAATTTTCAGAAGGCAAATGCAGGGGTCAAAACCCATTGGATTGAAAAATTCTTTATATCATTGAAAAGCTATTGAAACGTAGATGTCTAAATTGGACTCGCATCACCCATTTGGACATCTGGAACACAAGTTATGGCCAAAAGAAAAGGTCGGAAGTCAAATTAACAGTTTGACTCCTGACCACTAAAAGTCAGGAATCGACCCGATTTCCTTGCGTGTAGGTGGCATGTAACATACCATTGGAAAGTTATCAACGAGGGCCACAAATTTTCTTCAGATTTCATATTAATCGAAGGTTTTCACACAAAATTATGGGGTCCCAAAATCGTGGGAATCCCAACTTTGGGAATTTCGAGACTCCCATTTGGGAGTCCCGGGACAAAATGTCATTTGGATGTGGGCCTTGTGGAGAGGCACATAATATACTATAGGGGGGGGAGGTGGTGGCTTCCCTCAAGTTCGAGCCGTGGTGAATCTTATGAGTCTGAATTTGCTCATGGCTCGTCTTAGCACCAAAAGTGCTCCAACTATACACTAACCAATTTGTTGTTTGGTTTTGTGTAGGTCCATGTGAGTGATTAGTTATTTGTCATTCTTCCTAGTCCCATCCCGAAGTTCCAGCACACCCCTTTACCCCCAAAGTGCTGTAAACCAAAAAACGTGCCCCAACTCCTTGCTCTTCCATTGTTTTCACTTCAAATTCATATTTAAGTTTATCAAGGAGCTTGGGGCACGTCACATGAAATCACAATCAAATATACATTTCATGATCCTTATTAAGAAAAATGTAAAGTAACCATAAATTAAGCCTTAACATATTAAATTTAAAAATGTTATTTATTTTAGTGATCAATATGAACATATTGTTTGAAATTATGTTAATTATATTGAATAATCACATGTTTAAAGGAGATTAAGTAGATTTTTTTTAATGCAACTAAATTTTTAAAAAATTTCTTGGATAATGGCCATCTAAAATCTACTTATGCATTTTCAACTTCCAAGGTAAAAACTAATAATATATCAATCTTTTAATGTACAAGTATTTTTTAACACAATTCCACTAGTCAAATTTTTTAATACATTTGACCTACTTTTAGTACGCTAATTTTTTTAAAACTATGTATACAACATACTATAATATTTTGCACCATGATGATTTAACAAATATTGATTCTACTTTCTTGCATTTATATGTAAAAATATGACTACAACTACTCATGATCACTTTTTAATATAATTATCATGCTTTCACCCAAATTTTACAATTGAATAAATCATGTATAAATATGTTCATTATTGTTTTAAAATAGAAGGAAAAGTAACAAACTTTGGGAGGAAAATCAAAATTATTCACTTGAATTTTTTAAAGGTTTGAAATATTTAATTAAAAATAATGGTTGTGAAAAACATGTGATGAAAGGATCATTGTTCAGCACATTTGCACTAATCAAAAACTATATAGTGAAAGTACAAAAAAGAGATTTTTTTCAAGGACTTGTTATCTATCACTACCTTGTCAATGACTAAAATTATTGAATCAACCAAAAGAAAATGATCTACAATAGGTGGTAGGAAGAATTACAATTGAAACTAAATTTTTTGACTTCAAAATGAACTTTTCATTCTACTTTTATTGACATGTAGTGATACCCAATAGTGAATTACAATACCTTCATTATTGAACTGTAGGTTCTACCATTACAAATATTTGAACAAAGAAAATAAAAAATGAAGGGAAAGAAAAGGGGTAAAGATTTAATAATCCTACCAACCTCCCTTTTAAAGTAAAGGAATTAATGATTGCACACATACACAAACAAGTGTGAAAACATGACAAAATGTTGGTTCATCAACTTTTTATTACTTGATTCATTTATGTTGGAGAGAATGAGACTACCCAAGCAACCTTGCAACTTCTCTACCACTTGCTCTATTTTCTCACATTCAATTTCTACACTTCACACACATACACAAACTTGGAGTTAGGATGTAATGATTCCATGTTCTCAAAGGGCTACTCTTTACCTTGAGTGCTTCCTACTCCATTACACACTCAAATGGACATCAAAACAACTCATAAAACAAAAACCTATCACAACATGTTATACTCAACACTCAAAATCCAACTTGTTAAGTATTTCAATGTACAACCACCTCTTACCTTTTATGAAAATGAAGGTGCATTCACCCAATTGCTCCAAATCCTTTTTTAACACTTTAAAGCAAACTTAGATCCTATTTAAGTGACTACACTCCTACAATTGATCCATCATAACATCAATTAAATCATCTTCTAAAATATTGGAACTACCATGTACCTCCTAAAATAATAAAGGTAATAACTTTCTAACCACTCTTTGACTTAATATCACTAATTTAAAATTATCAAACTATCGTAACAAATAGTAAAAACCAACAAATATTTTTGTTGTGATTGTGTATGTTTTAAAATTCAAATATGGTAATCTATTGCATAATTATGATATAGTAATTTTCCTCCTTATAAAAAACACATTAAGAAAAGGATAATGGCAACATATTTTATTGCATGGTTGTGAAAAGAGTATGTATTCAAATTGATTGCAACATTACTTTAAACAATTCTAAAGAGTTTTAACTACGTTAAGAATATTGATCAAACATTCAAAATCCCTAAAATCTGATTTTTGATGGATAACCCAAAGGGTCACTTTTCTTTGAATTAAAAAAATACGTGAGTAAAAATATAAGGTCCCATATATTGATTTTTGGGTAAAAATTATAATTGAATTAGTTATATAATAGGATTATGTTTATCCTGTTATATAATCAATAGATAATTAATATACGGTATGTGTTAAAATTTGACACAAAAAATTAGAAAAGTACATAATATGTATTTAAAATTTTAAGTATTATTTGTTAGTAGGTTCAATTAATAGGTTAATAAGTGAGCTAATATTAATAAGTTCAATAACTTTAATTAGTGCTAGTAAGTTTGACTAGTAGATTAGTAATTGAACTAGTAGTAGTAAATGAATTAATAATTGAATGTGAAAGATCCCTTCACACCATTGACATAAATGAATCATTTTGAAGAAACTTATAGTTTAGCTTAAATATGTGCATATTAAAAAGAAAGGTAATAATAGGGTGGGGAAAAAACGTTCCTTTACATAATATCTCCAAAACAATATCTTGCATTTGATATAGGTAATGTTAAATTTGAAGACTTAATGTCCTCCTTGGGTGAACAACAAAACTTGAAACATTATTCTTGATGCACTATGTAAATGATTGTGAACACAATTTATGTTATGCTTAGGGTTTAAGTATTTTCATATGTAGATTAATGATACATCTTATATTCTTGTGAATTTTGTTCCACAAGTTTTTATATTTAATATTTAATAATATTTATGGAATGTTGATTTAGGTTGTAGTGATCGACGTTGGTCTTAACATGGTTACAAAGCATGTAATTATTTGTTTTAACTTACTTTTAAAACATAATGTGCCATATTGCCAGTGTAAGACAAGTAGTAAAACTTCAAAGCTAAAAAAAAAATTAATTGAATTTCAAAAAAAACCATGAATCATATATTTCTAAGTCCCATTGAAAATCTACCATTAATAGATATTATAAAGTGAAGTGCACATGTTTAAATGTGCACATTGTTTATTTGAAGAATTTTATATGGTGGAATGTTATATGGTCCATGAACTAATTACCATCATGTGTCGAATATCTCCACATACAACAAACAAAATGCTTGTAAATCATTATATTTGAATTATTATGACTTTCAAATCCAAGTATTGCATTTTCAAAGTTTGGAAACTTTAACAATATTAATGGACAATTAAAATAAATGTTTAAAACTATGGGAATCTTTGATAGATGATGTAATTCCAAGTCAACATTTAGAACACTTGTGCAAATCATTGGAAATGATTGCAAATGAATTCAAACAAAGACCATAATCATGGAAAGTTCAAAATTTTGTATATTTGGACAAATTTAATAATAATAATAATAATAATTGTTGGTGTATATGGCATATGTTTGTTCATTAATTCTTTTTTTAATTGAATAATTTTAATTAAAAATTCAATGTATATAATATATTTCACAATTAAATATATCATGTATGTGTATTTTCATCATTGCCCACAAATAAAGGGCAAGGTAACAAGTGTTGGGAGGAAAATCAATAATTATGAATTCCAAATTTCCCTAAAGCTATGGAAGGGCATAAAAATAAAAATCAAATGAAAAGTTTCAACATTGATGATAGCAAAGGTTGTGCAAAGGACAAATCATCATTCACCATTTTCACATAAACCCAAAACTATGAAATCATAGTATATCAAGATGATGATGATAGGTGTAATGTGGTCATGAAATATATGTTTCATTTGTATTTTTTTTTACTTTATTAATTTGATTCAATTTAGTTTACTTTAAAATGCAATTTTAAACATTGATAATACTTAAATGAATGATCAGGCAAGTTGATTTTTTGAAACATTAGTTTATATATATATATATCAAACACAACTAGTCTTGAACATTATCTTTGATCAATCTTAACAAATGTTTAATAATCATTTTATTCAAAATCTAGAGTATTTACCAAACACAATTGAACTTGGAACATTATTTTTGTTACTTGCAATGAGTGCAAATATACTTTATGTCATTGTTAAGAATTATTTGTTGTCATATTTAATGAGACAACAAAGGGTCTCATGTCAATACATATGAGTTTTTTAAAAAGAAAACAACAAAGGGATTCATGCCTATAGAACCCCCCTTAAAGACACATCATAAGAACATGAACTAGTATTAGCTTTCAATAATGAAATGACAAAAGGGATTTGTGTGCCAACATGGGTCCATCCTCTCGAAATGACACTTGTGTCAATGTGAATCCCCCCTTACCAAGTCAACATGAATCCCCTTTTATCAATATGACAAAGGGCATTCACGTTATGTCATTATGATGAATACTTTGTACTGAGATGACAAAAGGGCTCATTTTGATGCGAATCCCCCTCAAGGACACACCCCAAAGTGGCAAATCTTCCATATTGGCACAATGACTCATGCTCTAACTTGTGAATTTTAACGTAATGCAACAACATTGGGATTCATGTTGGCATGAGTCATATTTATCCAAATGGCTAAAGAATTCACACCAATGTGATTTTTCCTCATTAAACAAAGGGTCTTGAACAAACGTGTGTCTTCTCTCATGTTCAACAAGGGGGACCCATGTCAATGTCCTTTTCCTCAACTAATTTGGCAAAAGGCCAACATACCAATGTTAGTATTCCTTAATAAGACGCTAAGGGGATTCAAATTGGTGTGCATCCCTTGTAACTTGAGACAACAAAGGGGACTCATGATGGTGTGAGTTGTCCATACTTATGCAAAATCCTTCTTAATGATATGTTAATGGATTCATGTCAATGTGAACCAACATTAAGGATATGGCAAGGTGATTCACATTTTAACATAAGTTTAGACAACAAAACAACATGGGGACTTACACCATAAGTAATCCTCATCCTCTTGAGAAGACAACAAATTAACTCACATTGGTTGGCATGAATGATTTTTATGCCAATGTAAATCATTCCTAAGACCATAAGGGAACAATGAATTCATTTTGACACAAATCCTTGTCACATAATGGCAAGTGGATCCATGTTGGCATGTATATACGGAGACACAAAGGGTACCTAAGTTAACATTAGTCCCATTATTGATCACATAATATTATTTGCATTTTCCCCTCACAAATGGAAAGTGTCGAAAGATTGGATTGATTGTCTAGGTTTTCTAGGAATAGTGCAATGTAAAGATTTTTTAGGAGTACTCCAAAACATTTTCCAAATGAAAAAAGTTCAAAACAACAATAACTAGAAATAGACAAAGGATTTTCTTACAAAAAATATATTTTGAAAAGCTGCACCAAGTACTAAGTTAGTACAATGTAAATTTCAATTATAATGAAGCAATATGCACTAATATTTACCAAAATATGAATGGAGATTGGTCAAAATTGATCATGCACTAAACAAAAAACATGGAACATTGTTTTTCCTACATTAAGTGTGCAAATATAAATATAATTTGAAAGTTTATAATTAATTGTAAAAACATTTAGGTGTACAAAACTTTCAACCATATTAATGTTCTCAATAGGAGCCTTACCATCTATGAAAACATGTTGAAATTATTATTTTAGACAATAAAATTATTAAAATCTACTTGTCAAGGCCTTATGGGTGTAATATCCCTACACATGGGCCTTGCAAGGGAAATGCCCCCAAAAATGGTTTTTATGAGTGTAAGGCTCATATTACCTAGGTTCAAAATTAAGTAAATGTTTGCCCCATAATTTCCCTTAAAACAAAGAATAGGTTTTTATCATTGTTGGCTAATTTTTCCTTTTTAAAATAACATATGGTCTTAGCTATGACACTAATTTTTTTGAGATAGTTTTTTGGTTGTGGGTTTGAGCCCACTTTTTGAAAATTTCAAACCCTATGGTTTTAGTTTTGGCACATTTTTCCAAACTCAAGAACCTCTAGGTTAGGTTCAAAAATCAAGTTTAGTAATTATGTGTACAAATTACACACTCACCAAAATTGCATATTGTATAGGTACAAAGAATTCCACAAATTAAAATTGAAGGTGCATCTAAGTATAACTAATTAAAACCTATCAATTACAACTTATATAACATTTCATAATAAGTATTGTATTTGTAATATGTTTTAAATTTGTTTGTATCTTATCTATATTAGATGTTTTGTTCCAATGTAAAAGAAAAGTTTGAAGGGCATTGTTTCAATTTCAAATGAGTGAGCTAATTTACATCATTTGCTATAATTCTTTTTTTTAGGATGCCACATGAACTTTTTGACACAAATTTTTTCCCAACTTTAAAAATCTCACGCAAGATTCCCCATATTTCTTTCTCATAATGTTATTATCTATTTTACATTGGACTTTGACTAATTTTTAATATTTTTTGATACATTTGTGAAAATTTGTGTAAGTAGAATCATAATTAAGTAGCTTGATCAATGAACATAATCATAATTATGCTTCAAAATAATTTGTCAACTTGACTAAGGCATCTTGATTTGGTCACTTAATCAAAATGATGTATGATTATTGTGACACCCATTTTGCAAAGGATTTCAACAAACCTAAAAACACCTTGGGAAATTACTTTTTAAAAAATGAAAAGAGAAATAAAGCATCGTGTAA
>Ga0116229_10005182_pt1 | contig 21311 bp, 14 predicted proteins | sample S1TSphgellanicum_3_FD_87313 | JGI IMG/M metagenome (GOLD analysis project Ga0116229, IMG submission 87313) | Host-associated microbial communities from peat moss isolated from Minnesota, USA - S1T2_Fc - Sphagnum magellanicum MG | ecosystem: Host-associated > Plants > Peat moss > Unclassified...
CTCGGCGAACGTCTCACCGAATTCATGCCGGCCGCCGGGAAGATTCCAGAGCGGCTCGGCATGATTCGGGTACCGGCTTGCAACGAGGAGCACCCGGCCGTCGCGTTCGAGAATCCCGGTGCAGAGTTGGACGCGCGTCACGGAGACGTCAGGCGATGAGCACCTGCGCGGCGCGCGGCGGAAAACCCACCAGGTCCGAAACCACCTCGACGATCCCGGCGAACTTTTCATCGGTGAACGTCTTTTCGACCGCGCATTCGCGCACGACGGCCGTGATCAACGCAACCAAAGCATAGGCGTTGAAATGCGGCGAGGTGACGACGGCGAGGCCGGCATCTTGCAGGCGTTTCATGTACTCGACGAACGATTCGACGTCGCGATCGAAACGCGCTTGACGTTCGGCAACGACGGCGGCATCGACGTTCGAAGCGATGTGCCAGGCACGCACGAGGCCGGGTTTGGCTTGCGCCGCAGCGACCACTTCTTCGAGCCAGGCAACGACTTTGTCGCGTTCGGTGTCGGCGTCACCGAGATTGACGGCGAGCGCCTCGCGCAGCCGCATACTCGTCGCATCGTGACGCAGCATTGCCTCGCGCACGATGTGCTCGAGATCTTTGAAATACCGGTAGAACGTCCCGTAAGCGAGGCCCGCTTCGTGGGCGACCATCCCGGTCGAGAGACTGGTCATGTCGTGCGACTCGAGGAGACGTTCGAGTGCATCGAGCAAGCGGCTGCGCGAACTCGGCCGCGCTTGACGCTCGGGTGAGAGGGTGCCCTCGCCCTCGACGCGTCCGAGATAGGTCCATTTGCCGCGAACGCGGCGTGTTTCGGGGTCGCGATAGCTCTCGACACGATACCGATAAGCCCGCCCCCCGACTCGCTTGATCACTTCGTATGCCAATGTATGCTCCTTAAGCGACTGGCCCGAATTGATAGGCACCACGGCCTCTAAACGAGACCGCCCCCTAGGATGCTTACGCATACCATTATCAGGCAGCGGAGCAAGCGTGGCTAGTCCCCCAGCCGCAACTTTACCAGGACTTTAACAAACGGTCAGACCTTTTGTCATCCGGCGTCATAAGAGGCCGCGCCGGAGCGCGTTCACCGCAGCTTGCGTGCGATCGGCTGCGGAGAGTTTCGTGAGGATGTCGCCGATGTGTCCCTTCACCGTGCCGAGCCCCAAATGCAAACGCTCCGCGATCTCGGCGTTGCCGACGCCGTCGGCGATGAGGCGCAGCACGTCGAGTTCGCGCGGCGTCAGCGGACCCGAACCGGGCGGCGCGACGGGGTGCGCGCCGAGCCGGCGCAAGACGACGTGCGCGATCCGGGCATCGAAGTACGCACCGCCGCCGGCGACGATCCGTACCGCATCGAGCACGGTCGTGCCGTCCGACGACTTCACGCAATACGCGTCGGCGCCCGCGGCAAGCGCCGCGAGCACTTCGTCGTCGAGCTCGTGCATCGTGAGGATCACGACCTTGAGGTCGGGACGGGCCGCCTTGAGGCGCCGGGTGAGGTCGATGCCGTCGAGGCCCGGCAGTCCGATATCGATGACGGCGACCGCGGGCTGCTCGGCCAGCACCGCCGCTTCGCCGCCCGGGCCGTCGGCCGCTTCGGCAAGGACGTGGACCTCGCCCGACGCTTCGAGCGCGGTGCGCAAGCCCGCGCGGGTGAGCGCGTGGTCTTCGATGAGGACGAGCGTGATCGGCGGATTGTTCATGAGTGGTGTGGGAGCCGCATCCAAAAGATGCTGCCGCGTGGGGAGTTCGGCTCGTAGCCGGCGGTCCCGCCCGCCGCCGCGGCGACCCGTCCCACGATGTAGAGCCCGAGGCCGGTTCCGCCGCCGCGCCGGCTCTCGCCGGGCGCAAAACGGGTGAAGAGCCGCGCCCGCGCGCCGGGCTCGACACCATAGCCGTCGTCGATCACGCGCACGAGCGCGGCGTCCGGCTCGGCGGCAAGTGCAAGCGTGACGGTACCGGCGCGCGGCGTGTGCGCGATCGCGTTTGCGACGAGGTTCGTCATCGCGCGTCGCAGGTCGGAGCGGTCGCCAACGAACGCCGGCGCCTCGCCCGCAACGCGCAGCTGGACGCCGGCAACGGTCGCGGTGGCGGCGAACTCCGCCGCGATCTGCGCGGCGAGTTCGTTGAGATCCACGGGTCCGCGTTCCGAACGATGTTCGCCGCTCTCGAAGCGTGCCACGAGCAGCAGCGTCTCCGCCAGCCGTGCGACGTCGTCGGTCGCGACGATGCTATGTTCCAGGATCGTCCGGTAGGGCGCGGGGAGTTCGCCGTAATCGCCGTGTTGCGCTTGGCGCATCGTCATCGCGAGCGCCGCGAGCGGCGTGCGCAAATCGTGCGAGAGCGCGTAGACGAGGTCGCGGATGACGGCGCTACGCTCTTCGAGCGCCTCGTTGCGATCGGCGAGTTGCTCGAAGAGTCGCGCCTGGGCGAGCGCGCCCGCCGCTTGGCGCGCGAACGCGCGCGCGAGCGGCAGCAGCGTATCGTCGGGCTCCGCGGCGCCGAGCAGCACGATCGCGACGCCGAACCGGCGCTCGCCTTCGACCAGCGGTAACGCGAGCGCCGCCGGCGCGGCGAGATCGTCGAGCACGAGCCGGCCCAGCGCATCGCTCGAGCGCACGCTCACCAGATCGCCGGCGTCGAGCGTTCGCGCGACGAGCGACGCCAGCGATGGTGCGGGCCGCGCCTCGTCGAGCTCGACGTTCTCCGAGCCGGCGCGCGCGACGAGCGAGGTCGCATCGGGGAGCACGAGCCGCACGGCGTCGGCGCCGAAGAGATCCGCCGCCTCGCGCGCGATCGCGCGCACGACGAGGTCGGGCGAGAGCGAGCTGCGCACGCGCTCGAGCGCCGCGCGCAATTCGGCTTCGCGCCGCGCGCGCTGTCCGAGCGCCTCGCTGCGGCCGGCACGCTGTGCTTCGTCCTGGACCGCACCTCCGAGATAGCCTACGAAGATGATCGAAAGCCCAGCCAGGATACGGTCGCCGATCCCGATGGCGTCCCAATGATGGTGGTCGACGATGCCGTTCGCGTAGCCGGCGATCACGTTTGCGACGAGCGCGGCAACGACCAATCCAAAGGTGAAGCGCCGGTCGCCGCCGAGCGAACTGAGCACGATCGGAACGTCGAGCAGGATGGCCGCGACGAATTCTTGCGGGGTGAGGAGATCGATCACGAACGCGGCGGCCAGCGAGAGGATGCAGACCGTCACGACCAAACGCGAGCGCACCTCGCTCCGTCTCGGTCCGGGCGCGTTGATTCCTCTCCCAGGGGAGTATCCGGCGACCTCGCGTGCCGAAGAGCCGGGCATGGAACGGATCGGTGAGCGCCGGGACGACCGGCCGAGCGCACAGGCGCTGCTCGCCGAACTCGGCTACGAGCCGCGGTTGACGATCTACCTCGCCAGCGTGCCGGGCGCCGGCAAAACCCACCGCTTGCTCAACGATGCGCGCTTCCAGCAGCAAGCAGGCCGGCGCGTCGCGATCGGCTGGTTCGAAACCAAGGATCGTCCGGCGCTCGACGTGCTCGCGGCGGGGCTGCCGGTCATTCCGCCGCGGCGCTTCGGCGCGTTCGAAGATTTCGATCTCGAGGCGGCGCTCGCGAGCAATTTCGAGACGATCGTGCTCGACGAACTCGCCCACGAAAACCCCGAAGGCGCACCGCACCGCAAACGCTGGCAAGACGCGCTCGCGCTGCGCGCGGCGGGGAAATCGGTGCTCGGCGCGTTCAACGTGCAGCATCTCGAAACGGTCGCGCCGGTCGCCGAGAAGATCATCGGCTACCCGATCCGCGAGATCGTTCCGCTCTCGTTCCTACGCGACGCCGACGGCGTGATCGCGCTCGACATCTCGGCGACCGTCCTCGAGTCGCGGCTGCGGACCGGACGGATCGTCCGCTCCGACGATGTCGAACGCGCGGCAAGCGGCATCTACAAACCGCAGACGCTCGATCTGCTGCGCGAGCTGCTGTTGCGCACGGTCGACGAGTTGACGATCCCGGTCGTCAGCCCCGCGCAAACGTCGACGGCACTTGCGATCCTCACCGCCGATGCGCCGCCCCGCGCGCTTCTGCGCCGGCTCGCATCGCTTGCCGAAGCCTACGACCTGGCGCTCGAAGTGACCGCCGTCGAGAAGGTGGACCGGCGCGAACTGGCCGAGATCGCGCGCGAGGTCGACGCGGCGATCGTCGAACCGGCCACCGCGCTCAAGTCGGGCAAGCTCGACGCCGTTCGCGCCTCGTTCGTAGCGGTTCCGTGCGGCAGTTTCGCCGACAAAGCGCTCGCCCGCGCGATCGATCGCGACCTCTACATCATCGATCCGCAGCGCGAACCGCTCGTGCGCGTGAGCGAGGGCGCGCGCCACCCCTACGGCCAGAGCGCCGGCGACCGGCTGCGGATCGGCTATGGGAAACTCACGATCTACCTCGGCTCCGTCGCGGGCAGCGGGAAGACCTACGCGATGCTCGATCGCGCCCACCAGCTCGTCGACGACGGCGTCGACGTCGTCGCGGGGATCGTCGAGACGCACGGGCGGGTCGACACCGCCGAGAAACTCGCGGGGCTCACGGTGCTGCCGCGCTTGGCGAGCGACGAGCTCGATCGCGAAGCGCTCATCGCGCGGCATCCCGAGGTCGCGCTCATCGACGAGCTCGCGCATACGAACGCGGCCGGGAGCACGTATCCCAAACGCTACGATGACGTGATCGCGATCCTGCGCGCCGGAATCTCCGTCATCACCACGCTCAACGTCCAGCATCTCGCCGGCCTCGGCGACGCGGTCGAGCGCATGACCGGGAAAAAGGTCCGCGAGACGCTGCCCGATGCGATTCTGGAACTCGCCGACGACGTGATCGTGATCGACGTGACGCCCGATCTCTTGCGCGAGCGCCTGCGCGCTGGAAAGATCTATCCGAAGGAACGCATCGACTCGGCGCTGGCGAATTTCTTTCGCGTCGAGAATCTCGCGGCGCTGCGCGAACTGACGGTGCGCGAGGTGATGCGCGCGCGCAGCCGCCGCCGGCCGGCGCCGCCGTTTGCGCGTATCGTGCTCGGCGTCGCCGCGCGCGCGCGCGACGCGCAACTCATCGAACGCATGGGACGCCTCGCGACCCGGCTCGACATCGATCTGCTGGTCGTCCACATCGCGAAAACGGGGACGCTGACCGATCCGGCGATTCTGGACGCGCTGGTTGCGGCGACGCGGACGGCCCGCGCCAAGTGGAAGGTCGTCGTCTCGGCGGATCCGGCCGCGGCCCTCCTCGCGGAGGCGGGCCCGACCGACACGATCGCCGTCGAATCAGCCCGCGGGAAGCACCGGCTTTTCGATCCGGCGTCGTTTGCGGCACGGCTCACCAAGGCCGGTGCCCGAGAGCTCTTGGTGCTGGCCCCCCGGGCCTAGCACTGGCCTACATCAAACGGAGATCGCCCGCGTGGCGGTGGCATGGCCGGCAGTTGAAGATGCCGGCGTTCCCGTCGGCCCGGCAGCCGCATTTCCATTTAAGGTTGTACTGCATGAGCGTCGCGCCCGTGCTGGCGACGTCCATGTCGTCCGGTTCCCCGAGTTTGCTGCGCAATTGTGCCGAGGTCGCACGCACCGACTGGTTCATTGTGATTAGCCTAACAGGTTCCAGGCGCGTTTTCTAGGTTGGTTACCGCTTCTTGACGGTCGAATGGATGGGCCGTTCGGCGGATACCGCTCACGAGCGGCCGGTGATACCATTCCGGCCGATGAGTGCCCTGATCTTGACCCTGGGACTAGCCCTGGTCACCGCCGTTTCGTTCTATGTGCTCGACCGCTACGTGATCGGGTGCACCAACCTATGAACGCCGATTACGTGGTCGGGCTGCTGCTCGCACTCGCTGCGCTCGTGTACTTGACGTACGCGATGTTGCGCCCTGAGAAATTCTGAGCGGGGACGGATCGCATCATGACGCTCGCCGGGTGGCTCCAGGCCGTCCTCGTCTTTGCGGTGGTCGCCCTCCTCGTGCGGCCGCTGGGGACCTACTTCTACCATGTCTTCGAGGGCGAACGGACGTGGCTCTCACCCGTCGTCGTCCCGATCGAACGCGCCCTGTACCGGGCCGGTGGGATCGATGCGAACGCCGAGATGTCGTGGCGCGGGTACGCGTTCGCGGTGCTGGCGTTCAGCATGGTCGGTTTCGCCTATCTGTACGTCTTGCTGCTCACGCAAGCGTGGCTGCCGCTCAATCCCCAGCATTTTCCCAACTTGGCGCCGGATCTGGCGTTCAATACGGCCGTCTCGTTCCTCACCAATACGAACTGGCAATTCTACTCGGGTGAATCGACGCTCAGCTATTTGACGCAAATGGCGGGCCTCGGTTGGCATATGTTCGTCTCGGCCGGGGCCGGTATCGCGATCGCGATCGCCTTCATGCGCGGTATCGCGCGGACGAGCGCCGCGACGATCGGGAATTTCTGGGTCGATTTGACGCGGACGCTGCTCTACGTTCTGGCGCCGATCTGCGTCGTCGGGACGCTGATCTTCGTCTGGCAGGGCGCGCCGCAGAATTTCTCCGCGTACACGACCGCGACGACCGTTGAAGGCGCGGCGCAGACGATCCCGCAGGGACCGATGGCGTCGCAAGAGATCATCAAAGAACTCGGCACCAACGGCGGCGGGTTCGTCAACGCCAACTCGGCTGCACCCTGGGAGAACCCGACCGGCCTCACCAACGCGCTGCAGCTGATCATGATCTTCATGATCGGGCTCGCGCTCACGTACACGTACGGGCGCTACGTCAAAGATCAGCGCCAGGGCTGGTCGATTTTCGCCGCGATGGGGATTCTTGCGGTCGCCGGATTTGTCGGCGTTTACGCCGCGGAGGCGGCCGGGAATCCGCTGATCCACGCGCTCGGCGCGAACGGACCGAATCTCGAAGGCAAAGAGGTGCGCTTCGGCGCGGCGGCATCGGCGCTGTTCGCCTCGATGACGACCGATACGTCGTGCGGCGCGGTGAATTCAATGCACGATTCGTTCATGCCGCTCGGCGGGCTAGTTCCGCTGGTGAACATGCAGCTCGGCGAAGTGGTCGTCGGCGGCGTCGGGTCCGGCTTTTACGGGATGCTCGTCTTCGTCATCCTCACCGTGTTCATCGCCGGGCTCATGGTCGGTCGCACGCCGGAGTATCTCGGGAAGAAGATCGAACGGCGCGAGGTTCAGTTCGCGATCCTCGCCGCGCTGGTCGTGCCGCTCTTCTCGCTGGTCCCGGCCGGGATGGCGGCGGTGCTGCCCGCGGGCGTCGCGACGCTCAACAACGCCGGCCCGCACGGCTTCAGCGAAATTCTCTACGCGTACACGTCGGGCGTGAACAACAACGGCTCGGCGTTCGCGGGGCTCGGCCCCAATCTCTGGTGGAACATCTCGATGGGGATCGTGATGCTCTTCGGTCGCTTCGCGATCGTCGTGCCGGTGCTCGCACTCGCCGGGACGCTCGCGCAAAAGCGCGCGGTTCCCGCAACGAGCGGCACGTTCACCACGACCTCGCCGATCTTCGTCACGCTCTTGATCGGCGTGATCGTCATCGTCGGTGCGCTGACGTTCTTCCCGGCCGACGCGCTCGGACCGATCGTCGAACACCTCTTGCTTCTCCAAGGAAAAACGTTCTGATGGATGCCGCTCCGCGCTCGCGCTCGCTCTTCGACCTCACGATCATCGGTCCGGCGATCGGCGAGTCGTTCGTCAAACTCGATCCGCGGGCTCAGTTCCGCAATCCCGTGATGTTCGTGGTCGAGATCGGCGCGGTCGTCGCGCTGGTCTATTGCATCCGCGATTGGTCGAACGGGCAGGCCGGCTTCGACCTCGCAATCTCGTTTTGGCTCTGGTTCACCGTGCTCTTCGCGAATTTTGCCGAAGCCGTCGCGGAGGGCCGCGGCAAAGCGCAAGCCGAGTTTCTGCGCCGCACGAAATCGGATACCTATGCCCGGCGGCTGACGGCGGAGGGCGTCGAGGAGCGCGTCGTCGCCGCAAGTCTGCGCAAAGGCGACAAGATCGTCGTCGATGCGGGCGAGATCATCCCGGCCGACGCCGAGATCGTGCAAGGCGCGGCGTCGGTCGACGAGTCGGCGATCACCGGCGAATCGGCGCCCGTCGTGCGCGAAGCGGGCGGCGACCGTTCGTCGGTCACCGGCGGCACGCGCGTGCTCTCGGATCGCATCATCGCGGTCGTCTCTTCGAACGCGGGCGAATCGTTTCTCGACCGGATGATCGCGCTCGTCGAAGGCGCCAGCCGGCAGAAGACACCCAACGAAATCGCCCTTTCGATCCTGCTTGCGGGGCTCACGATCATCTTCGTGATCGCGGTTGCGACGCTCGCGCCGTTCTCTTTGTATGCGGGCGCGGCGCCGAGCATCGTCGTGTTGATCGCGCTGCTCGTCTGTTTGATCCCGACGACGATCGGCGGATTGCTCTCGGCGATCGGCATCGCGGGAATGGACCGCGTGCTGCGCCGCAACGTGCTCGCGATGAGCGGACGCGCCGTGGAAGCGGCGGGCGACGTCGACACGCTCCTGCTGGACAAGACCGGCACGATCACGCTCGGCAATCGCCAAGCCGGTGAGATCGTCGTCGCTCCCGGCGCCGATCGGACGGCCGTCTATCACGCCGCGTATCTCTCGTCGCTGGCGGACGAAACGCCGGAAGGCCGCTCGATCGTGACGTTCGCGGCGCCGGGAGCCGGACTCGATCCGAACACGCAACTCTACGGCGATCAGCAGCCGCAAGTGCCGGAGGGTGCGACGTTCGTGCCGTTCAGCGCGTACACGCGCATGAGCGGGCTCGACTTCGAGGACGGGAAGAAACTCCGCAAGGGCGCACCGGACTCGGTGCGCGCCTGGGTTTCGGAGCAGACGAACGGCAGCGCCGACTACCCGCTCGCGGCGGATGTGGAGCGCATCGCGCGTGCGGGCGGAACGCCGCTCTTGCTCGCCGACGAGCGTGCGATCCTCGGCGTGATCGGCTTGCGCGACATCCTCAAACCCAACATGCGCGACCGGTTCGACCGTCTGCGCGCGATGGGGATCCGCACGATCATGATCACCGGCGACAACCCGCTCACCGCGAGCGCGATCGCGGGCGAAGCGGGCGTCGACGACTTCCTCGCCGAGGCGACGCCCGAGACCAAGATGGCGCTGATCCGGCGCGAGCAAACGTCGGGCCGGCTCGTCGCGATGACCGGCGACGGGACCAACGACGCGCCGGCGCTCGCACAAGCGGACGTCGGCGTGGCGATGAACTCCGGTACGCAAGCCGCCAAAGAAGCCGGCAACATGGTCGATCTCGATTCGGACCCGACGAAGCTGATCGAGATCGTCGAGGTCGGGAAGCAGCTGCTGATGACGCGCGGGGCGCTGACCACGTTCTCGATTGCGAACGACGTCGCGAAATACTTCGCGATCCTGCCCGCGATGTTCGCCGCGACCTATCCCGCGATGAACGCGCTCAACATCATGCACCTCGCGACCTCGCAGAGCGCGATCCTCTCGGCGATCATCTTCAACGCGCTCATCATCGTCGCGCTAATCCCGCTCGCGCTCACGGGCGTGAGCTACAAACCGCGCGGCGCCAACGCCGTGCTGCGCGAGAACGTCTTGATCTACGGGCTCGGCGGCCTCGTCGTGCCGTTCGTCGGGATCAAGGCGATCGATCTGATCCTCGTCGGTCTGCACCTCACCGGAGCGAAATAGTATGGCCATCCCCGTCGAACCCCGCGACTCCAGCATCCGTCATCTCGGCACCTCGGTGCGCTTCACGATCGCGACCGTCGTCGTATTCGGGATCGCGTATCCCGTCGTGATGTGGCTGCTCGCCGCAGCCCTTTTTCCGGTGCAAGCCGGCGGCTCGCTCGTCGCCGCGGACGGCAAGATCATCGGCTCCGCGATCGTCGGTCAAGCGTTCAGCAAACCGCAGTATTTCCATCCGCGGCCATCGGCAGCCGGTAAAGGCTACGATCCGACGCAAACCGGCGGCACGAACCTCGGGCCGACCTCGAAGAAGCTCATCGACGCGACCAAAGCCGCGATCGCGGCGGTGCAGAAGGAGAATCCCGAGGCGAGCGGGCCGGTACCGATGGACCTCGTGACCTCGAGCGCGAGCGGTATCGATCCGGATATCTCGCCGGAGGCCGCGCGTTATCAAGCGGCGCGGATCGCGACGGCGCGCGGGATGTCCGTCGCTTCGGTCGACGCGCTGATCGCCGCGCACGAGCGCGGCCGCGACTTCGGCATCCTCGGCGAGCCGCGCGTCAACGTGCTGGAACTCAATCGCGCATTGGATGCCGTAAAGCCGAACGGATAGTCCGAACGGCGGCTTGTCCGCTCGTTCCCGGCACCCTACGATCCGGCGTGAGAAGCGCCCGCGGGACGTATTCATACACCGATCGATCCGACCGGTGAAACCACGATAGGAGTTCTTTCAGCCGTGTTTCGATCGCTTGCGATGACCGTCGTTTTTCTCGCGTTGCCGAGCGTTGCGCTCGCCGGCGGGATCGATCAGGCAGCTCCCTCGCCGTCGCCTGCGAGCGCGTCGCCGACGCCGGAACCGTCGCGGCGCGGAGCGGCCGCACCGATGGATTCGATCTTCCCGAACGGCGACTTCGGCGGTCCGCTCGTCGGCACGAACATCGATCCGGCCGGCTATCCGCTCGAGACGGCACTCGCCAAGGATACCGGCTTCGGCAAGTGGCTCGACAAGGAACGCATCCGTGCGTACGGCTGGATCAATCCGGGTGCGGAGTTCACCAATACCTCAGCGCTCAACACGTTCCCGATCTCCTACAATCCCGTGGCCAACCGGGTGGAACTCGATCAGGCGGTGCTCCGCCTCGAGCGCGATCCGGACACGGTTCAGCAAGATCACGCCGACTGGGGCTTTCGGATCAGCAACATCTACGGCGTCGACTACCGCTGGACGTCGGCCTACGGCTACGAGAGCGCCCAGCTCGCGACCCGCAATCAGCTCAACGGTTACGACAATCCGGAAATGTTTGCGATGCTCTACGAGCCGCACTTCTTTCCCGGCGGTACCGTTTTCGAGCTCGGCCGATTGATCTCGGTCCCGGATATCGAAGCGCAACTCGCGCCACAGAACTACCTCTACAGCCATTCCATCATGTTCGACTGGGACAGCTACACCCAGACCGGCCTCATCGCGTGGTCGAAGCTCAGCAACATGTTCACGCTCGACTACGGGATCACGTGGGGCGACGACGTCGCGCCGTTTTCGCAAGTTCAGCACTTCCCGACGGGTCAGCTCTTCGTCAAGTACACGACCAAGGCGAATAAGGACGATCTGCTCGGCGGATTCGACGCGATCAACAATCAGAATTTCACCTACTACACCGCCGGCGCCGCGAAGCAGAGCGCGCCGATCTGCGCCGCCTATCAGGATAGCGTCCAGTATGCGCAGCCGAACGGCACGATCGTGACCGGTATCCCGGCCGGCACCTGCCTGTACGGTCACGACAACCTGCAGCAGTACAACTTCGTCTGGTACCACACGTTCAGCACCAGCTTTCACAATGCCGCAGAGATCTACTATCTCTGGACGCGCAACGCGCCCGCCGGCGGTTCGATCAGCAACGGCCCGTTGCAATATGCCGCGGGCGGTGGACCCGGCGTGTTTCTGCCAGGGTATTCCGAAGCGATCGGTTCGGTGGACTACCTCGAGTACAAGTTTTCGCCGAGCGACTTCGTCTCGTTCCGGACCGACTATCTCAACGATCCGCGCGGCTGGCGCACCGGATATGCCTCATCGTACGGAAGTCTTACCCTGGGCGTTACGCATCATTTCTCCGCGCTGACCTGGCTGCGGCCGGAAATCCGCGTCGAGAAAGCCTTCACGGCCAACGAGTTTCCGTACGACAACCTGGAGTCGGCGTCGGGCTACGTCGGGACGAAGAACTACCAAACGACGCTCGGGGTCGATCTCATTCAGTGGTTCTAACGAAGGGCGCGGCCCGGCGCCCGCTAAAGGTGCGAACGTCGGGCATCGCCTCATACGTATGCGCCGGACCGACGCATCCCACCCGAAAATTTTGAAAGACTAGCGACCCGATGTCGAGGCACCATCTTCGCGATTCCCTCCCGGCTTGGCTTCAGATCGTCGTCGTCGTCGCGGTGTTCGGAGTCGGCGCCTTGCTGGTCGTCTTGTCTTCGGGCGTCGGTCATCGCTCGATGTCAACCGCTGCGGAGGCGACCCCGGCACCGCTCCCGTCGGGGTTTTTTCAGCCGACCGAGCAGCAATGGCAGAGCCTGACCACGGCGCCGGTAACGGCGGCCCCGTTCGCTGATGTGAGCGAGACGCAAGGCACCATCGCCGCAGCTGACGATGCGACGACGCAAGTCTTTTCGCCATTTACCGGCCGCGTTGCGAACGTGTTCGTGACCGTCGGCGACGTCGTGCGCCCGGGCACGCCGCTCTTCTCCGGGGTCGGCGATGAGTACGCGCAGGCGGCGAACGATCTGGCGACGGCGCTTGCGACGCTGAAGTCGGCGCGCATGCAGTTACACGTGACCCAAGTCAACCGCGACCGGCTCCTGAAGTTGCTGCGCGTCGACGGTGCCGCGCGCAAGGACGTCGAGCAGAGTGCGGCCGATGTGGCAACCGCGAAGACGGCCGTCGATAACGCGGAGATCGCGGCCAAGCTCGCGCGTGCCCGTGCCGATGTGCTGGGTGCCGCTGCCAAGCAGATCCCGCAACCCGGGCCGAGCGGCGCGTTCGCGACGCAGGCCGTCGTGCGGGCACCGATCGGCGGGATGATCATGCAGCGCGCCGTCGGGCCCGGTCAGTTCGTACAGAGCGCGGCGAACGGCGGATCGACCGCGCTGCTGACGATCAGCGATCTCTCGCACGTCTTCTTCGTCGCGCAAGTGACCGAAGATCAGATCGCGCGCATCCGGATCGGCGACGCCGTGACGGTACGGATGGACGCCTTCCCGGGCCGGATCTTCGATGCGCGCGTGAACTTCATCGCGCCGTCCGTCGATCCGAACACGCACCGGATCGCGGTGCGCGCGCGCGTCGAGAATCCGGAGGGCGCGCTCAAGCCCGGCATGTTCGGCAGCTTCCGCATCTATACGGGTCAGCCCGAAGACCACTTGGCCGTGCCGGAGCAGGCCGTCATTTTCGAAGGCGATACGGCGCGCGTGTGGATCACGGGGCCGCATCGCAGCATCGCGCTGCGCTACATCAAGACCGGGAAAACCGTCGATGGCAGCGTCGAGGTCCTGAGCGGTCTGCGCGCCGGCGACCGCGTCGTCACCGGCGGCTCCGTGTTCATCGACCGCGAAGCACAAGGCGGAGATTAGACCGCCTCGATGAGCCGGATCATGGGGTTCCCGCTGCGGAACCGCGCCTTAATGGTGATCTTCCTCGCGGTGATGCTGCTCTTGGGGTTCATCTCGTTCAAGAACCTCAACATCGAAGCGTATCCCGATCCGGTGCCGCCGCAGGTGGAAATCGTCACGCAGAGTACCGGGATCTCCGCCGAGGAGATCGAGCGCTACATCACCGTGCCGATCGAAGTGCAGCTGGCGGGTATCCCGCACATCACGAGCATCAACAGCACCTCGCAATTCGGTCTCTCCGACATTCACGTTCAGTTCACGTACGATTTCACGTACAACGAAGCGAACCAGCGCGTCCTCAACAACCTCTCGCAGCTCGGACCGCTGCCCGGCGGCGCGCAGCCGCAAGTGTCGCCCGAGAGTCCGATCGGCGAGATCTACCGGTATCGCGTCGTGGGTCCGCCCGGCTACTCGGTCACCGATCTCAAGACGCTGCAAGACTGGGTGCTCGTCCGGCGCTTCAAGGCGGTCCCCGGCGTGGTCGACGTGGCGGGCTGGGGCGGCACGGAGAAGACGTACGACGTCAACGTCGATCAGGATAAACTCAACGCTGCCGGTCTCACGATCGCGCAGGTTCTCACCGTCCTCGGCAACAGCAACGTCAACGTCGGCGGTCAGACGATCAATATCGGCCCGCAGGCCGTCGACATTCGCGGCGTCGGGCTGATCCGGAATTTGCGCGATCTCGCCGATACGATGGTCTCGTCGAACAACGGGACGCCGATCTTTCTGCACGATATCGCGAACGTCACCGTCGGACACGTGCCGCGGCTCGGGATCGCCGGGCAAGACAACGACGATGACGTCGTCGAGGGCATCGTGCTGATGGGCCGCGGAGAGAAGAGCCTGCCCACGCTGCGCGGCGTCGAGGCCGAGGTGCAGAAGATCAATACGACCGGCGTGTTGCCGCCCGGCGTGCACCTGAGCACGATCTACGATCGCACGAACCTCGTCAACGTCACCACCAAGACCGTGATCGACAATCTGGTCTTCGGGATCATCCTGATCTTCCTCGTGCAGTGGGTCTTTCTCGGCAATCTCAAGAGCGCGATCATCGTCGCGCTGACGATCCCGTTTGCGCTTTCGTTTGCGATCTTGCTACTGACCCTCGCCGGTGAGTCGGCGAACCTGCTCTCGATCGGAGCCGTCGACTTCGGTCTCGTCGTCGATGCGACCGTGATCATGGTCGAGAATATCTTCCGGCGGCTCGCGTTCGCGACGTCCGCGGCGATGGATCAGAAGTTGGACATCGTCCGCGACGCCTCGTCCCAAGTCACGCAGCCGATCTTCTTTGCCGCCGCGATCATCATCACGACGTTCATCCCGCTCTTCACGCTCACCGGCGTCGAAGGCCACATCTTCGGGCCGATGGCCAAGACCTACGCCTACGCAATCGCCGGCGGTCTGATCGCAACGTTCACGGTCTCGCCCGCGCTCAGCGCGCTCTTGCTCACGCGCGGGCGGCTCTCGGAACACGATACGCCGCTGGTCGGCTTGATCAGGCACCTCTACCGGCCGGTGCTCCACGCCGCCCTCGCCAATCGGATCATCACGCTGGGTATTGCGCTGTTCTTGATCGCCGGCGTCGTCATCGCCGGGGGCCGGCTCGGCACCGAGTTCCTCCCGCATCTCGAAGAGGGCAACTTCTGGATCCGCGCCACGATGCCGGAATCGGTTTCGCTCGAAGCCGGCAGCGCGTACGTCGCGGAGATGCGCAAGATCATGCTGTCGTATCCGGAGATCGAAACCGTCATCTCGCAGCACGGGCGCCCCGACGACGGCACCGACACGGGCGGCTACTACGATACGGAATTTTTCGTGCCGCTCAAGCCGTTCGATACCTGGCCGAAGGGCGTCGACAAAGCCTCGCTGACGCGCACGCTCAACAAGCGCCTCGAAGATCGCTTCCCGGGGATCGACTTCAACTTCTCGCAGAACATCGAGGACAACGTCGAAGAAGCCGCATCGGGCGTCAAGGGCGAGAATTCGGTCAAGATCTTCGGTAACGATTTAGCAAGCTTGCAAAAGGCCGCGAGCGACGTCGTTCGGGTGATGTCGACCGTTCCGGGCGTCGCCGACTTGGGCGTGTTCGACCCGCTCGGTGAACCGACGATCAACATCACGGTCGATCGCCTCAAGGCGGCGCGCTACGGGCTCGCGCCCGGCGACGTCAACAACGTGATCCAAGCGGCGATCGGCGGGCAGCCGGCCGGGAACCTCTACGAAGCCGGCAGCGATCGCAACTTTCCGATCGTGGTGCGCCTCGCGCCGAAGTTCCGCGAAAACGTCGATGCGATCCGCCGCGTGACCGTCAATGCGCCGAATCCGAGCGGCAGCGGCACGATCCCGGTGCCGTTGGGCGACCTCGCGGACATCAAGCTCGTCGTTGGTCCTTCGCAGATTTTCCGGAGCGAACAGCAACGCTACGTGCCGGTCAAGTACAGCGTGCGCGGCCGCGATCTCGGCAGCACCACGGAAGATGCCCAGGCGCGCGTTGAGAAACAGGTTCGCTTGCCGGCCGGTGCACGGCTCGAATGGGTCGGCGAACTCGCCGAGTTCAATGCGGCGCTCGCGCGCCTCGAGATCGCCGTCCCGGTGAGCCTGCTGCTCGTGCTCGCTCTGCTGTATTTTAACTTCAGCTCGATCCGTGAAGCGCTGCTCGCGGCGAGCGTCTTGCCGCTCGCGCTCGTCGGCGGCGTGCTGATGTTATTCTTCACCCATACGGCGCTGAGCGTCTCCGCCGTCATCGGGTTCATCGGGCTCTTCGGCATTTCAATCATGAACGGGATCATCGTCGTGGCGTCGTACAATGAGCACATTGCGGCGGGGATGTTGCGTCAGCCGGCGATCCGCAAGGCGTGCGAACAGCAGCTGCGGCCGGTCTTGATGACCTGTATCGCGGCCTGCGTCGGATTGCTGCCCGCCGCGCTTTCCAACGGCATCGGCTCGCAAGTGCAGAAGCCGCTCGCACTCGTCGTCGTCGGCGGTAGCCTCGTCGCGCCGCTCCTGATCCTGCTCATCTTGCCGGTGCTGATGGATGTGTTCGCGCGGAACGGTCACGCGCATCACGAACCGCCGGCGATGGCGACGGAGCCGGCGCCCGCGTGAAGCGCACGCTCGTGACGACGCGCGCCGCTTTCGCGGCCGCGATGGTGGCGCTGACCGCCTGCCAATCCCCGCAACCTGCGGCGACGCCGCTGCCTCCCGCGCCGACCGCGACCGGCTACGGCGCGCTGCCGCCGCAAACCGCGTCCGCGCCGGTTCCCGGCGGCGACGCGCAGCGGTTTGTCACCGGTCTCGACGTGCCGGGCCAATGGTGGACGCTCTTTCATTCGGAAAAACTCAACGCGCTCGTCGCACGCGCGATCGCCGCCAACCCCGACGTCGCCGCGGCGCAAGCGGCGCTGCGCCAGGCGCGGGAAACGTATTACGCGCAAAAGTCCTCGGCATATCCGACCGCACAGGGTTCGGGAAGCGTTTCGCGCCAGCAACTGCCGACCTACTACGCGCCGCCGCTCAACGCGAACAATAGCGAGTACATCTACGGCGTGCACACGCTCTCACTCGACGTGGCCTACACGCCCGACGTGTTCGGCAACCTGCGCTATCAATCGGCGTCGGCCGGAGCGGCGCTCACGGCGCAGCGTTTCATGACCGAGGCAACGTATCTCACCCTGACCTCGAACGTCGTGATCACCGTCCTTCAAGCGGCCGAGCTGCGGTCGCAGATCGCGACCGCGAAGCGTGCCATTGCGATCGACCAAGACTTGCTCGACCTCACCCGCACGCAGCGCACGTACGCGCAAGCGGCCGGTCTCGACGTCCTGACCCAGGTCTCCGCGCTGCGTGCCGCGCAAGCCGTCATTCCGCCGCTTGAAAAACAGCTCGCCCAAACGCGCGATGCGCTCGCGCGGCTCGTGGGCGCCTCACCGGACGCGGCGCCCGATGCCGACTTCGATCTCGACGCGCTGCATTTGCCGGACACGCTGCCGCTATCGTTGCCGTCGTCGCTGGTCGCGCACCGGCCCGACATCGCCGCCGCAGAAGCGAACCTCACGCAAGAAAGTGCGGAGGTCGGCGTCGCCTACACGAACCGGTTGCCGAACTTCGCGATCACGGCGCAGACGGCGACGCAGGCGCTGAGTCTCGGTGCGCTCTTCGGCGCGGGGACGTTTCTCTCGAACCTCACGGCACAGGTTACGCAAACGTTCTACGATCACGGTACGCTCAAACACCGCGAGGCCGCCGCAATCGCCGCCTACGATCAGGCCGCCGCGACGTACGTCGGGACGACGCTGAGCGGCCTGCAGAACGTCGCCGACGCGCTCGCCGCGCTCAAAACCGATGCCGACGCACTCCGGGCGGCCTACGACGAGCAGCTCGCCGCGCAGAAGGCGCTCGAGATCGTGCGCTCGCAACAGGCGCTGGGCGCGGTGTCGGCGCTCGTCACGCTGAACGCCGAGCAAGCCGACGTGCAAGCCGAACTGAGCGTCGTGCAGGCCCGCGCGAACCGCTATATGGATACCGCTGCGCTCTTCGAAGCACTCGGCGGCGGTTGGTGGAATCGCACGGAGACGGCGCCGCAGCACTAGCGCGAGCTGCGCAGCTCCAAAACGGCGCGAGCGTGGCTGCCGCCGCCGAGCCGCGGGTCGACCGAGAAACTCTTCGCGAGCGAACGCACGATGTAGAGTCCGCGCCCACGCTCGCTCAAGAGGTCGTCGGGGAGATTGGGATTGAAGCGGAAGCCGGGGCCGTTGTCCAGCAGATGCAAGACCGGCTCTGCGGTCGCGAAATCGATCGCCACATCGAAATCGCCGGGCGCGTAGCGCGCGACGTTACCGAGCAATTCGCCGAAGACCAGTTCCGCGGTGAAGGCCGACGCGTTGTCGGCGCCGCGCTCGGCCAGCATCAGCGAAAACGCGCGCCGCACGCTCGAGACGCGTTCGGAGTCGCCCGAGTGCAGCGAGAAACGGACGAACGGATCGGGTTCATCCGGGCCCGGCATCCGGACGGCGAGAATCGCGACGTCGTCGTGCGCGCCGTCGAAGAGGACCGCGTCGTGGATCCGGCGCGCGGGTTCGGCGCTCGCCTCGATCCCGGGGTCGCTGATCGCCGCGTGCAAGCGCCGTTCGCCCTCGAAGATGTCGTGCGTCGATTCGATGAGCCCGTCGGTATAACAGACGAGCATCGATCCGCGCTCGACCGTGACCGTCGCCGTCGCGGCGTCGCTGCGTTCGCGCAATCCGAGCGGCAAGCCCGTCGTCCGGAGTTCCGCAATCGTTCCGTCGGGCGCGCGCATCAGCGCGGCCGGGTGACCCGCCGATGCGTAGATCAGCGTCGAGGTGACGGGATCGAGTACGCCGATGAACGCCGTTACGAGCCGGTCGGGACGATCGGCCCGCAGCGTCTTGTCCGCCGCGTCGAGCATCAGCGACGGATCGGGATGCACCTGCGCGACGCCGCGGATGACCTGACGTAAGTTGCTCATCGTGGTCGCAGCCTCGAGGCCGCTGCCGAGAACGTCGCCGATCGAGATCATGATGCGCCCGTCGGCGAGCCGCAGTGCATCGTACCAGTCGCCGCCGATCTGCAGTTCCGTCCGGCCCGGCGTGTAGTGGCCGTGGAATTCATAGCCGGCGCCGCTCGGCAGCGATTTCGGCAGCGCCGCCGCCTGCAGCGCCGTCGCGACGCGGTGTTCTTGCTCGTAGCGCCGCGCGTTCCCGATCGCCGCCGACGCACGCCGCGCAAGCTCGGCGAACAGCGGCAATTCCTCTTGCGTGAAGAGACGGTCGAGCGCCATCGATCCCGCCGAGAGCGCGCCGTAGGTTTCGCCGTCGACGATCAGCGGCACGGTCACCGACGAGCGTAGTCGCAAGTCGTCGGCTTCATCGAACAGCATCGCGATCTGCGGGCTGCCGGTGCGGATCACGTCGCGCGCCGCCTGCGGCACGACGAGCGCATCGGTGGTGCGCGCGGGATCGACGTGCGCGGCGGACACCGCGGTGACGATCCCGCGTTCGACGATCGCGATCGAGGCCCAATCCGCGAGTTCCGGCACGACGATGCGCACGAACGTGTCGTACGTGTCTTGCAGCGAAAGGCTGCGCGCGAGTTCGTCGCTGGCGCGGCTCACGACCGCGAGGTGCCGTTCGGAATCGATCAAGGCATCGAAAATCTGCGCGTTCGCGATCGCGGTCGACGCGGCGGCGGCGAGATCGCCGAAGAGCGGAACGTCGCGTTCGTCGTACGGCGTCGCCTGCGGTTGCGAACGGACCATTTGCATCACGCCGGTGATCGCGCCGAGATGCGTAAGCGGAACGAAAATGGCCGAGGCGAAGCCGAGGTCCTCGAATGCCGCGATGACGTCGGCGGAAACGCCGGAGCGCCCCAGTTCCGTCGCGACGCGGGAGAATGGCAAGCTCGAGCGGCAAACGGGCATTCCCGTCGCAAGAACTTCGGCGTTCGCGCCTTCGCCGATGAACCGCATCTCGGCGTTGACGATGCGCGCGCCAACGGCGCTTTTCTTTCGATCGCGGTGGTATACGGCGACGGCGCGCAAGCGGTCCGTGCCTTCGAGCAACGTGATCATCGTCCAATCGGCGTAGTCGGGAACGAGGAGTCGCACGAGCGTGCCGAGCGTCCCGCGTAAGCCCGGCGTTTGGGCGAGCGCCGCGTTCGCTTCGGCGGAGACGCGCAAACGCGCATCCGCGCGGCGCTCTTCGTCGACGTCGAAGAACGTGCCGAGCCAAGCGGCGATCTGCGCGTTTTCATCGCGCAGCGGCAACCACGTCGCGCGGTACCAGCGTCCGGTGCCGCTCGCGGTGTGAACCAGTGCTTCGAACGTCGCGCTCGATCCGGTGCGGATCGCTTCCGCCCAGGCGTCAGCCGCCGCGGGGCGCGCACGTTCGTCGATGACGCCGAGCCAGCCCATCCCGAGCGCGGCGCCCGGATCGTGACCCGTTTGCTCCGTCCAGCGCCGGCTCACGAACGTGACCGATCCACCGGCATCCGCGACCATCCCGGCGACCGGTAAGGCGTCGGCGATCAAGCGCAGATCGAGCGCGGGAGCAACGAACACACGTCTGTCTTCGCGATGCGAGAACGGTGGCCCGGTTGCGTTCGCGCCTTTTCGTACTGAGGCAAGATTGTGTAATAAGAGCGCTCGGTTGCCAGGCAATCCGCAGGTTACGCGCGACCATGATCTTCGCGGTAGTCGCTTATTGGGGGGGCCTACTGGCCGGCTCGGTGCTTCGGTGCCGGGACCTTCACGTTTTTTGCAGGAGTACCCGATGCGGCTACGCGCCTCGTTTGTTTTTGTCTTTGGAGCCTTCGCCGCCGCGGGGATCGCCGCGTGCTCCGGCGGGGGCGGAAGTAGCGGGTATCCGGCTGCTCGCCCCTCGCCCGTCATCGCCGCGGCCTCTCCGCTACCGTCGCCGGTCGTCAACTCGCAGGTGTCGGTTGCCGCTGTGAGCGGCGGCAGCAACGCCTCGCCGGCCATCAAGTCCGCGCCGCTCCCCGCACCCGCCGGCTACACATCGTCGCTGACGATCCCGATCGCAACGGTCCTGGCGGGCACCACGCTGACGGTGAACAGCAGTTCCACCGTTCCGTCGTCGCTTCCCGCGCTTTCGTCGAGCCGCCGCAGCGGTACCGCAGCGACCGTGCGCGGCGCGCAAGCGACGAACGATACCAACGCGATCTTCTTCGACTCGATCGTGCCGAGCGCCGCGATCACCGTCGCGGGTGCGATTTCCGCGACGCAAGCGTTCCCCGCGGGCGTGCTGTCCCCGTCGACGCAATACTATCTCGCGTTTTACGATAGTACGCAGGCGAGCCCGGCATGGCAAACGATCGCCTCAACGACGACCACCGACAATCGTACGTTGACGTTTTCGGGCACCGTCGGTTCGTTGACGCTGAACGCAAAGGCGCTCTA